>Ga0207991_1000493_pt1 | contig 26331 bp, 24 predicted proteins | sample ETN07SmetaG_FD_185786 | JGI IMG/M metagenome (GOLD analysis project Ga0207991, IMG submission 185786) | Marine microbial and viral communities from oxygen minimum zone, Eastern Pacific Ocean - ETNP2014F14-07SV275 (SPAdes) (version 2) | ecosystem: Environmental > Aquatic > Marine > Oceanic ...
TGTGTCTGTGCTTGTTATGCTTGAAGCTTTTTCTGTGGTGTCAAAACTCAAAAAGGAATCGAAGCTTAAAAAAGAGCAAGCCAACGGATAAGTCACTAGCGACAAAAACTTTCATGGTTGACCTCGTGGTTTAAAATCACACTTTCGAGACAGTCAACATTCGGCCAGTGCATTTGTGCTGGCCATTTTTCTTTCCTCTAAAAGCAAAACGCACTCGCATAAATCAGGTTAATCAGTTTTGCTGATTTTCTGTCATACAGCATATCTGTTATTATACTTACCGTTCTAAAACACCGTTATTTTTGTTGTCAAAAGCCGCGTTCTTCAACGTGACCTTTCAACAAAATAACCTGTGAGGCTTTGTGTCAGATATCATTTTACTTGGACAAAATTTCCTAGCACTTTTCGTTGAATCCGCGCCTTGGTTACTTCTCGGTTTGCTGGTGGCGGGTATCATGCACGAATTGGTACCCGTTTCGTTTTTGGAAAAGCACATGGGCAGCTCATCGTTTGGCTCAATTACAAAGGCCGCGGTTATTGGTGCGCCTTTACCTCTGTGCTCTTGCGGCGTTATCCCAGCGGCACTTGGGCTTAGGCGTAGCGGTGCATCCAAATCTTCCACTATCTCGTTTTTAGTGTCTACGCCCGAGACTGGCGTAGACAGTGTTTCTGTGTCCTACGCATTGCTTGGACCGTTGTATGCCATTGTTAGACCCATCGCGGCCATTACAAGCGCTATTTATGCTGGATTGATGGTGCGTTTTTTCGCAGAAGCAGAAGAGGCTCAACAACGACAATCTGAGGCGACGCAGTCATCGTGCTGTGGTTCAAAGCAAGCACCTAAACCAGAGCCGCAAATACAGGCCAGCACGTCCTGTTGTGCAAGCGAAAAAACACATGCTCATAACCACGAAAGCACAGACAAGCCCAAACAAGAGTCTTCGCCTTCGAAAATCACAAGCGTGCTTTCATATGCCAGTGGCAAGTTACTTGAAGACATTGTGATATGGTTATTAATTGGATTAGCACTTGCCGCGGCAATTAAAACGTGGGTACCCACCGACTTTTTAACGCAATGGGGTGATGGCGTGGTCGCCATGCTAGTGATGTCGCTAATCGGCATTCCTATGTACATATGTGCTACAGCATCAACGCCACTCGCGGTTGGGTTTCTTGCGGCGGGGTTATCGCCCGGTGCTGTTTTAGTGTTTTTAATGGCGGGGCCCGCCACTAACGTATCAACGATGGGAATGATCAAACAAGAAATGGGCACGCGAACGTTAGTGCTTTACCTTTTCAGTGTTATCTCTGCGAGTATTGGTTTTGGTTACGCACTGAACTACCTAGTAGCTTCGTTTTCTTTAGCCTCTATGATCAAAACGCAAAGCCATGTTCATGAGCACGGTGCAGACGTTCAGGTGATTTATGGGCTATGCGCGATTTTATTGGCGGGGTTAATGTTAAGGCTGGGTCTGAAAAAGCTGCAGCAACACCGTCATAACCAAGAGCAACATTCGGCGTGCTGCGGCTAACAGTAGCCCAGCGGATGCCTTTCATAATAAAGCGCTCAAATGATATTCATAGAGCGCTTGTATATCCCGCTCTATTATCCATAATAGTCGTTCAACTTATTAAAATTAAAACGCGTTTAAACCTACAAGGACGCTTGGAATAACTACATGCTTTTACTTATTGTGTACGTCTTCATTGCACTGGGCTTTTCTTTTTTGTGCTCCATTGCAGAGGCTGTGATTCTGAGTGTTTCGTCCGCTTATATCTCTGTGTTAGAGAAAGAGGGCAAAGCCAGTGGTGCGCTACTACGTAAGCAAACCGATAATATAAATACGCCTTTATCAGCAATATTAACGCTGAACACTATTGCTCATACTATGGGGGCTGCCGGGGCAGGTGCGCAAGCGGCAGCAGTATTTGGTGACGCCTATCTAGGCGTTATTTCAGCAGTCCTTACACTCCTTATTCTTATTTTTTCTGAGATTATCCCTAAAACACTTGGTGCAACCTATTGGCGAACACTAGCGCCAGTAACCGCATATTTTCTTAAATACCTTTCAATTGTACTTATGCCGTTCGTTAAAATGTCTGAGCTAATGACGAAAGGCTTTAAAGAAGACAGTCCACTTCGCGGGTTAAGCCGTAGTGAGCTTCACGCCATGGCAGAGTTGTCGGGGCAAGAAGGTCAGCTAGCGAATCACGAAGCGGCGTTTCTGCAAAGCTTGTTAAGTTTGCACGAGCTGAAAGTGAAAGATGCGATTACCCACCGCACGGCGCTATTTAAAGTGTCGGAGTCGATGACGGTAGAAGGCTTTTTCCACAAGCACGCCAATATAGAATTTTCTCGTATCCCTGTGTTTGAAGACAGCGACTCAGAAAACATTACCGGCTTTGTGATGCGTTCTGATTTATTGGTAGCACAAGCCAGAGGTAACACTGATAAGCCGCTTTCTGAATACGCAAAAGACATGGTTACTGTGTTAAACACTATGCCGCTGTCAGTCACCTTCGAGCACTTCATCAATAAGCACGTGCATATGTTGTTGGTGGTTGACGAGTACGGCGGTTTAGAAGGGGTGCTTACGCTAGAAGACCTGCTCGAACGCTTGCTAGGTGTCGATATCGTAGATGAAAAAGACACCACGGTGAGCATGCGTAGGCTTGCCAAGATGATGATGAAACGCAAAGAACAAATGATGATCAAAAACGTACCCGATGCGTCGCTTGAGAGTTCGTCTAAAAAGTAGAATTAGCGCTAATTCGCTCGTAATGTTTAGCCATTATTAAGGATGATGAATATGAAACAGGATTTATGGAAAAAAGCAGTAAGAACAGAATATTCAGCCCAGGAAGGCATTGTTAAGCGAATCCAACCGTCGCTCGTTTTAGCGGCTTTGCTCGCTACAGGTTTCACGGCAAGTGCAGCTGCACAGGAACTGAGTATCCCATGTGATGATCTTGAAGAAAAAGCGCTCGCTGAATCGAAAGCTGATGAAGTAGAGCGCATAAGCGCATTTACACCAGCGACACCTTTGAAACGTGTCGATCCTAGATACCCATCTCAAGCCATTAGAAAAGGCCGAGAAGGTTGGGTTAGGCTAAGCTACGTTATCGACGAAGAAGGCAGAGTGAAAGACCCTGTTGTAGAAGACTTCTTTGGAAGCCCTTCTTTCAAACGCAGTGCACTGTCAGCGGTTAAGAAATGGCAGTATAACCCCGCGATCAAAGATGGCGAACCTACCCAGCAGTGTCATCAAGCAGTCCAAATGGATTTCGCTATAAGCGGAAAAAGCGGTGCCACACGCAAATTTATTAAAGCTTATAAAGACGCAGACGAGCGCTTTAATGCGGGTGATGTTGACGCGGCTGATGAAGCTCTTAAAGAGCTTCTAGGCTGGGATACGCTAAACCGCTATGAAAATACGTGGTTGCTAAACTTGGAGTCTCATATAGCGAGCAAACAAGGCGACGTAGAGAGGGAAGCGCAAAGCCTAACGCGATTACTTGCCAGCAACGGTAGTAAGCGCTTCAATAACATGGTGTTTGATGAAGATTATGTGGCATACGCCCTTCAAAGAAAAATCATACTCGATGCTCAGCGCGGGTACTATGCAGAAGCATTAAAATCCTACACCACACTTCAAGACATGGAAGCGCAAGAAACGCGTATTGGCGAGATCGCGCCGCTAATTAGTCAGATTGAAGAATCTATTGCATCTGAGCAAAACTTAACCGTGCCCGTAACGATAGGAAGTGATGGGAATTGGTTCCACACTCTTGTGCGAAGTAAGTTTGCTTTTGGCAACATCCAAGGCGAACTTGATACCGTTGAAGTCCGTTGTGATACTCATCGAGAAAAATTCACGGTTGCCGAAGCGCATGTTTGGCAAATTCCAAGCTCTTGGGGACAGTGTCAGGTGATGGTGAAAGGTGACAGCGAAACAAAATTTGATTTAATTGAAGTGGCGAAAGGGTAGGACGAACAACAGTCGCGTTGCTACAGAGTTACCATGAATGCCAGTTGAAATAGTTGCTCTCTATAGTCCTCGTCGGATTGGAAAAAACGCAAATTCTCCTGATGCCCTGAATTTAATTGCCATTCTGTGCTAACGGATAAATAAGCGGTAATGTCGTACCTTACGCTAACGGTAAAGGCGTTACCTCTGCTTCCATTCGGGTCATACATAACATCATCGTTATCTACCACCTGATACCAGTCCCCACGCATGGCTAAAGTTAAATCTTCCCAGCCTAATTGCTTTAGGTTGTATGCCGCACCGATATACGCACTGGAAAAATCGTTGTCTACGATATGCTCCCCCATCAAAGTGTCACCTATTAGCACTTGAGAAAACACCGTTAACTCAGGTCGTGGTAAATATCGCAGTGTTAATGAATGAAAGCGCGTATGCCAGGCATAAATGCGGTCTGGGTCAACAATGTTCGGGTCTGCATTATTGTCGTAATAGTAATAACGCAACTCGGCCTTTCTAGCATAGGCTAAGTGAGCTCCTACGTAGTACCCAAACCGATTGTCAATTTCCCTGAAGGGTTCAGTCCATGCCGGTGCGTTTAACTTATCTTCATCGACGACGCCGGGAATGGGGAGGAAGTTTACGCGATCATTATAAACGGACTGCCTGTCGTGAAGGGCAAACCCTCGCCAAGAAAGCAGAGTGCCGGTGGAATCGTTACCTTTGAACACGCTGCCCAATACTTTCCATGACCAGTGGCTTCTTATTTGCCTGCCATTTTGTCGCAGACTTACTTCGATGCCGCCTGTTCTTAGTTCTTCACCCACCCAACTATTAATTGCTGAGTTGCTTAGAAAGTGAGGCGATAACCAACCCGCGTCGGTATTTTCCGCTGAGAGAGCAGGAAAAAATGCCCCTATTTTTACTTCAGGTTTTATGCTGGATGCGACTAACGGGCGATATTTTAAATAAAGTTCGGAGAATCCAACCTTTTGTTCCCCATCGCTATAACCATTGATGACGCCAACTGCCGACCAACTATCCGCTAACATAAAGTCAGCTATCACTACAGCATGAGAGAGCTGTATGCCGTTACTTTCATAACGCTGATGGCCGGTCCCCATTTGCTGAAAGCTTCGCGAATCATCTTTTGCCACAAAGCTTGTTCTTACTAGGGCCTTGGTTTCTCCGTGAACCTGAAGTGTTAAACTCGTGCAAAGCAAACAGACGGTTATGGCAAAGACATTACGCATTAATAATCGCCAAATCCTTCGTCGAAGTCATCGTCACTGAAAACTGCATCAAGAACAAATTTGTATTCTTGTGAGTTGGTGATATGCAATGTTGCGCTGTTAAATAGTTTCACATCAGGTTGCTGCGGGTGCCAGGTCATAACACTGTACTCGCCTACCGGAAGTGAAACATTCATTAGGCCTTCTTCATTGGTTTTTGCGAAAAATGGGCTGTCGGTTACCACAATATAACCCAGCATCCAGTCGTGAATATTGCAGCCAATATCTACAATACCAGCTTGCTCAAAGCGAAGCGGTTCAGCGGTAAACTCTTTATAGAGTTTTAGCTCAAACTGTTTTGTAGGGGAAAAAGAATACACGTGATGAAAAAGATTATCTGCGTTTGGAAACGAAATATCTGTGCCTGATTGAACAACAAGCACGTGAGGCGCAAATTGTTTATCGATTTGATTCATTATGGCGGGCTCTTCTTCACGCTGTGGCGTTGATGCAAGCGTAAAGTTAGGCGTTAGGGTTAACACCATATCTTTCACAGGCTCCCCATTGGCGTCGCTAACGTATATCGAAATGGTTGGCGTTGCTGATAAGGATGTATCAGCGGCATGTGCCCATGAAAGGGTAGCGCCGGCTAGTAAGATAGCGCTCGATGTGAATGTACCTGTGATAAAACTAGTTATGTTGAACGTGCTCGCCCTTCGATGAGAAGTAAAGAAAATAGAAAGCGCAAATGACATGGATTTAATCAATAACGTGTTGTTTTTTTGCATTGTAATTCATTCTTTATAATGGCTTTAGCCTTTGACAGAAAGGCAAAGCGCTATGCGTCCTTTGTTGACACGAAAGCATATGACTACGTATAGCCTATTCAATACCAATCCGTATAGATAATAACCTATGCGGACTGGTATGAGGTATGTGCTCGGCTTTCGCTATCTATGTAGCAAAGTTTATTAGACTTTAACTATAGACCGAGTTGGACGTTTTTTTCATTCATTTACATCAAAGGAAAGCGTGCGCTGACGACTACACCTGTACTATCCTTCCGATTGAATAAAGATAACTGACCTTTGTGGAAGGTCATTATGATGTTGGCAATGTAAAGCCCTAGCCCCAAGTGCGGTGAAGAGGCATTTTGCACATCGTTTTCTTTTCTCACCGACACCATAGACTGAAGCAACTGAGACCTCATTCCTTCTGGAAGGAGCGGTCCGGTATTACTAATGGTTAGCTCAGCTTGCTTGTCCTTAACCGTAATACTGACTTGGATTTCACTTTCTTTTTCACTGAAATCTACGGCGTTAGCGATAACTTTATCGAACATTTGAGCCGTAAGTTCAGGGGAGCCAAGTATGCGCGCAATATCAGCATTGTGGGTAAAACTAAAGCGTCGATGGCTATAGGCATGTTCGTAACCAGCAATACACCCAGATATCACCTTAACTAAGTCGAATGGTTCTAAATCTTCTTGTTGAATGGCCTGCTCTAATCGGGTGGCTTCACTCATACTGTTTAATATTGTACTTAGGCGGTTCACCCCTGATTGCGCCCTCTCAACAAAAACGGCTTGTTGGTCGGCGTCATTAACCTGAGTCAGCATATCCAGCGACGATTTTACCACGGCAATGGGCGTTCTAAGTTCGTGAGACAAGCGGGACGCCATGTTTTCTAAATAGGAGTTGTACTGCTGTAACCGCGAAAGCACATCCGCAAATGAACGGGATAAGTCACCAATTTCATCACGCTGATTTGAAACCGGAAGGGTGCCAATGATTTTGCCATTATCATCTATCACCGCTTCGGTGTTATCGCGAAGGGAACGAATGCGGTTTGAAATTCGCGTGGCGAACAGCAGTAACCCTAATGTACCTATGGTCATCACTGCTAAAATCACGTGAAAGAGCTGTTCCAACGCCCGGTTCCGCAACGTACGAATACCATTGGTGGTTTGCTCTACAATAACCGCCCCCATTACGTTGCCTTCAATAAAAATAGGGTAGGCAGCGGAAAGTACTATGGCTTTGTTATCGGGTGACAAACGCCATAGTGAATCGGGTTGGCCATTCAGCGCAGTGCCTAAATCCTGCCCTACCAATGCATAAGCATCGTCTAGCTCGTCAATGAAGTCGGCCGGTGGCCGTGTAAGAATCTGATAATAAAGTGGAAGTAACCACTCACTTTCAACCCAGTGCCAAATTGCATTTGAAGAGGTTTCTTTTTCATCTACTTCAATACCAGTGGCCGATTGAATGTCACCAGCGCGGGCGAGTACCCGCTTGTGTTTATCTACGACCCACACCCGTGAATCGGCATATTTTAAACCTGCCAGAATGCGCTCAATTTCAGGGGAAGGAGTGATAACAGTACCTAATTCAGCGAGCTCTTTTGTATTAGCCGTACCTAACGCGTACTGCTTCAATCGACTTGCCCTGTCGTCCACATCGACAATTGAAAATGCCAAGCCGCCTGTGGTCATTGATAGCGGAAAGCGCAGTTCAATGTTGTAGCCCGTGGCAGTCTCTTGCCATCGGCCTTGAATAGAGAGCGCGTTCTCTACCGCCCGAGTTGTCGTTGTGTTATCTGCCAGCTTGTACGCATTTACCCAGCCACTTTCATAAGGGGCGACAACATACCTTGCTAATTCTCCCTGTGGAGTTTCCATGCCCACAAGCAGGTGGTCGCCTGTTTCAACACTTAAACTATTGGGTTGTCGCCACAGCAGCACGTCATCACTGACTTCAAATATGGCATACAGAAATTGACCGTAGCGCCCCACCATATGCTTAAACGACAAGCTGGTAGGTTCTCCCGCATAGCCATTGTAATACTCAATAACTTCGCCACTGCCATACTCACTCATTAACTCGCTGACTTGCTGCCAGTCGTTAAGTTCACCATCCAGTCGAATGGGGGACGGGATAGGTGGCGCGTAAAGATCTGTTCCGGGGCGCACGTCTTGAAGATACGCCGATTGGCTATCAAATAAAGCGGGACGCTCGTGAAGGGCAGTGGCAACAGCTCGCGCCGTGCCAATCATGGTTTGTTCTTGACCGTTTCGCAGATACTGCTCAAGCTCCCACACATAGTTATAACCTAAGTAGGGTATGGTGAATAAGAACAGCGACAGCACCATAAGCTGAAGGCGTATTGAAAAGCGAAATCCCATGTTTTTAGTCGGTTGCCCTTATCTTTTAATCAGACGAAACGCAGTTTTAGTCGAAAGCCCGCTACAGCTGCCAGCGATACCCCATGCCGTACACGGTGTCGATATGATCGAAGTTTGGGTCAAGCTGCACAAACTTTTTACGCATACGTTTGATATGCGAAGTAATGGTGGTGTCGTCTACCACCATTCTGGACTCATCCATTAGCTGTTGGCGGCTTTTAACATGACCTGGGCGCTTAATGAGCGCATGCAGCATCCAAAACTCTGTTACCGTCAACAAAACGGGCTGGTTCTGCCAGCTTACCGTCATTCTCGACACGTCTACTTTTAAGTCGCCCACTTTTAGCTCATCTTTTTGCTCTGTGGGGGCAGCAAGTAAGTCTGTACGCCTGAACAAGGCTGCAATGCGTGCTAGCAGGTGAGCCATGCTAATATCTTTAGTCAGGTAGTCGTCCGCGCCCATTCTAAGGCCGCTGATAGTATCTACGTCGTTATCTCGTGCAGTAAAAAAGATGATAGGTAGGGTTTGTGATAGGCCTCGCAGTTGCTGACACAGCATGAAGCCCCCTTCAATTTCATCTTTCAAACCAATATCGATAATGGCTAAGTCGGGTAAGGTGTGGTTAAACGCTTCAGCAGCAGAAGGCCTGTCCTCATAGGCATTCACGCTATAGCCCTGCGCTTTAAGCGCCATAATGTAATTTTCGCGAATGGCCGCGTCATCTTCCACTAATGCAATTGTCTTTGGCATACATTAACCCGCAAATATAATTCTGATAGAGCGCACACTATACCTATGAATGACAGCTATTGCCTAAGTTCGGCATAAAATCCTCAAGCCTGCCTCATTTACGCCATATTTGAGGGGCTTATCGTGAACTTTATCTTTGGCGGCAGCCCCACACAACGTCCCGAAGCGCGGATTAATAAAACGCTTGGCGTGCAGCTTCACGTGCTAAATCTATAGGAAAGCTAAATCACCACCACATTTCCACAATTACGCGCTTTTTTTGCCATGAATAACGGGTTTAATAGTATTTGTCCGTCGAGTTTAGTGCACTGCTTTTTTAAGTGCCAAGCAAGCGAGGCGGATTGCACTGTAGAAGCCTCTTCAAAGACTAGGAGAGGGGAAACAGTGCCGTGGAAGCGGTAAGGCTGAACTTCTACGTAAAAGTCTCAATTATCTATTCAGACTGGTATTAAGCTACCCTTTGCGCTGCGTACTACCCCAACGGTACGCGGTGCTTTTTTATTGGGGTTGAAAAAAGGCGTTTTCGCTCTCATTTAGAAGACGAAAGCTTAAACTGTTTAAAGCAACCACTAAACGCGAGTGTATTCATTTAATAGCATGAACTAGGTTACACTTCGTTGGTTGTAAGTTGTTAGCGACAGATAACTGCATCTCACTAAAGTTAATTAGGGCGTGCTGACCTTTGGTTTGCATCAAAGGTCAATACGTCTTAGTGATCACACTCTCACTACGGGCAAATCATGAAAGCGTTGGACATTAAAGGGTTAACCAAAACCTACAAAGGTGGCGTACAGGCACTAAAAGGCGTCGACCTTACAGTACAAGAAGGAGACTTCTTTGCATTACTTGGCCCAAACGGGGCGGGTAAATCTACCACTATTGGTATTATCAGTTCACTTGTAAACCAAACCAATGGCAGTGTGTCGGTGTTTGGTTATGACCTCACAACGCAAAAAGAGCTAGCCAAAGCCTGCATTGGTCTGGTGCCACAAGAGTTCAATTTCAACCAGTTTGAAACTGTACTGCAAATTGTATTGAATCAGGCAGGTTACTACGGTGTGCCGCGCAGTATTGCGAAAGAGCGTGCTAAAAAATACCTTGCTCAGCTTGACCTGTGGGAAAAGCGCGATGCCCGCGCGCGTGAGCTATCGGGTGGTATGAAGCGAAGACTGATGATTGCTCGAGCACTCATGCATGAGCCGAAATTGCTTATTTTAGATGAGCCAACCGCGGGCGTAGATATTGAAATTCGCCGCTCTATGTGGGGTTTCTTAGAAGAGATTAACCGTCAGGGGATTACCATCATCCTCACTACTCACTATCTTGAAGAAGCAGAAATGCTGTGTCGCAATATCGCCATTATTAACAAGGGCACCATTGTAGAGAACACCAGCATGAAAGCTTTATTGTCTAAACTAAGCATAGAAACCTTTGTGTTGGATATCAAAATTCCAGATGGCATGACGACGACAGATGACCTACTAACGGGCTTTGAACACCGTTTGATTGACGACCATACCCTTGAAGTTGATGTTGAGAAAACGGAAGGATTGAACCCGGTTTTCACCCAGCTAAGTGAAAAGGGTATTCAAGTAATGAGCATGCGCAATAAATCAAATCGCCTTGAAGAGCTATTTGTGCGTTTAGTTGAATCAGCGAAGCAAGCTGGCTAAACCCACAGCAGGTAAAGGTGAAAAACATGAAAACTGAAAGTACACAAATGAACACAGAAGAAAACGTGGGTTGGTTTAAGCAAAACTATGTGGCGCTAACCACTATTTGGATAAAAGAATGCACGCGCTTTTTGCGCATATGGGTACAAACCCTTGTGCCGCCAGCTATTACAATGAGTTTGTACTTCGTGATATTCGGTAGCCTCATCGGCAACCGTATTGGCGAAATGGGCGGCTTTACTTACATGGAGTTTATTGTGCCCGGCCTTATTATGATGTCGGTGATCACAAACTCCTACGCCAACGTGTCCTCTTCATTTTTTAGTGCTAAATTTCAGCGCAATATTGAAGAGCTGTTGGTGTCACCAGTACCCACTTCGGTCATCATTCTTGGGTATGTGGGCGGCGGCGTGGCCCGCGCCATACTGATAGGTATTATCGTTACCTTAGTGTCGTTGTTTTTCGTTGATGTTCAAATACACAATTTGGGCATTATTGCGCTCACGTTGTTACTCACTTCTACCTTGTTTGCGACTGCGGGTTTAATTAATGCGGTATTTGCGAAGACCTTTGATGATATTAGCGTGGTTCCAACGTTTGTATTAACACCGTTAACTTACTTAGGTGGTGTGTTTTATTCACTTACCCTATTGCCTGAGTTCTGGCAGTGGGTGAGTAAGGCGAACCCTGTTGTGTATATGGTTAACGGGTTTCGTTATGGCTTCTTAGGGGTCTCTGACGTAAATGTAACCTTGTCGCTTGCCTTGTTAGTGGGCTTTAATGCACTGCTATTTGGTGTGGCGTACTACCTACTTAAAACGGGTAAAGGTATTCGTAGCTAATGGCCAGCGGTAATTCTAGAGAAATCACAACATCGCAGGTAGGTATTCACGATAAGTTAGACGACTTAGTGAAAAAGTACCAAGCGAGTGAAAATAAGCGACCGATTAGCGACCATACACAAGCCGCTTTTGACGAAGTCAGTGCGTGGCTTGATGGCTTTAGCGGCGAGATCATTTTAGATTCATGCTGCGGCGTTGGCGAAAGTACGGCGAATATTGCAAGAGCAAACCCCGATGCGCGTGTTATCGGTATCGATAAGTCGGCGCTGCGGGTGGATAAACACGAGCATTACAGTGCACAGCAAGATAACTATCGGGTCATTCGTGCCGATGTGAACGACTTTTGGCGCTTAGTAAAGCAGTCTAGTTGGAACGTGACTCAGCACTTTCTGCTGTATCCCAACCCCTATCCTAAAAAGACGCAGGTTCAAAAGCGCTGGCACGGTAGTGCGGCCATGGTGGACCTGATGGCGATCACACCTAATATTGAGGTGCGTAGCAACTGGCTTATTTATCTAATGGAATTTGCGCAAGCGGCTAAACATTACGGCATGGTATCTGATTTATCTGAAGTTACTGGCGATGATCACATGACGCCGTTTGAGCGAAAGTACCGAGGGAGCGGTCAATCGTGCTGGCTGCTTAACTGCCGTAGCGAAGAAAGCTGAGTCTGCTATAGCAGCAAGAAATACTGAAAGCTGATAAAAGTGGGGTGAGATGAAAATCTCGCCCCATTTGTTATTCAAATTCGTATAATTCGCTTGTTAATGGCGCGCAGTGGCACTTCGCACATTCGCCATGGGCGGACTAAACACATATCCCTGTGCATAACGAATGGGCAGGCGTTTTACGCGTTCTAGATGCGCCTCATCTTCTACGTGCTCGGCAATAGTGCTTACTCCATGGCGTTCACATAGCGACAGCAGATAGTCTACATATTCCCTCACTGCCTCTTGTTCGTCATAGTGTTTAATTAGCCCGCCAGCGAGCTTAATCCCTCGAACCGGCAAGTTCATAAGCGCTCGTATGTTACCTGGGCATGATCCAACGTTGTCGATGAAAACGCCCAGCCCCACATGCATGCTTTTTTCGATAAATGCGGTAAGGCTTTTCGGATTGGATAGGGCAGTAGAAGCACTCACTTCTATACTTACACGCTCCGGCGTGGGATAGCTTGCTAAATGGGTGATGAGGGTATTAGTAAGCTCTACATTGTGAAGGTCATTGGCAGTTATATTGATGTTCCAAGGGATATTAACGTCGTGAAAATAGCTGGCACATTGCACAAACATGCTCGCTGCAAGCGTATTTACGTGTTGTTCGCGCTCTATAAGGTAGAGAAATTCGCTAGGTAAAAAAGTCTTATCACCTCGGGTTATCAAGCGTGCCAGGCACTCGTAGCGCCATACTCCTTGGCTTTGTAAGTCAACGATGGGTTGAAAATAAGGCACGATATCATCGATAGAGAAATCCTCGGAAATTTCACGAATGGGCATAAACAGACCCCCTTGCTTTGAAGCAGTACTTTATCGCAGCGATGAATGCTTGAATGTGAGTTCAATGGCTACTTAGGCTCGCAATTAGAAGATGGAAAACCAATACGAGAGACTCGCGTTGGTACTATTCATAAATTAAATATAGTAGAGACTGATAAAATTTGCGGTACAAAATTCGGGGGAATTCGTTTAAATACGTGTGCAGAGTTAACCGCTTCATAAGTTTTTTGCATGTAATAAAACGTTAATAGTCGCTTAAATGCCGTGCGCTAACCCTTGGCGAGCATTGCAATCTGATGTAAAGTGCGACACCCTGAAAGTATTGTGATAAGTTTTCAGGTTTGGCAACGAATGGACCGCGTCAACGCGCATTAGCCCAGCCGATGTACCGTTAAGGGATATGTTGGATAAATAGCTGCACCAGTCGCAAAGTAATTGTGTCGAATGCTATTTGGCTAAAAGGAAAAGTAAGTGTCAGGCCGGTGTCCTACAAAACCGCCTGTTGATTTCGCCCAATAAATGTAAGCGAAATGTGTGATTGTTTTAAGTATGAGGTGTGTTGAGTGGGTGAAGCGCAAGTTAGTTTAGAGCACCTGTTTAGGGTCTTTACCAAGCCTGAACACAAAGACTCAAAGCTGGCTCAAATAGAGCAGCATTTATCTGACAATATCTTAGATTTTTTGTCGCAGCACGTAGTGACAAAAAAGACGTCGTTAGAAGAAATTGAAAAAGACTTTTCAGACTCCAAGGTGCCTGAGTCACCCGAGTTTGTGTCTACTCATGCTGAAAGCTTGTTAGATAAGCTTGTTGCGCATTCAGTTAATACTTACTCGCCTACCTTTATTGGTCACATGACCTCAGCGTTGCCCTATTTTCACCTGCCGCTTTCTAAGTTAATGGTCGGGCTTAACCAGAACTTGGTTAAAATAGAAACGTCTAAAGCTTTCACGCCGCTAGAACGTCAAGTATTGGGTATGATGCACAACCTTGTGTACGATCAGCCTCAAAGCTTTTACGACAACCATCTACACAGTGCGGCCCATTCTTTGGGGGCATTTTGCTCTGGCGGAACCATTGCCAACATCACTGCCTTATGGGTGGCTCGCAACAAATTACTAGGCCCACAAAAAGGGTTTTCTGGCGTGGCAAAAGCAGGGCTTGCCGCTGCCTATCGTCACTACGACATTAACAATTTAGGCGTGATGTGCAGTAAACGTGGGCACTACTCGCTGTCAAAGGCTGTGGATGTATTGGGGTTAGGTCGCGAACAATTATTAACTGTGCCCGCGCCAAAGCAAACCCTAGACCCAGCAAAAGCCCTTCGCATTGGTAAACGTTATCAAGAGGAAGGCAATAAGCTTCTTGCTATCGTTGGGGTAGGCGGCACCACCGAAACAGGGCACGTAGACCCGCTAGACGAGCTTGCTGACGTAGCCAAAGAATTAGGCTGCTGGTTCCATGTAGACGCAGCCTGGGGCGGCGCTACGCTGTTCTCGGCGCGCTATCGCGACAGACTAAAAGGTATTGAACGCGCAGACTCAGTGACTATTGATGCACATAAGCAAATGTACGTGCCAATGGGCGCAGGAATGGCGCTTTTCAAAGACCCACAAAATGCCAATGCGGTAAGACATCACGCGCAATATATTTTGCGTGCAGGCTCTAAAGACTTAGGTGCTACCACGCTTGAAGGCTCCCGAAACGGTATGGCCATGATGGTGTACTCGGCGCTGCATATATTCGGTCGCAAAGGGTACGAGCTACTTATTGATCGCAGCATTGATAAAGCCAAAGACTTTGCGCAGATGATTGATAAAGCCCAAGACTTTGAATTGACGACCACACCTATTCTATCACTGTTGACCTATCGCGTTTGTCCCGCTGAAGTGCAGGAAAAGCTAAAGCATGTGAATGCTAAAACCCGCAACGCTATTAATGAGAAGGTTGACGCCCTTGTTGTTGCGGTACAAAAGCAGCAGCGTGAAGCAGGTAAGTCTTTTGTGTCTCGTACTCGCCTGGAAGCGCCTGATTACCCTTCCCAGTGTATTACCGTGTTTCGCGTAGTGTTAGCGAATCCGCTTACTAGCCATAACGACTTGGCCGCAATTTTGGCTGAGCAACACTTAATTGCGAAAGAGACACAGGCTTGGAAAGAGCTAATGGATTTCGTTCGCGAAACAGAAACCGTTGCATCTTAACTGCGGACTTTAACAGCTACATATAAAAAACGCCCGATACAGGCTCTGTTTAGGAGTCATGCATCGGGCGTTTTCTTTTGTAGTTCGAGTCTATCCGCGAGGATTGGTATTACGCTTAATCTCGCGTGATTTGCATATTATCAATTAAGCGTGTCTTGCCCATAAACATAGCAACAAGCAGAACTAATTCTTTGTCGCTATCGCTAGCTGGTTCAAAGGTGGCGGCGTTAACTACCTGACAGTAGTCTTTCTTAAAGCCTTTTGCTTCAAGGTTACTGACCATGGCATTTTCAAGCTCAACAAAGTCGGTGTTACCACTTTCTATGCCCGCTTTTAAGCGCTGCATTTCTGCAAAAATAGCACTCGCCGTCGCTTTTTCAGTGTCCGTCAGGTAGCCATTTCTAGAGCTCATTGCTAGGCCTGACGTCTCGCGTTCAGTAGAAACCCCGTGAACCTTCACTGCCATTGATAAATCGCGAGCTAACGCGCGAATAACTTGTAGCTGCTGGAAGTCTTTTTCACCAAAAAACGCATCGTCGGGCTGTACCATGTTGAAAAGCTTGGTCACCACGGTAGCGACGCCGCGAAAATGGCCAGGGCGACTGGCGCCACAGTGCGAGTCTGAAATACCGGGCACTTCAACGAACGTCTGCGCATCCAGACCTGCCGGATACATTTCCGCTACGCTAGGTAAAAACACCGCGTCAGCACCCACAGAAATAAGCTTAGCTTTATCTTCTTCGATAGTGCGTGGATAGGCGTCTAAATCTTCGTTCGCACCAAATTGCATGGGATTAACAAAAATGCTAACCACCACTTTGTCGTTGTGCGCTTTCGCTTTTTTAACTAGTTTGAGATGACCATCGTGCAGGTTGCCCATAGTGGGTACAAAACCTATGGTTTCACCATTACGTCGCCATGCGTTCACCGTGCTGCGTAATGCTGAAATACTATCAACCACCTTCATAATTTACCTCGTTACTCGAAGCTGTGTTCAGCCGATGGGAACGCACCGCTTTGCACATCTTCAATATATTTTGATACGGCTTTGCGCATATCGCCGGTTTCTACAAGGTAGTTCTTTGAGAACTTCGGCATATAGTTTGCGCTGATGCCAAACATGTCGTGCATCACCAGAATTTGACCGTCGGTATCTTTGCCTGCGCCTATACCGATTACCGGTATGGTTAGGGCTTCGCTAACCGCTTTGCCTAGCGATGAAGGCACGCACTCAAGCACTAATAACTGAATACCGGCTTCTTCCAACGCTTTCGCTTCGCTAAGCAGTTTTTCAGCCTGGCTCGCTTCGCGGCCTTGTACTTTAAAACCACCGAATACGTGCACTGACTGAGGCGTTAAGCCTAAATGGCCACACACAGGGACGCCGCGCAGGTTTAAGCCTTTGATGGTGTCGCACAACCAGCTTCCACCTTCCATCTTAACCATACTTGCACCTGCAGCCATAAGCTTTGCTGCATTGGCGTAGGTTTGCTCAGGAGTGGCGTAAGACATAAACGGCATATCGGCTAATACGAAGGCGCGTTCAGTGCCGCGACGCACACTTTTCGTGTGGTAGGCAATGTCATCGATGGTTACCGGTAGGGTGTCGTCTTCACCTTGAAGGACCATGCCTAAAGAGTCGCCAATAAGAAGGGCGTCAACGCCTTGTTCGTCGAACATTTTGGCGAAGCTGGCGTCGTAAGCGGTTAAAGAGGTGATCTTTTCCCCGGCCTGCTTTTTCTTAAGCAAGCCCGATACAGTTACTTTCTTCATGACATGTCTCAGATTGATATTGTTGGTATCGTGTGGCGAACTATACGGATTTTGCCGCTAATTGGAAGAGCGCAGGCGACGAAGTCCATCCAGCGAGCAGTTAGCGACCCATGCCGAGATGGGTTTGCCATCGTGCATAACCATATTGGGCGCAATTTCAAACAGCGGCACCATAACGAACTCGCGCTCTGCCATGCCGTAATGGGGAATGATTAAGTCTGCGGTGTCGATAGTTTCGCTGCCGTACAACAAAATATCCAAATCCAACGTGCGTGGACCCCAGCGCTCACCTTTGCGCTCACGGCCTTTTTCCAGCTCAATGCGTTGCAGCTGCTTCAATAAGCCGTGGGGCTTTAACGAGGTCTCAATTAAGCACACCGCGTTAATATAGTCAGGTTGGTCTTGCGGCCCCATCGGTTTACTAGAATAAAGTGAAGAGGTTTTAAGTACGCGGGTGTCTTCGATTTGACCTATCGCATCAAACGCGCGCTGGGCTTTTCCCCGGCTATCGCCGAGGTTGCTACCTACACCAATGTAAACGTGCTCTTTATGCATCAGGACCTCGCTTCGCTGGTTTACGCTTGCGCTTACGCGGGGCACCTTTTGCGCCGCCTTCGCTTTTGCGAAGGGCGTTAAGCATGCCTTTCTGCTTACCGTTGTCAGCGTGCTGGAAGTGCGTCCACCACTGAGCTAGCTCTAATAGATCGCCACCTTCAATTTGGCCTCGGGCAAGCAAAAAGTCATAGCCTGCTCTAAATTTTGGGTGCGTGAGCAATTGGAAAGCGCGACGGCCAAAGCGCTTAGGTAGACGTTGCTGTAAAATCCAGATGTCCCGAACCACGGTAGAGAAGCGTTTAGGGATCATAATACGTTGTGTTTGACGTGCGATGACCTCGCCTGACGCAATATTAAATGCATCATGAGCATTTAAGCCAGACTCGCTTTGTAAGCGTTGTGACTCTTCTTCAACCGGATACCAGAGTAGTGCGGCATAAAGGAACGCTGGCGTAACACGCTGGTCGCTATTAATGCGCTCGTCGGTATTGGCAAGTACACGACGTACAAACTGCATTTCACGGCTGTTTTCATCTTTCAAAAACGGCGTTAGCTGAGGGAACAAAGGCTCGATTAAGCCGTATTCGTGCAGCATTAAGAAGGTTTCTTCTCCCTTACCCGATAAAAACAGTTTAAGGGTTTCTTCAAACAAGCGCGCTGGTGGAATGTTCTGTAAAAGGTTGGCCAGAGATTTAATCGGTGCAGCGGTTTTTGCTTCAATGCGCATACCAAGCTTAACGGCAAAGCGTACCGCACGTAGCATGCGTACCGGATCTTCACGGTAGCGTGTTTCCGGGTCGCCAATAAGCTCAACTTCTCGTTTTTCTATGGCGGCTAAGCCATTAGCGAAGTCTTTTACCGTAAAGTCGGCTACACTGTAATACATGGCGTTAAAGGTAAAGTCACGGCGTTCAGCATCTTCTTCAATGGTGCCGAATACGTTATCGCGTACTAATTGACCGTGAGCGTCGCGCTTTGCGACAGCCTTGCCCTTGGGAAGGTTTTCGTCTTCGTCTGACTCTTGGTGATGCCCGCGGAACGTGGCTACTTCAATGATTTCACGGCCAAACACAATGTGGGCCAAACGAAAGCGCCTGCCGATAAGGCGGCAATTTCTGAACAAGCCTTTAATTTGTTCAGGTGTGGCGTTCGTCACCACGTCGAAATCTTTTGGTTCGTGACCCATCAAAATGTCGCGTACACAGCCTCCTACCAAATAGGATTCGAAGCCAGCTCCATTAAGGCGATACATTACTTTCAATGCATTTGCGCTTACGTCTTCGCGAGATATACCGTGTTCTCCACGGGTCATAGTCCTTGGCTTTAAAGCGTTAGGAGACGAACTCTCTTTTGAAAAAGCGCGCTTAACAGATTTAAAAACACGATGAATGATGATGGTATCTCCGCAGACTATAAAGGTTCGCTATAATAAGTGGATTCATGCTGTGGAACAATAATTTCGGGTGTTTTCACTACTTTTTTCCTATTCCACATTGAAATAGCCGTCTTAAGCGCCGAATCAATATCACCAAATTCTGACGCATTTGGAAAGGAAAAGCCTAAAAAGTGCATCACACGCACGAGATTATCTAAAGCTGATTCGTTTTTAACTGGCGCTGCACGGTTTTGTTTACTTAGTTTTCTGCCTGGTGCCACGGCAGCGACCGGCACGTGACCGTATTCAGGAGTAGAATAGCCCAGCGTGTGATATACGGCGCGCTGTAAAGGCGTGACATCAATTAAATCACACCCTCTAATGACATGGTTAACTTGCTGAAATACGTCATCTAAAATCACGACAAGGTTATACGAAAATAAGCCGTCTCGACGTTTCAGCACTACGTCTTCGGCTATTAAATCAGAGCTTGAATTAGAGGGCATAACTTTGCCCATAAGCACGTCATCAAAGGCTTCAAGTTGAGTATCTACTTTTAAACGAACTGCACAGTCCTGTGTGTTGGAGTGTACTGGCTCAGTCCGACAGTAGCCGTTATAAACACCGCCCATGGCTTTAATTTGCTTACGTGTGCAGGTACAAAAATAGGCTTTTTGTTGTGTAAGTAAGTCATCGAGAACCGCTTGATAACGGGCATGTTGTTGGCTTTGATAGATGACGTCGCCGTCCCAATACAGGCCGTGGGCTTCTAGGGTAGTGAGTATGTCTTTATCTACACCTTTAATACAGCGCGGCTCGTCTATATCTTCCATACGTAGCAGCCATTTTCCGTTATGGCTTTTGGCATCTAGGTAGCTGGCAACAGCGGTAACTAACGAACCGAAGTGAAGTTGGCCGGATGGAGAGGGAGCAAAGCGCCCTACATAGTGGTTATGCATAATAAAGGCTTAACAAAAAGCCCCATCTTTTCGGGATGAGGCTTTCTATATCAACGTAATCGAGGCTAGTAACTTAACCTTGAAGTTGTTTTTCTTTAATTTCAGCCATGGTCTTACAGTCGATACATAAATCTGCTGTAGGACGAGCTTCTAAGCGACGAATACCAATTTCGATACCACACTGGTCACAGAAGCCGAAATCGTCTTCTTCAATTCGCTTAAGCGTTTTTTCAATTTTCTTTATTAGCTTACGCTCACGGTCACGTGTACGTAACTCAAGGCTGAACTCTTCTTCTTGAGCTGCACGGTCTACAGGATCAGGGAAGTTTGCTGCTTCATCCTTCATGTGCGTTACTGTACGGTCAACTTCTTCACGAAGTTGGTTGCGCCATGCTTTAAGCAATAGACGGAAGTGCTCCATTTGGGGCTCGCCCATGTACTCTTCGTCAGCTTTTGGCTCGTACGGCTGTAAACCTGCCAGCGCTAATAGTCCTAGGGATTTTGTTTCTTTTCCTGTTGGCATCTGCCACATCTCCTACACTACGACATCCATCTTGTCCTGATTGGACCGATATCTATATCAGACTCGACAACTTCAGGCAATCAATCGTGTCTATGTAATTATTATGCTGGTGTATTGCTTTCATAAATTAGCCAGGTGTTTTTTCATTTAGCCCGCTGGCTACCAGCAAACGCATTAGTGCGTTCTCCCACTAAAACAAGGCGCAAATATGAAGGCGAAATGAAAAAAATCAACCTATTTTTTATAAAATCAAAGGGAGTGTTTGATTTAATAGGATTTTTTGTTCGTCTATTATACAGCTTGCCGCCAAAACCGTTACGCCAGCGTTTGCGGCAATCTTTACGCTTTCTGCATAAGTTGGATCAATATGCTCGGCCACTTGTACACTTTCGATGGCGGTGTGTTGTACGCAGAATAATAGATTGGTTTTTATACCACTGTCAGATAAACGCGCAAGTTCTAAACAGTGCTTCGCGCCGCGTTGAGTGACTGCGTCGGGGAAGAACCCTTTGTTTTCATCCGCTAAGGTGACGGATTTAACTTCCATATACTCAGTAACACTCTGATGTTCAACATTTTTTCGGGTTAATGCAAAGTCGAACCGGCTATTGGCGGTTGGCGGTGTTACTTCTGCTTTCCAATCTGTGATGTCTGAAAATTCGCTTAGCACCTTGTTATCTAGCGCTTCCGCCACCAGTTTATTAGCATTGTGCGTATTAATGCCGATGAAGTGACCATCAAATGTTTGGGCTAGCTCCCATGTATACTTGAGTTTTCGATTTGGGTTGGTGGATTCACTTAAAAAGACAGTGTATCCAGGAACAGCACAGCCAGTCATAGCGCCAGTATTTGGGCAATGTGCAGTTACAATAGTGCCGTCGTCTAACTCAACATCGGCAAGAAATCGCTTGTACCTTTTTATAAGGGTGCCGCGTAATAAGGAAGGTGAAAACTTCATGTGTCGCCTTTTTTAGAATGTAGGTGAAAACACGTTAGTGTGATTCGCTAATTGATATGTGTGCTTTTGAACGAGCACGTATAGCGTATGCGCTTAGCGAACAAAGCGTATGTGGTTAGCGAACAACAAGCGCAGTAAACAAGGCGCCAAAGAGTAACAAACATTTGTGCAAGCGCAAAAAGCGCTTTGCAATAATATAACGATGTAATAAGGAATAAAACGCGATGGCAGAATTTACCGTTAGCCTTTCTAGAAACAGTGCTGAAGCAGTGTGGGGCGAGAGTGCTAAGCTTTCTTTCACTGAATCAGGTGCAGTTATTCACCTGCCTGACGACAAGCTTAATGAGCGTTTAATTCAGCAAGCGGCAAGAAAGCTAGATGGCTTAAGCCTGCCAGCAGTTACGCTAAGCGGCGATTGGCACAAAGAGCAGCAGTGGGCTTTTGCACTTAGCTTCACGCGTGCCCGCAAACCAGCGTCAATAAAATGGGCCGAAACGGCTGACAAAGAAGCGCTAGAGCAAGAATATGCGGCGTTACTATTTACCCGTCAGCTGGTAAACGAAACACCTGAAGATCTAAGCCCTGAAACCTTAGCAACCCGAGCAGCACAGTGGCTTAAGTCACTGGGTGGTGACAAGGTAACCTACTCAATGACGGTAGGTGAAGATCTTAAAGAGCAGGGCTGGATTGGCATTTATAATGTGGGCCGCGGTAGTGAACGTCCGCCTGCAATGCTGGTACTTGATTACAACCCAACAGGTAATACGGATGCGCCAGTTGATGCCGTGCTAGTTGGAAAAGGCATCACCTTCGACAGCGGTGGCTACAGCATTAAATCAAGCGAAGGCATGTTAGATATGAAATGTGACATGGGCGGCGCAGCGACGGTAACAGGGGCATTAGGGCTATCTATTTCTCAAGGCAGTGAAAAGCGTATTCAGCTTATTTTGTGCTGTGCAGAAAACCTTATTAGCGGTCACGCTTATAAGTTAGGTGATGTGCTTACCTATAAAAATGGGGTAACCGTTGAAGTGGTTAATACCGATGCTGAAGGACGTTTAGCGTTGGCTGATGGCCTTATGGCGGCAACAGAGACGGGCGCACCGCTAATTATTGATGCAGCAACACTAACCGGTGCTGCTGTGGTTGCACTGGGTTCTGACTACCATGGCGTATTCTCGTTAGATGATAATGCCCGCGAACAAATGCTTAAAGCAGCAAAGGCAGAAAACGAACGTTTTTGGCCGCTACCACTTGAAGATTTCCACGCAGAGCGCTGTCCATCGGCGTTCGCAGATACAGCAAACAGTCGCCCGATGAAAGGTGGCGGTGGTGGCGGTGCATCAAACGCTGCGGGCTTCTTATCACGCTTTGTTAAGCCAGAAGGCTGGGTACATTTGGATTTAGCCGCTGCTTACCATGGCGGGGCAACATCTGAAATGCCGGTAGGGGCAACAGCGAAAGGTATTCGCTCAATTGCGAGAATGCTGAAAGACTTCAGTGCATAAATAAAATAGCGTTCGACGCCTCCAATGGCTGTCGAACGCTACTCTACTCTATTTTTAAACGTCGCACGTTGTGCCACGTGGATGAGTAGAAGCAAAGCGAATAAAGTTACTTGAACTAACGTCGCTTCGCGCAAAAAAATAAAAAGGGCGTGACTTTGCAAAAAATCACGCCCTTTTTCTGTAAATTAGATCCCGCCTAAACGCTCGGCTAGCGTTTTATAGCGTTCAACGTCGCCACTGTCGAAAAGTGGGTTACCGTCGGTGTCTTTATCTTTCGAAACCAAAAGGCTTTCACGCTCAAGGCGCTCTACGCGCACTTCTTGTACGCCAAGAAAAGCAGCCACTTCTTTAACAGTCATCAAACTCATTGCAATATTTCCTATTTTTGGTTGTTCTTATTGAGGATTAACAGGTTCCAACGCCGAACAATGCGCAGAACAAAACGCTAAACAAAATGATGTTACCCACTATTACATCAAAAGCTCTGGAGATAAGACATTATCCAAAAGGTGTAGAAAAAGCCAATTGGGCTGTTTGAATTCTGACCGTGAATAAGGCGAAAACACCGCTTAGAAATGACAAACACTTCTCCCTACGCTTTAGTAAAGCGCACTTTCGTTATTTTTCGAGTATTTTTTGCAGGCTCTAGATAAATGAAAAACAATCATGCCTTAAAAGGTGTTTTTAACTAAGTCAGCTTGGTTTACCATTGCGCGCCTAAAACGACCATCTGTAAGAACTTTGAGTTATACTCAATGGTTTACGCGCAAACGGGCTTAGCCTCACAACCGGAGACAGTAAAAAAATGGATACTTGGTCTGCTGCCATCATGCTCTTTTTGATCATGGATCCCTTAGGTAACCTCCCTGTGTTCATGTCGGTACTCAAATCGATAGAACCAAAGCGTCGTCAAGTCATCCTAATTCGAGAATTATTATTTGCTCTTGGCATTCTGTTTCTCTTTTTGTTCAGTGGCCAATCGGTTCTCAATTTCCTGAACGTGGAACAAGAGACAGTAAGTATCGCTGGGGGAATTATTCTGTTCCTTATTGCGCTTAAAATGATTTTTCCATCATCTGGCAACCCCAGTGGATTAGCTGTAGGTGAAGAACCTTTTCTAGTACCTCTAGCTATTCCTATGATAGCGGGCCCTTCAACGCTGGCTGCGCTTATTCTTCTTGCCAACCAAGCGCCAGACAGAATGGCTGACTGGTCGATTGCGCTTGCGGCTTCATGGTCGATAAGCGCAGTGATCTTACTATTTTCAAATGTGTTCCATAAAATTCTGGGGGAGCGCGGTCTAGTTGCGATGGAGCGATTAATGGGTATGATCCTAGTTATGATTGCTATCCAAATGTTGCTGGATGGCGTTACCCAATATTTCATGCATGCCACTGGAGCCCTTTAAATGGCAAAGCAAAAACTTAATACCTTTGGGCGCGTTCGCGCCTTGGAAGGCTGGAAAGCCGTTGCATTCGGTGCTGCATTACTTGAGCGTATGCTACCCAACTACACGCTTTTCTGTGAATTAACGGAAAGTGGTGATGCAAGCGCATTGCGCAACTGTTTGAATTTGGTGTGGGAAACGTTGAAATCACCCAAGAGCAAATTCAACATTGCGGTACAGCTTGAGAAAGTTGAAGTGGCTACACCTGATACCAGTGAGCATGACAACTATGGCGTTTATCCAGCAATTGATGCAGCTATTGGTCTAGCTGGTTTGCTAAATTTGATGGCAGGCGACGATCCGCAAGGTGCAGTGGTCATCAGCAAGTTATCGCAAGGCAGCGTAGAAGCCTATTTGCTAGAAAGCGAAGAAGCCGATGACGAGACTGTAAAAGGGCATCCGCTGATGGAGTTTGAAGTTGAGGTACAAAACGAATTGCTTGATTATGTAGAGCAAGCCAAATACCCAGCGAAAGCGGCAGATGAAATGAAAGCACTTGCCTTGGAAGCTGGAATCTCCAATATTGGTCTTGAGCTTTAATGACAACGCAACTTGGTCTTGCTTAGGTAAAACGAGCAACAGATCCTTAGCTCTTATGCTCAAAAAAGCCGTGTACTTAGTCAAAGCTCACGGCTTATCTCTCCTCAATTGAGGCACTTCAATCGTTATCGATCAACATACCTCAATTAACATATAGCGCAGCGCGCTAGTTTGTTTGTCTTTAATAATTTGCCAATGGGCGGGGAGAGCGGGTGTATTTAGCGCACTTTCGTGCTCTAAATACACCACGCTACCACTATGAACAAGTTTGTTATCTTCTAGCGCAGCCAGCGTAGGTGCTACCAATGATTTCGCAAAAGGCGGATCGACAAAAACAATATCGTAAGGCGCTTGGCTGATGCCTTTTAAAATACCTAGTGCGTCCCCTTGATGAACGGTTGCTGACGCCAGTTCATTTGCTTTTAATAAGGTAAGATTACTTTTAAGCTGGCTTGCTGCCTGTTTATCCAGCTCTATAAAATCACAATGTGCTGCATAGCGAGACAGAGCTTCTAAACCTAGTCCACCAGAACCCGCAAATACATCCAAGCAGCGTGCATCGTTTATGTACGGCATTAACCAGTTAAACAAGGTTTCTTTGTTTCTGTCTGTAGTTGGCCTTAACCCTTCTGCATTGAGTACGGGTAACTTTCTACCACGCCATTGGCCACCGATAATGCGTATTTGCCCAGGACTATTTGTGCTTTGGGTTTTCCCTGATTTTTTCCCTTTTTGGGATGAATAAAGTTTTTTTGCAGAAGATGGTGCCCGAGTAGGGCGAGAAACTCGCTTCATAGTGGCTGACAATGGTATCATGCGTTCATACATTAGGCGGCAAGTGTAGCCGAAATTGCTAAGAATTTATAAGGATTTGTCCTAACGATGTCGAAACTTTTTGGCTGGTTCAGTAAGAACAAAAAAGCAGATAAACAAAAAGCCCAAGCGGAAGAAGAAGCTCGCTTACAGGCAGAAGCTGAAGCAAAGGCGAAGGCGCAAGCTGAAGAAGACGCCCGCGCTAAGGCAGAAGCTGAAGCAAAGGCGAAGGCACAAGCGGAAGAAGAGGCCCGCGCTAAGGCAGAAGCTGAAGCACAGGCGAAGGCGCAAGCGGAAGAAGAAGCTCGCGCAAAGGCAGAAGCTGAAGCACAGGCGAAGGCTAAAGCCGAAGAAGAAGCGCGTGCAAAGGCAGAAGCTGAAGCGCAGGCGAAGGCGCAAGCGGAAGAAGAAGCTCGTGCTAAGGCGGAGGCTGAAGCGCAGGCGAAGGCGCAAGCGGAAGAAGAAGCGCGCGCAAAGGCAGAGGCTGAAGCACAGGCGAAGGCGCAAGCGGAAGAAGA
>Ga0207991_1000498_pt1 | contig 26132 bp, 24 predicted proteins | sample ETN07SmetaG_FD_185786 | JGI IMG/M metagenome (GOLD analysis project Ga0207991, IMG submission 185786) | Marine microbial and viral communities from oxygen minimum zone, Eastern Pacific Ocean - ETNP2014F14-07SV275 (SPAdes) (version 2) | ecosystem: Environmental > Aquatic > Marine > Oceanic ...
GGGTAACGGAGAGGGCATCGCCTTTGGCACCGATGGGGTCGGAACAAAGATCATTGTCGCCGAATTGCTCGGTCGTTATGACACCATCGGTATTGACTGCGTTGCTATGAACGTCAACGATGTCATTTGCGTTGGGGCACGACCGGTGAGCATGGTGGATTATATTGCCTGTTCACATACGGACCCTGAAGTTTTTAGTCAGTTAGGTCAGGGGCTGGCAGAAGGAGCCTGGCAGGCAGGAATCAGCATTTCCGGCGGTGAGATTTCGCAGATCAAGGAAATCATTTCCGGCATCGATCTCATTGGCGCCTGCATCGGTCATGTTTCCCTTAACAAGGTCAACACCGGAAAAAATGTTCAACCCGGAAACCTGATTGTTGGTCTGGCTTCCAGCGGTGTTCACGCGAACGGGTTGACTTTGGCCCGTAGGGTGTTGTTAGGAGACAGCCTCGAAGAGCAGAAATCGCGCATCAACGATTATGAAGAATTTTTGGGCCAGACCCTGGGTGAGGCCCTGCTCGAACCCACTAAAATTTATGTAAAACCGATTTTGGAAATGCTCGACTCAGAGATAGATCTCAAGGCAATGGTCCATATAACCAGTGGGGGATTCTGTAACCTGAATCGGGTGGCAAGCGAAAACATCCGGTTTGTCATTGATACCCTGCAACCGGTTCCTGAAATTTTTAATCTCATTCAGGATCGTGGTGGGGTGAGCGAAGCGGAAATGTTTGAAGTGTTTAATATGGGTACCGGATTCTGCCTCATTGTTGAAGGCACAAAAGAAGTCGAAGCCATTAGCGAAATCTGCAAAAGCCATGACCTTCCCTGTCAGGTCATCGGCCAGGTCGAAGCCTGTCAGGGCAAAGAAGTTTCCCTCCCACAAAAACAACTCACCGGAAAAGGCAGTAGCTTTAAAAGCACCTAATTCAACCACAGATGAACACCGATAAATTCCTCCCCCTGATAAGGAGACCGTTGCGTAAGTTGATAAAGCGGGGAGATGAGATGCTTCGAGGGCCTCAGCATGATGACTGCGGTGGTTTTTAGGGTGTCATCCTGAGCTAGTTATATTTGACCTTTGCCTCCGTGCCCCGCATGGGGTATGTCGAAGGATCTCGGGGTCATGCAAAGCTCTCCCTGCCAAGGGGCACTCAAGAACTGAGCAATATTTTTATTCCATGTTATTTTTTTAATACATATTGCCATAAGCTCAATATTTTTATAAATACCCCTAAAAACTAAATGGACTAAAAAATCGTTCCTTATAAACCAATTTGGTGTGGCTCGGTGTTTTGGCACAAGGCCTACAAGATTCTACCAACATAATACGGATTTTATTTCAGTTGGGAGATCAAGCATGTCTATGACTGTGAGAAAAGTATTATTTCAGGTCGGGTATTACGCCGTTCTTATTACGGCAATGTTTATGTTTGCTAACCCGTCCATTTTTTCCTAGATAGCTGCAACAAGTGGTTTGCTCGTTGTCCTATGGCTAGTAGCCTAATTCTGTTAAGAATAGACGAAAATTATCTGCAAGCGTGGCTTCCGGGACGGTGTAGACAAAAATATGGATCAAGGCAAAGTATTGCAAGGTTACATAGGCCGAAAGAAAATCCCAACCTATTTTTTTGTCGAGTGTCCATGGTTTTCTAGGTGTTTTTTTCTTGTGCAATAGCCAGAACTCGCTTACCGTGATACCCAGTCCTAACAAAACAAAATAAGGCCACTGTTTTATGGATTCTGTAAGGCTATGGAGTTCGACGCCAGAATAAAACACGGCTTCGGTCATATGTCCCCAGATGCGGGATTTCATCGATTTAAAAAAACAGCGCGCCTTACGCAAATGCTTTCCACCATTGATCTGGTTCCAACCCTTTTGGAATTGCTCGCTTTGCAGATTCCCGCAGACCTTCCCGGCGAATCCTGGGTCCCGGCAATGCGCCATCCGGGTTCCATCCCAGGCACGGAGAAAATATTTTTTCATGAAAAACCTTGTGGGGTGGAATACGCTGGAATCCGCACCGAGCAATGGAAGTTCGTGCATAAAAATGAAAAAGGCAGTGAAAGCTCTCTACTCATTGATCTGGTAAACGATCCAGAAGAAAATCATTCTGCCGATTCCTTGTCGAAGGCAAAAGAAATGGGAGCATTTTTAGAGGAGTGGAAAAAAGAAAACCTGTTTATCACTCAGACGCGAGAAATGACGGAAGCTATGAGGCAGGCATTAAAAGAAGGGGGGTATCTGCGCAAATGAATAACATGGAATCGTATCCATCCCCAAGAAAAGTTCTGGTCCTATTGCTTCTGATGGATGTCGGGGTGGGTGCCCTGCACATCCTGTTTTCATCGGACCTCGAAATAGGCGCGTTTTTTAATCTGGCTCATGAAGAAAATTTGCCCACCTGGTATTCCAGTTTTCAATTCCTACTTGTTGCCGGCGCGGCAGTATTTTGTTATGTCTTAGAAAAAACAGTCAGCTCGCAAAAGACGGCTGGCTGGGGATGGCTGGTGGTGGCCCTGTGCATGCTGGGTTTAGCTATTGATGAGACCCTCCAAATTCATGAAGTCCTCATCGATCAGGTCATGTCCGGCAACGCGGGAAACAATCTGCGCCACTTTTTCGGGGCCACCCGAGACACCGATTCGCTTTTATGGACGGTGGTCTTCGCTCCGATACTGATTCTGGCGGCGACCGCATTGATTTTGTTCTATTATTCCCGGCTACGTAGCAATCGGTCCCTGTTTCGACTTTCCCTGCTCCCTCTTTGTCTTTTGGCCTTGTCCGCCGGACTGGAATTTATGGAAGCCAAAACATTGAGTTCTTTTGCCCAGGACCCCATGGTCCGGTACCGGCAATTTATTTTTATAGAAGAAATGGCGGAACTTGTTGCCGCGTCACTTTTTGTCTGGATTCACTATCAATACGCAATGTGGTGGAGAGCCTCCCATTACCAATTCAGCGATGCGGGTGAACTGTGAGAAGTATGATATTCTGAATCTATCCACTTCTTTGAGTTTTGTTTATGAAGCGTTTTATATTTATATCCATTCCACTCTTGATGGTGCTGATGGTTTTCGCCTTTTATGACGAAGCCTTCTCTTCGAAACCCTACAACCGCCTGGTGCATGAGAAGAGTCCTTACCTTCTGCAACATAAAGATAATCCTATTCACTGGTACCCGTGGGGAGAAGAAGCGCTTGCCGCAGCACAGCGGGAGAACAAGCCCATATTTCTCAGCATCGGTTATTCCACCTGCCACTGGTGCCATGTTCTGGAAAAGGAATCCTTTGAAAATGAAGAAGTGGCGGCATTGCTGAACGAAGCATTCATCTGCATCAAAGTGGACCGTGAAGAGCACCCGGATGTCGATCAGTTTTATATGAACGTGGTACAGGCGATGACAGGCCGCGGGGGCTGGCCTTTGACAGTGGTGATGACGCCGGACAAAATACCCGTCTTTGGCGGTACTTACTTCCCACGTGAAGAGCTCATTAAAATTTTAGGGTCGATCCGTTCCGCATGGATTGAGCAACCGGAAAAAATAAAAGAAGTGGGCGACGCTGTGCGAAAATTTATTGAAGCCGGTGATCGCATTTCCACTAAATCCGTTCCCCTTGATGAAACGATGCTGAAAGATTTTTATAAAAAATTCCTCGTCAGCTATGACGAAATAAATGGTGGATTCGGCCTCGCCCCAAAATTCCCGCCGACAATGAAAATGCGGCTACTGTTGCGCATCGCCCAACGTACCGGAGATCAGCACGCGATAAAAATGGTGGAGTCCACTTTAGAACATATGGCGCGAGGCGGAATTTACGATCACCTCGGGGGTGGATTCCATCGCTATTCCACCGACCCCATTTGGCTGGTGCCACATTTTGAGAAGATGCTCTACGACCAGGCGGCCTTGGCGACAGTCTACCTGGAAGCATATCAAGTCACACAAAAACCAATGCTTGAATCCGTAGCACGAGGTATTTTGGATTATGTGCTCAACGATATGACCGGCCCCAAAGGAGGATTTTACTCTGCGGAAGATGCGGACAGCGAAGGCGAAGAAGGAACTTTTTATATATGGTCGGATGCGGAACTGAAAAAAATCCTGACCCTGGAAGAATATCAGCTTGCCTACAAAATATTTGGCGTGACCTCAGGCGGAAACTTTGAAGAAAGTGGAAAAAATATTCTCCACCTCCCAAAGGAAATCGATTGGAAAACGAATGCAAGTCTAGAAGTCAAAAATCTCAAGAAAAAACTATTAGAGATTCGGGGAAAACGGGAACGGCCATTCAAAGACGATAAAGTCCTCACCGCCTGGAACGGATTAATGATAAGTGCCATGGCAAAAGCTTCGCAGATTTTGCAAGACCCCAATTATTTAGCCGCCGCACAGAAGTCGGCGCACTTCATAAAAACCTATCTGTATGAAAAGGAAAAACTGGCCCGCAGGTTCAGGGACGGCGAGGCAAAGTTCACCGCCAGTCTTGATGACTACGCTTACCTCATCCAGGGGTTGATAGACCTTTACGAAGCCGATTTCGATGAGCAATGGCTGGGCTGGGCGCATCGACTTCAGAAAAAGCAGGACGAATTGTTCTGGGACGAAGGGGGTTACTTCTTTTCCGAAAAGACGGGAAGTCTTTTGCCCGGTCGTAACAAAAGGTTTGAAGACAATGCCAGGCCCAACAGCAACGCGGTCTCGGCGTTGAACCTGTTAAAACTGTATAATTTCACCTTGCACAAACCATTCAGAGAGAAAGCAAAAACCATTTTTACCCTGGCGGGGGACATGATGAACACTTCCCATAACGCTTTTGCGCAAATGTTCATCGCTCTTGATTTTTATCTGGATCGATCGAAAGAGGTGGTGGTGGTGGGACCGAAACAATCCCGTGAGAAAGATTCCATCCTGAAAATGTTGCGTGGCGAATTCCTTCCCAACAAAACCGTGGGTTATATTCCCCCCGATGCCGAATCGTCTTTCCCGATTTTTGCAAACAAAACTACTGCAGAGGGCCGCACCATCGTATATGTCTGTGAGAACAATATTTGCAAATATCCTACCGAAGAACTGGCCAAAGCCCGTGAACTGGTGAAAGACAACAAGCGATACTCTCTAAAATAATAGCATCCTGCCCTTTACTCAAACCATGGTTTTGATGACGGAAGGACCGAGGAAGGAAAATTTTTTCTCAAGGAAATAAGGATCGGCACCCGCCTGTCTTGTTTGAAGTTCTTCAGAAAAGAAAACATTTAGAATATCCTGCGGTCTTTTGAACTCCGGCAGGCCGCCTTTTTTTGAGTCCGATTTTTCAGCGCTGAAGGAGGCTCGAATGATTTGTAGTTCGATCAGAATTTTTGAGAAGTCCCCACCAGCAACCGCATCGGCTTTTTTCCTTTGCTCGGGGGTGAGATCGTTCAGGCAAGTGCATATTGGGTTAACAAGGTCCATACCTTTATTGACGGCAGGTATCGTAGTATCTTGACCCTTAAAAATTCAGAAAGATACAGGGAAAACGAAAACCATTGATTTAATGCCCGCTAGGCGTGGGGCCAACGTGCGTTATATTTTTCATCAGCCTTCATGCCCCGCAGGGGTACAATATCTTTATTTTGCGAGCAAAAGTTGTCTCGGCAGAAGGAGGGCGATAGAACTAAATATTGCCGTTGCCAAGCATCTAATCATCTTTAATACCTCCTATGGATTGGTGTTTCGGGGAGAGCGTGCCAGAACCGAATTTCCAGGTTGTGGCGTTTAGCGGGTCGGGGATGGACCTAAATAAGCACCTATTTGTAAGATTCATCCTTTACCGGAGGGATTCATAAATCGGAACCCTTTTTCGTTTCCCACTCTCGGTCTGTGGTGCTGGTCCGTGGCTGAAACTCCATTTACGAACATGCCGGAGGGGCTGTCGTAGAATTCTTCGTTGCCGTTCACCCCGTCCCGCAGAACGTCTTTGTATAAGATGTTCCATGCCCCGTCTTCATTCACATTAATCGCGTAAAACAGTGGTCCCGCGGATACGATGTAGTAATACCGTTCCATTGGGTAATCGACATGAAAAACCAGGTTCTGTGTATGATTGACGACGATTTCGCCGAGAGTGCGCGGGGAGTAATAGGAGGTGATGATGGACCGCAGGGCGATGAAATCGGCTCGGTTGTTGCCGTCCAGATCTTAACTAACGTAAAGGAGTCCGTTGGGCGCGATGTCCCAATCTAACTGTGTTTCCAGCGCAGGCTCGGGAATGAGGTCTCCCCATGCGAGATGAGCGGAAAAAAAACAGATGCTTAAAAATCCTAAACATGTAACTGAAGTTTTCATTTTGTACCCCTTCCGGGATGGTGCGGCCCGTTACGTCATTTAGAGTTCCTTTCAAAAATTTGCATCGTTACTTAAATACCTTTTCGACATTTCCTTCACCCTGCTAAAGAGCATAATGCGTGCCAAAGCTGGTGATTCTACAGGGAACCGCGCAAACCCTTGTGTTGTATCGGGTTGGCCCGACGGGAAAACTGTTCAATTTTTGACGGGTGGGAAAAAATATGTACAGTGGATCATTTATGAGACAGGACGGATTTTAATGAAAACTGCTTTCATCGGTACTGCTGCAAAAAACCCGGTGCTGAATTGGGTAATATCATGGATGAAATGATAGGATCTTTAATCAGCAAGTAGTTTTTATCGGATTAGATAACATGACATCGTTCATTTATTATATCGCTGCAGCGGTTGCGGAAATCGCCGGTTGTTTTGCCTTCTGGGCTTGGTTACGTTTAGGCAAAAGCATGTATTGGATTCTACCGGGGATTGTATCTCTCGCAGTTTTTGCTCTTTTGTTAACTCGCATTGAGGCGTTGTTTGCCGGCAGGACTTTTGCGGCCTACGGTGGAGTTTATATTGCAGCTTCTCTGTTATGGCTTTGGGTAATTGAGCACCAACGCCCAGACAAATGGGACATTCTGGGTGCAATTATTTGTATAACAGGCGCGGCTGTCATTTTATTTGGACAAAGGCAACAGATTTAAAACAAAATTATTTGAACCGAGCATAATGTAAGCTCTGCATGATTGATCCTTCTTTACTTTTTGCAGGAGCAGGATAATTGAAACTGATCAAGCACACCGGTCTTTTCTTGTTCGTCATCTTTATGATGTCAGCAAACCCGGCCCTGGCTAAAACATATAAATGGGTAGATGAAAAGGGAAAGGCGCATTTCACGGATAACCCAGGGAATATTCCTCCTCAATACCGAACCTCCGAAAAACAACCGCGAGCAGGAAAAAAAGCAAAAATAAGAGTAGATATTGACAGGGGTTATTCCTTTGAAATTCCCGGGGATTGGAAAGTCGCAAAAAGAGGCAGCCTGCAAAATAAACTGATTTTTACGAAAAAGAGAGACGGTTATGAGCCACATTGTTCCTTGCATGAATATAAATTCAGAAGGCCCTTTGAAGAATTCAAAGGGAATACTAAAGCTGCGATAAAAAGAGCTTACACAGATTACAGGATAGTCAGCGAGTCAGTATTCTCTACAAAAGATTTAAAAGGGGTGAAAATCAAGGAGCGCTTTATTGACAAGGTAGGAAAAAATGCGCGAAGGCAAACTTATTTTTTTCACGGTTTAAATAAAAAAACGTTGCTGTCGTCTGTCAAGCTGCAATAAAAACCAGAGCGGCACTGGATGATATCTTCGATGAAATAGCGGCTTCTTTAATCAGTAAGTAGTTTTTCATGGGTCTTGCTTGCACAGGATAGGAGGATGGCTCACTTCGAAAAATATTGATCAGGTAGCATGTATGGATCATTGGCAGGATATTGTGGACACGCAACGTCACCCCATTGAGGATCTGGATTCTTATGCCGTACGTTGCAGGAGTGAGTTACAAAATAATTCCATTCTGATCCTGGAAAATTTTCTAACAAAAAAGGCTTTGGTTGAACTGCAACGCGAAGCCCGTTCATTACACCATAAAGCATTTTATTGTTCGCAGAACCATAATGTACTGCTCACTGAAAAAAATACTCAGTGGGAAGATGATCATCCTTGTAATATTGAAGTGATCAGTGATAAAGGCTGTGTGCCGCACGATTTAATCCCACCTGAATCTTATTTAAGGAAGATTTATACCGCTGAACAATTTCAAAGATTTATCCAGTCCGTTCTGACGGTTGATAAAGTCCACCCATATGCCGATCGCTTATCCTCCATCAACTATAACTATTATCAGGAAAAGCAACAATTGGGGTGGCATTTCGATAATGCCTCATTCGCTATTACTTTAATGATTCAATCCTCGGAATCTGGAGGGGGATTTCAATTTGTCGTGAATGCCCGCAATGCAGAAAAAAACACGGTAGATATTCCTCTCATTAAATCTGTGCTCCTGGACCAATCACCTGTGGAAGAATTACAGATAAAGGAGGGAACACTCATTCTTTTTTGTGGACGCAACACTCTCCATCGTGTTAGCCCGGTCGCTTCTCAAACGCCCCGGATTCTAGCTACCTTGAACTACAATCTTGAAAAAGATATTGAATTGTCCGAGAATGCCAGACTAACCTTTTTTGGAAGGTTGCAATAACCTTCTTTTTAGCTAACCCGATAAAAAATGTTTTAGAAAATGGGCTTAATGACCGCCAGACCCTCTTCCGCAAAATTCGTTGTGGAAGATCCCTGCTTTCTTGATGCCGATCAATGCCTCGATTGGCAAAGCCAGTTCGGAAACAACCATCCACTAAAACTGGAAATTGGTTTTGGCATGGGGGATTTTTTGATTGCCATGGCTCTCAGAGAATCGCAGAGCAATTTTGTCGGGATAGATTTTTCCCAAAACGGGATCCAAAAATTATTGGCGCAGATTCAGGCTCGGAAATTAAAAAATATTCGTGTTGTCTATGGAGATGTGCGGGAAAAAATTCCGCTTCTATTCCAGGATGGAGAGTTGGACACGGTTTATATCAACTTCCCCGACCCGTGGCCGAGAAAAAGGCATTTTAAACGAAGATTGATCAAACCTGCTGTGGTGAAGTTGGTCGCCATAAAGCTGGCTCCCGCAGGGAATATTTATCTGGCTACGGACAGCGAACCCTATGCCCTGGAAATGCTCGAATATCTTAATGCGGAGCCCTTGTTGCAAAACATGAATCGAGAGTCAGGTTGTTTCGCAGAGCGTGACCACCTACCCAAAACAAAATACGAAAAAAGTTTTATTTACGCGGGGGATAAAATCCATTACCTGGAATATTTTCGAGTGGGTGAGAATGAGGGGCTCCTCAACAGGGAAGAAAGTGGTGAACTGAACCAACCTGAAGAGAAGTCGATGAGCAACGATGAACTACTTACTAAAAAATTTACTGAAGCAGAAGCCAAAGCGCAGGATGCCTGCGACCTCAAACAAGTCGCTGATAATTTAGCCGATGCAGGAGACAAACAGTGGGCTGAAAAAGTTTATAGAAAAACTGAGGACAAAGCAGAAGACAGTCTGGATCTAAACTGGCTGGCGTACAGCATTTGTGTAGCGCTCGGTGATAAAGAATGGGCCGGGAAGCTATACAAGAAGGCAGAAGACCAAGCGGAAGGCAGTCTGGAATTTAATTGGCTGGCGTACAGCATCTCAGAAACACTCGGCGATAAAGAGTGGACAAAAAAGTTATTCCAGAAGGCCGAGAGTGCGCCGGAAAACATCCGTGAATTGTGTGACCTTGCCGGCAGCATTATCGAAACACTCGGTGACAGGGGATGGGGAATAAAGGTTTACCAGAAAACCGAAGGCATGGCGGAAGAGTATTCCGAGTTTTATGAACTTGCCGACAACATTTATATAAAACTTGGCGATAAAGATTGGGCGAAGAAATTATTCAAGAAAGCCGAGGACAAAGCGGAAGACTGCAGTGACCTTCTTAGTCTGGCCGAGCGCATTAGTGCAAAACTGGATGATAAGGAATGGGCCAGAAAAGTTTATGGCAAAGCGGAAAGCCTGGCCGGGGACAGTGGGGATTTTTGTGAACTTGCCGCGAGCCTTTTCCAAAATTTGCGCGATGAGGAATGGGCGATGAGGTTATACAAGATAGCTGAAAGTAAGGCGCAGGAAAGTTATGAATTCTGTTGGCTGGCCGAGAGCCTGGTCGAAAACCTCGGTGATAAAAAATGGGCCGAGCAGGTTTACAAGAAAGCTTCTGCCCACTAGCCGCCGGTCAGACGGCAGTGGGAAAAGGCTCTAGGCCTCCTGTGGTCGCGTGTGAAATCCCTTCATTAATCGGAGAGCCACAAGAAGATTCACCATTACGAATAGAGGAACAACAAGAGTCGGTGCCAATACCATGGGAAACTCAAAAATGGTTTCCAAACCAGGAGACTCTTCAATCATGAACATCGGTCCCGGCAGCCCCACATTAATTAACAACATCCCAAATGGGACAATAATTATAAATCCAATTAGATTAATAATAATTGCCGACTTCTCTTTCCAGATTCCTTTGTAAATTAAAACTGCCGCGAGCAAAGTGGCAACTCCATATAGGAAATCCGGGACTCCAACGAATTTTGCAAAAAAGGCAGAAAATTCACCAATATATCCCTTATAAATACCTCCCAAGGCCAGGATTCTTAATCCCTCGAAACTCATGATGAGATGAAGGGGAGTATGATCAATAATCTTATCAATTCCCTGACGTAAAGATTTTGAAGCTATCCAGGGAATCATCACAATCAAGACTGCAATCTGTGTAATCCAAAAGCCAGGAAGCGAACTTAGAAATGTATCGCTTTGATAATATCCACTCACCCCTAAATACGCGCTCAATCCTCCCCAAAAAGTCAGCATCATCAGAAGAAGATTAATCTGGTTGGTTTGGTCTACACTTATTTGTCCTGAATGGTGAGTCTTTCCAGCCGCTCTATAAATCACCAAAATTTGGACTAGATATAATATGGGTAAAATTGAGAAATTCATGACACAACCTCAAGATTACGATCACCAAATACTGAGATATTTTCGCGGATATAATCTTCAAATGATTGAGGAGGTCGTCCGCCAACTTTGAGAACCACGTCCGTTACTCCCTCGAAGAACCCCTTTTGGTAGTCCTCAGCCGTGCGCGAAAGATGCTCGATTAAAAAGGCTGGATGACCTTTATCCGCCATAGCCTGTTGCCAATGCTCCATGGGGATATCAACATAAGTCCTTATACTCTTTCAGGGCATGAAGGTTAAGGAGGAGATATCATGCGTCCCCCGAAGGGGTACTAAGGGGCCAGCTTATGATCAAGAGTGGAGCTAATTTTAATGAACGACCCCGCTGCAAGCGGACAGGCTATCCTAATAAAGCGTTTTTTTAAAAGACGTGGCAAGCCACGGGGAATAAAACCCACTGGTGGGATTTAGAATCGGATACGTTGATCAAGCGCATTCTTCAATGCAAGCTTCTACATCTTTGTCAATGGTTTCGATAATTTTATTTTTCAAGGTTTCGCTTAAGTCATTAATTCCGACTTCATCGCAATTTTCGATTTTCCATTCATAACCCGCGAATAAACTTTTTTCAGCACATATTTTTTTAACTTCTGTGCAAGCATCTTCCTTTGAGCACGACTTCAATTGAGCTTCCAGGTTGGTACTTACCGGAATGTGCGCGACATTTAAATCATAATGGGCGGTGAATCCATCCCAGAAGATATTTTCATCTGTATCGTCCTGTTCGAGCCGCTCTATGATATCGTCTTCCAACTTATTATCAAAGCTGTTGATCCCCCCATGTTCACATCCTTCAATTTTCCAGTCATATTTCTCAAATATCTTTTTTTTATCTATAATTCTTTCAACCTCTTTGTTGGCTTCTTCCTTGGTAGTTCTGGATTTCAACCGCACCTCCAGATTCGTATTTACATATATATCGCGAACTAACAATTTGAAATTTCCCATTACAAATCCTTTATATTAAATTTCTGATCCTGCTTTCTAAGGTTTAGAGTTGAGAAAAAAGATAAGGGTTTAATATTACTGAAGAATATTAAATAAATTTGGAGTGGCTAAATGGACAGGGGGCTAAGAGAAAGAATGCCATCCTTAGCGGGGGGAGAACTTACGCTGGTCAGGGGAGAATTTTAGCAATAAAAACAATGCCGACAGCAATGGGAGTGATATAGCGGATGAGGAACTCCCAACTTTGTACCCAGGGGAAGCCGAAACTATTTTCGTATTTTTCGATTTCCTCATGCGCACTTTTTGTGCCCCACACCCAGCCTACGAAAATGGCAGTCAACATGCCGCCTAACGGTAAAAGGTAATTGGAAGCGATGTTGTCGATATGATCAAAGAAGGTCATTCCCAACAGTTTCACATCAGCCATTATGCCGAACGACAAGCCACTGGGAATGCCGAACGCGAAAATGGCAGAACCGACAACCAGCACGGCTCTTTTTCGTTGCCATCCACGCTGGTCGATGAAGTAGGCCACGACCACCTCCAGCAGGGAAATCCCTGATGTGATGGCGGCAATGGCCAGTAGGATGAAGAAGATAACGGCCACGCCATGACCCAGAGGCATATTGGCAAACACGATGGGCAAAACGCTGAAAACCAGCCCTGGACCTTCGGTGGGTTCGAGTCCCATCGCGAACACCGCCGGGAAAATGACCATGCCAACCATAAGCGCGATGAGCGTGTCGAACATCACTACGTAAACGGTGGAAGAGGTCAGGTTTTCCTTTTCCGACAGATAACTGCCGTAGGTGATCATGCACCCCATCCCCAAGCTGAGTGAAAAGAAGGCTTGCCCCAGTGCAATGAGGACAACGTTGGCGTTGATCTTGCTGAAGTCCGGAGTCAAATAAAAGGCGACCCCTTCCATGGCTCCATCGAGGGTGAGCGCGCGGAGCATCAGCAGAAGCAGGAGGACAACCAGGGTCGGCATGAGGATGTCGCAGGCTTTTTCGATGCCTCCGTGTACGCCTCTTAAGACGATGGCGATACAGGTCCCCATGAACAACGCGTGGTAGAAAAGAACTTCTCCGGTATTACCTATAAAGCTTTCAAAAAATACTCCCGCTTCTTTGGGAGAAGGAAACGCCAGCACCGAACCGGTTATGGATTTTGCCACATAAGCGAATGTCCAGCCGCCAACGACCCCGTAAAAGGAAAGGATGAAGAACCCGGCTAGTACGCCCATATAGCCGATGCCGGTCCAGGGCGAATTGGGTCTGAGCTGCTCGAAAGCGCCGACTGGATTCCGGCTGGTTTTTCGGCCCAGGGTGAACTCGGCCAGCATGATGGGGGTGCCGATTGCGAAGATACAGACCAGATAAATGAGTACAAACGCACCGCCGCCGTTTTCCCCCACTATATAAGGAAACTTCCAGATATTGCCGAGTCCGACCGCAGACCCGGAAGCGGCCAGGATGAACCCCAGGCGACTGCCCCAGAACCCGCGCTGATTATTGTTTTCAGTCTTCATGCAAATGGGGGTATATTTTTATAATGTGTATTTCATTAAGTGGTCGGCGATTCGCGCCAATCCTTGCACGGGTTTTTCTCCATTGGAAAATAAAATAAAAAAAATCATAGAGAATATTCCCAAGCTACCCGGGATTTATATCATGAAGGATTCCCGGTCGGAAATTCTTTATATAGGCAAGGCCAAAGTTCTCAGGAACCGCGTACGATCCTATTTCCAGAGCTCGCGTATGTTTCATCCCAGGACAAGATTGTTTTTGGATAAAGTCCGCGATATCAAGTTCTTGACTACGACAACGGAAGCCGAGGCGCTGATTCTCGAAAGTAACTTTATAAAGAAACACCAGCCTCGCTACAACGTCCTGCTTAAAGACGACAAGCATTATCCCTATATACGTTTGACCACGCAGGAGAAATTTCCGCGGCTGGAGGTGGTGCGCCGGATACGCAAAGACCGTGCGACCTATTTTGGCCCTTATACTATGGTCAAGGAAGTGCGTGAAACAATTCGGCTGATTTATAAAATTTTTCCGCTGCGACAGAGTAAGGACAAGCTGGACGGCACTGCTCTACGCCGCCCCTGCCTCAACCACCAAATGGGCCGGTGCCTCGCCCCGTGCGCCGGAAAGGTTTCCCCCAGTGAATATGAGAAAGTGGTGGTGGATGTCGAGTGGTTCCTCAAAGGGAAAAACGCCACGCTCCTGAAAAGCCTGAAGGCGGGGATGGAATCGGCATCTCAAGAAATGCGTTACGAAGAAGCCGCGATATTCCGCGACAAAATCCAGGCCGTGCAAACGGTGCTCGATAAACAGAAAATCATTTCAACCTCCCTGCAGGATCAGGATGTCGTTGCCTATTGTTCCGAAAAGGACCAGGCCATGGCGCAGGTCCTGATTATCCGTGCCGGAAAAATGCTGAGTGAAAAAATATTCAAGCTGAAATCGCAAAACGAAATGGAAGAAGATGAAACCCTGTCTTCTTTTCTTAAACAGTATTATGCGGAAGAGGTGGTTTTGCCCGCCGAAGTATTATTGCCCCATCCTGTTGAAGACTCCGATTTGATCGCCGACTGGTTGTCAGAAAAAAAGGGAACCCGGGTGAAGCTCGAAGTTCCTGTAATAGGTAAAAAACGTGACTTGGTGAGAATGGCGGAAGAAAACGCCCGCTTTGCCATGAGAATGGAGCGCGACAAGGGGGATGTCGGTACCCGCTCGTTGGAAGAACTGCAAACGGCCCTGGGCTTGAAACATTTCCCTGAAGTGATTGAGGGGTTCGACTTGTCCAACATATCGGGGCGCCACGCAGTGGGCTCCATGGTGGTTTTTGAAAATGCCATAGCGGAAAAATCAAAATACCGTCGCTACAAAATCTCCACCGTTAAAGGCATTGACGATTATGCCATGCTCCGAGAGGTGATGATCCGCCGTTATCGCCGTCTCCTCGACGAAGAAAAGCCCCTGCCCAACCTGGTGCTCATTGATGGCGGCAAAGGCCATTTGAATTCCGGTCGTGAGGTTTTTGAGGCTTTGGGGCTTCTTGACCGAGTGGACCTCGCCTGCATCGCCAAGGGAAAATATCGTAACAATCTGGATACAGACGAGGTCCACTTACTGTGGAAAAAGGACCCGGTACTATTCAAAGAGAACTCTCCCTCCCGATTTCTCATGCAACGCATTCGTGATGAGGCACACCGATTTGCCATTTCCTATCACCGCCGGTTACGCGGCAAGGAGGCTTTGAGTTCTCCGCTGGAAAATATTCCTGGAATCGGAAAAAAACGCCGGTTACTGCTTTTGAAACAATTTGGCAGCCTGGAAAATATCCGCAACGCATCTGTGGAGAAATTGATCGCACTGCCGGGAATCACCCGATCTCTGGCAGAAAAACTGCGGACAGATACCGACTAAACTAAATTTGAAGTTGTGCCGATAAGACAGCGTGTATAATGTCCCCTGAGGGTTCCTATTTATTTGGACATTTCCTCCAGGGCAACCACTAGGCGTGGGGCCAACTAGCAAGACCTTTTTGAGCCGAGAAAAACAGTTTTTCGCCAGAGAGTTGTTGCTATCTGCCCCCGGCGGTTCGCCGGTGGCCAAAAGCATTTTTTAGAGATGTCCTATTAGAATATAGCCTGGGAACCCGGTTCCCTGTGTGAATCAGGAGGGTTAAACGAATGCGTGGTATTTCAAGAGCAACAAGTTATCTTTTGAGCGGAATGTTTTTGCTGGTTTTTGTTCCCGGAACAAGCTGGGCTCAGGTATCAGATAAGTTTTTAAACGAGGCCAAAACGCTGGCAAAACTGGAAGACGATTTTTTCAAAAAACGTTTGAGCAGTGATTTAAAGGGGGCTTATAACTATCAGCACCCTGCTTATAAAGAAAAAATCTCGATAGAGGAGTTTTTATATTTTGAGGGCCGAGTGGCATCGGATTACCGGAATGGAGCCCAGGCCCATATTTCGGGGAGTATGATCCCGCCCTTGAAGCACATTAAAAATAATCCGGGGAAAAGGGATGTCCTCGGTTTTCCCCGTCCCTACCATTACAAATGGTACACAAATCCTTTTGTTAAGGTACAGCGTTATACCCTGGATCGGATCTCCATCAGTGAAGATGGCCGATACGCAATGGTGGAAATCATGCTCAAGGGCAGGGAGCGGTTAAACCCAGCACTGGTAAGAGGAGATATTGCGTTTGACATGGCCCGTCCCCATATTGACTATTGGGAAAAGGTGGATGGGAAATGGGTGATAACGGTATTGGTCGATCACTCTTCAATAAGCGGTGGCATGAAAACCTTGTATTTTATCCCTAATAATAATGATGCCTGGGAAAAGAAGGAATATGTTCATATCGACCCGGCCAGCTTGCTGGCAGAACCCGATCCCGTGCGTCATGCCTTGAATGGAAAACATTAATTCCCTATGAGCGTTGACCTGCCGTTTCATAAATCCTGGTTGGAGGAAGAGGAGCACCGGGAAGTTGAAGATACCCTGAACTCCGGCTGGCTAACCACGGGTCCCAAAGCCCAAAAATTCGAAGAAGCTTTTAAGGACTACATCGGTTGCAAACATGCGGTGGCCTTGAACTCGTGCACGGCAGGGTTGAACCTGGCGCTTACGGTGCAAAACTTTGCCGAAGGGGATGAGGTGATCACCACCCCGATGACGTTCCCCGCCACTACAAATGTGATTCTTCTTCAGAGATTGAAACCGGTTTTTGCAGATATCGAACCGGGAACCCTCACTATTGATCCCAGGAAAATAGAAGCCAAAATAACTCCCCGTACCCGCGCCATCATTCCTGTTCATTTCGCCGGTCATCCTTGTGATATGACCCCCATTCAGGAATTGGCCGACCGGCACAAACTCGTCATCATTGAAGATGCTGCCCATGCGCTGGAGTCCGGATACAAGGGAAAAAAAATCGGCAACCTCGGTAATGCCACGGCTTTCAGTTTTTATGCCAACAAAAATATCACCACCGGTGAAGGCGGTATGCTGGTAACCAATGACGATGCCCTTGCCGAGACCATCCGCATCATGCGCCTACAGGGGATCAGCCGCGACGCCTGGAAACGCTATGGCAAAAGCGGGTTCTCTCATTGGGAGCATACCCTGGCCGGACATAAATGTAATATGTCCGACCTCAACGCCTCGATCGGAATGCACCAGATTAAAAAGGTGGAACGGTTCATGACATTACGCAAAAAATATGTATCGATGTATGATCGTGCTTTTGCTGATGTTGCGGAACTGGAAACCCTCGCTGTCCGAGACTATGCCACCCATGCCCATCATCTTTATGTGATCAGTCTCCATTTGGAACGCTTGACCATAGACCGAGATGGATTTCTGGATGCCATTCAATCTACGGGTATCGGGGTAGCCCTGCATTATGTGGCTCTACACCTTCAACCTTATTATGTGAAAAACTTCAATACCAAGCCCCAGGATTTTCCCATTGCGTCCAATTATTCCGAGCGGGTCATCACCCTTCCCTTATATCCAAAAATGTCTTCCGCAGATGTTGAACGCGTGATCGGGACCGTGAAGGACCTCATCAAAAAGTTCCGTCGCTAACCGGCGAGCCGCCGGTGGCAGTTGGCGATGGCTCGTTGACCGAGATAGCTTTTTGCTAGCCAGCAAAAGTCATTGTTCATTTCCTCCGGGCGTCGCCCGGTGGTATAACGTGTCATGGACAAGTTGATAGCCTTTTTAAAAGAGAAGTTTGACAGACGGTTATCCCGTTTAAAAGAGATCCTCGCCGAGTTCATCCGTAAGGGCGAGAAAAGCCCGGCTCCTGAAGAGGCCCCCACACGTTCTCCCTCCGAGCTCAAAATCCTTGCGGAAGTGCTCAAGGGCACGCTGCAAAAAAATCCAAAAGACCTTAAAGCTCTTTACAGCCTTGGGGAGGCGTATATAGAAATGCACCGATACGGAGAGGCCATCACCCCTTTACGGGAATTGGTAAAAATTGTTCCCGATCATAAAAGCGGACTTTTGCAGTTGGGACGGGCGCAGATGGAAATGGGCCGTGATGAGTCCGCTCTGGAAAATCTTGAGGAGGCGCTTCGTCTCGATCCGGAAAGCCAGGTGGTCAAAAAGACTCTTTGCCAGGCACATAGCAACCGGTCTACCGCGTTCGGGAGAATAAAGAACCAGAAACAGTCCGAGCACCATTTTCATGAAGCAATGAAAATCATCCCCGATTTTGGGCCCGCCCACCTTTCAATGGGAATCTGTTATACGGAGTTGGGACGTTACAAAGACGCCCTGGTGAAAATTAAAGAAGCTCTAAAGCTGGACAAGAACCTGGCGGTGGAGGCGAATTACCGCTTCGGAGAAGTGTACACCAAGCTGAAAGACAACAGAAAAGCCATCAAGCATTATAAGGAAGCCATCTCAGTGGACCCTTCCGCCGCCCTGCCCAACCTGAGATTGGGGATGCTCTATTACAAACTGAAAAAATATAAAGATGCGGTGGAACCATTGCGTAAGTCGATCATGCAAAGCCCCAAATACGCAGCGGAAGGTTATTTCCGGCTCGGCATATCACTGATGAAACTCAAACATTACAAGCCAGCAGAAGAACCTTTGCGCAAGGCGGTAGAACTGAGTCCGGATAACGAGTTGGTCAATGATGCTCTGGCCGAAAACCTTTTCCAACTCAGCACCTTTCTAAATGAAGATGCAAAACCGGGAGAGAAAATCGATCTGTTGCGGGAAGTGACTTTTTATAATCCCGAACATGTCAAAGCCCATGAACAGCTTGGCTATGCTTATGACGAAACATTGAATGGCACGAAGGCCATTTCCCATATCCTTATTTCCAAGCGGTTTTTAGTCGAAAAAAAAATGATGAAACAACTTGCCGAATCCCGTGACACCCTGCATGCGCTCTATAAAAAATACAAAATGGGCCCCGAGGACTTCAAGAATGTCACCACCCCCCGAAAAAACTACTAGCGGGGCAGGCCCCGCGGCCAATGTGGCGGTGACGCTCACGCGACCGCCTGTTGCAATAAGAATAGCTCCCCCTGTGTTAATTCTTCATTAGCCTTTACCCTTTTAGGGCATGAAGGTTTATGAAGAGGATATCACGCAGGGGGAAGCTTGTTATCTCTGTTCATCTGTGTCTATCTGTGGTTGAAAGATTTTTTTACCCGATGCTCTGGAATATGCGTATCAACTTTTCTACCGAGCCGGACTGCAGGGCTTTAAAAATTTTTTCTACCTGCTGGGACAATTCTTTTTCACTTTGGAATTTCAGTTCCAGTTTTAACTCGTTGCTCTCGAATGTTTGCTGAAACTTGAGACGGGTTTTATCATCCAGCTCCATTTCATCGAGAGTGCGAGCGACCTGCTTTCTCATATCGGATAGAACCGGATAACGCCGGTTGGTAAGAACCTGGTGGATTTTGTCATACTGTTGTGGAGGAGTCAGGCCCGATATCCCCAGAATCTTTTTGATATCGTCCTGGGATAAAATATTTCCCGTTGTGGTGTTATCTCTTGTAGCGATTTCATCAAGGAGTTCTAAAAGTTCCCGCCATTTATTAACCCCCGGTTTTAGGGTTGAAAACAGGTTTTCCGCCGCCGTCCTACTTTCTTCGTTCCATTTGTAAAATGTGCTGAAGGTTTTAACCGGAACTCCGGCACGGTGCAGGAGTTTTTTTAATTTGAGGCTCAGTGTTGCAACGGAGGATAAGTCCAGAAATATTTTTTTACTGCGTTCCAGTTCCAGTAAAGGCATATACTCTTCAATAATGGTTTCATCAGAAATTCCAGCATGCTTGAGTTTGTTTAGGATGAGTCCCTTTTCAATATCGCTATAATGCCGTTGCCCGAAATTTTCGTTCAGGTTTATGACCAATCGCGATGCATCATCTATTTCAGGTATGATGAAGGCGGGGATGCTGGTCAAGCCCGATCGGGGGGCCGCCTGGAAACGCTTGTGCCCACTGACTATGGCGTAACGATTCCCGGATGGACAGACGGAAATAGGGTGCCGGATACCGATCACTTTGACCGAGTCGGTTAACTTTTCCGGACAGCCGTCCAGCGAGAAATCCGTCAACCGGTCTTCAGGGTCGATATCTGTTAATGGGATTTCGGAAACATCAGAAAGTTTGATTTTCATGCAATCGATCCAAAAAATATTATGGACCATCACCCTGGGGTTGATTCTTTCCGGTTGTATGGAAAAAATTCCCGAAGGTATGGTTCTGATTCCTTCGGGAGAGTTTACCATTGGAACCAACCAGACGGACGAGGAAAACCACGCGCTTTCTTTGGGGCTCCACAAACCCTGGTTTGCCGATGAATCTCCTGAGCGGCGCATCGACATTGCCGATTTCTACATCGACCGCTACGAGGTTACAAATTTAAAATATTATATTTTTTGCCAGGCCACCGACCACAAACCGCCGCGTTACTGGAAGGGCCAGAGGTTTCCCGAAGGGCAGGATAACCTGCCGGTGATCGAAGTGAATTATTTTGACGCCAGTGACTACGCGAAATGGGCTGGCAAGCGATTGCCCACTGAAACAGAATGGGAAAAAGCCGCAAGGGGTCGAGCCGGATTCATCTACCCCTGGGGAGATGACTTCATGCCCGGTGTGGCGAACTTGGCCCTTTCTCCGAGAAAGAAAAAAGGTCAGGGCCTCAAACCGGTGGGCAGTTTCCCCAAAAGTGCCAGTCCTTATAAGGTTCAGGATATGGTTGGCAACGTCTGGGAATGGGTTTGGGAGTATTATCAACCTTATCCCGGAAACACGTTTAAAACTCCAGACTATGCAAAGAAACAGATCGTGGTGCGTGGGTTGTCGTATATGGGAGTGGGGCATTTCAGTAAAAAGGAATTTTTAAAGGTTGTTTCCCTTAAAGCCCGTGCTTCTTACCGCGAGCATCTCAACCCACTGGCGCGGAAAAAGGATGTGGGTTTCCGATGCGCGAAGGACCGCCCCTCGTTTATGCAAAGGGTTTTCGGAACCAAGCCATCCCAGCCCGAGAAATCCCATTGAATATATGGTCAATTCAAGGTAGGTTGACGTTTTTGAAAGTTTTTTCACGGTAAGTTGAATGAAGATTTATTATTTCATAATCCTTTTATTTTCTATTCTGTTGTTGCCTGTAAACGGATCAGCCCAGGAGGATCTTCTGGAAATCCTTCGTGATAACGGAACCATTACCCGAAAACAATACGAAAAATTGAAGCGGGAGAAAAAGGCTCCCGTTGGTAAAAAGGTCGAGGAAGGATTTCGGCAAAAATCTTCGGACTTCCAGTTTCGCATTGGAGGCCGCTTGCAACTGGATGCCGCGGTTTATGATGAGGAAGACCGGGATTTGGGAAGCGGGACCAAAGTCCGCCGAGCGCGCCTGTTTTTTGCCGGAAAAGTTTATGAGGATTGGAAATTCAAATCACAGATTGATTTTGCCGACAATGTGGTTTCCGTTAAGGATGCCTACATCGCTTACTCCGGTTTTGAGAAGACGGTTGTCAAGATCGGTAATTTCAAGGAGCCTTTCAGTCTCGAGGAGTTGACCAGTTCCAAGTACATCCCTTTTATGGAAAGAGCGTTGCCGAACACCTTTGTGCCGGGAAGAAATATTGGTGTGGGGGTTTTTACTTATGGGGATCACTGGACTGCGTCCGGCGGAGTCTTTGGGGAAGGACCCGGAGACACCCGAATTGATGGGGAAGGTTATGGCGTGACCGGCCGGTTGACCCTTTCTCCCGTACATGAAAAAACACAGGCGGTTCATCTTGGTGTTGCGGTGGCGTTTCGGGGGGTATCTGATGACTTGCAGAGTGTGAGTTTCAGTTCTAAACCGGAATCGGCGGTGACTTCGATCAGTCTGGTGGATACCGGGGATATTGGTCAGGCACTTTCTTATGTGAACACTGTAGTGGAGGCAGCGGTGGTCTGTGGGCCGTTTTCTGTGCAGGGCGAATATTTTTACTCAACTGTCAGGCGAAAGGCCAATTTTTCCGATGTGGATTTTCAGGGCAGTTATATTTTTGCAAGTTGGTTTTTGACCGGCGAGTCGCGGAATTATAAACATAAGAGCGGAGCGTTCTCGCGCATAAGACCCAATAACAATGCCGGTCAGGGTGGAGTGGGCGCCTGGGAACTGGGCCTTCGATATAGCCAGATTGATTTGAATGACGATGTCATCTTTGGAGGAGAGGAGGAAAACATAACACTTGGCCTCAACTGGTATGTCAATCCTCTGATTCGGTTTATGGCCAATGTGGTTTTGATCGACACCGACCCGAAAGCCGGGAACGAAGAGGTCACCGCATTTCAAATGCGGGCACAAATTGAGTTTTAGCAGGGTGACAGTTTTTTCTACTCAAAAGAGTTTTTCAGTACTCTGTCATAGATGTAATTTGAAAAACGAATGGAATAAAAATGAAATTTGATGAAATTTTAGGAACCCAGGTACTTCTCCTGGATGGAGCCATGGGAACCATGGTGCAAAACCTGACGTTGGAGGATTCCGCATTCGGCGGTCCCGCGTATAAAATGCTGACCGACCTTTTGATCTTTTCCCGTCCGGATGAGCTGGAAGGCATACACCTGAAATATTTGCAGGCGGGGGCCAACCTGATCGAGACCAACACTTTTGGGGCTTCTCCTCTGCGTTTGGCCGAATTCGATTTTAAGGATATTGACCTGGCCGATATCAAAGCCATTCCGAAAGACCTGGACCTTAAGGCATCGGATTATTCTGCCATCACCTGGCACTTGAATGTTGAGGGGTGCCGAATCGCCAGAAGGGCGATAGACCGGTATAAAGCCTCGTCGGACTATGATGGGCGGCCTTTGTTCATTGCCGGTTCCATCGGGCCTTCCAATTATGTCATTTCCAAGACCGAGGCCGATCTCAAAAAAGCCACCTGGGCCCAAATTGTTGACAACAATAAAAAGCAGGTCCTGGGTTTGATCGAAGGCGGTGCCGATGTTCTTTTGTTTGAAACGCAACAGGATATTCTGGAGTTGAAGGCTTCACTGATCGGAGCCAACAAAGCTTTCGAGGAATCCGGTAAAAAGCTTCCCATTATCGCCCAGGTCACGGTGGATAATTTTTCCAAAATGCAGATTTTTAATACCGATATTCATGCGGCCTACGTTGCTGTGCAGGGCATGGGAATTTCTGCCTTTGGCATCAACTGCAATACCGGCCCGGAGCTGATGCAAAAAACGGTGGAAAAACTGAGTCGAGTCTGCCGTCACCCCATATCCATCGTGCCCAATGCCGGGCAACCGGTTTCTGAAGATGGCAAAACCTGCTACAAGCTGCAACCTGAAGAAATGGCGGATTATGTCGAACGTTTCGTAACAGAATTCGGGGTCGCCATTGTTGGTGGCTGCTGCGGAACCACTCCGGACCATATTCGTGTCCTGTCAAACCGGTTGAAAGGCGTGGTGCCACAACGGACTTTACCTGCCGGCAAGGTTTATGTTTCGGGTCCGCAGGAAGCGGTGGTCCTGGACAGTTCGGAGGGCTTGGTTCGCATTGGGGAAAGGCTGAACGTAAGGGGTAGTAAAAAGGTACGCGAAGCGGTGGAGAGGGACGATGGAATTCAGATGACCATTTTGGAAGAGGTGGTGCAAGAGCAGGTCAAGGACTTGGGAATCGAAATCATTGATGTTTGTATGGACAGCAATGTCGTGGAAACGGAAGTGGTATTGCCCGAAATAATTTATGCATTGACCAGTGACTTTAAAGGTGTCATGTGTCTCGACTCCTTTTCGGTGGAAGCGCTCCAGGTTGCCATCGAAACCTATCCGGGAAGGCCGATTATCAATTCCATCAGCTTGGAAGAATATAAAGAGGGGGTGAGCAAGCTGGAGGCGGTGCTGTCTCAAACTGTGGAACATTGCCCCCTCTATATTGCTTTGGTGAACGGGCCAAAAGGACCGGGCCAGACCGCAGATGAAAAATATGAGTTGGCCGCGGAAATTGTTAAACAGGCTGGGGAAAAATTTAATGTGACACCCGACCAAATTCTTATTGATGTCAATGCCTACCCCATTGGATCGGAATCGGTGGAGGGGCTCAATTTTTGCGCCGAGACTTTAAAATGTCTGCCGCGTATCAAAGCCATTCATCCGGATCTTAAAACCAGCATGGGTGTGGGCAACCTGACCAACGGGCTCGCCGCCAAGCCGTATATGCGAAAGGTGCTGACCAGTGTTTTCCTGGACGAAGCTAGAAAGGCGGGACTGGACTGCGCTATTTTGAATCCGCATCATTATGTTCCGCTTGAGAGCCTGCCGGAAGATGATGTAGCCCTGGCTCTGAAGGTCATCCTGGATCGCGATATGAATGCCTTTGAGGAACTGGAAGAAATTGCGTTGACCAAGAAAACCGGGGTGAAGGTTAAAAAGGTCGAGTACCAGGATCTTTCCCTGGAAGAAAGCATTTGCCAGCGGATCAAGGATGGTTTCAAACAAAAAGAGGAAGGAAATATTGAGAAAGAAGGCGGTGTTTTCCCATACACAGATCGCATTGTGGTGGATGTCGCCAAAGCTGTCGAAACCCATGCTCCACTGGACTTTATAAGTGGTCATCTCATGATAGCCATGCGCGAGTTGGGAGATGCTTTTGGCCGGGGAGAAGTGAGCCTGCCGCATCTTTTAAAAAGCGCCGATGTCATGCGCCATGTGATGCTGTTTCTCGAAAGCTTCATGCGTTTTCAGAGCGGGATCGAACCCGGTGCTGAGATTGACTATAAAGGGGTGGTAGTGATTGGCACCGTTTATCAGGATGTGCATAGTATCGGCAAGGACCTGGCGAAAACCTTGCTTGAAAATTATGGCTACCGGGTAATTGACTTGGGGGTTCAGGTTCCGCTGGACCGGTTCATTGACACGGCCGAGCAGGAAAACGCCCATGCCATCGGCATGAGCGCCTTACTGGTGCAAACCTCCAATCACATGATCACGATCGCGCGTATGTTGCTCGACCGAAAATATTCCATTCCCATTCTCATTGGGGGAGCTCCCGTTAACTCCCGCCATGCCGGGTATGTGGCGATGCATGGCGGTGACGATATGGAAGCGATCATGGATAATGTTTTTTACTGCCAAAGCGCAATGGATGGCGTCAACATCATGAGTCAGCTTATGGACTCTACAAAGCGCTCCGTTTTCCTGAAAGAAAACCGCGAACAGCTTTTGCGCGAATATCAAAGGGCAAAGGGAATTCAGGCGGAAAAAGATAAACTTTTGCAGACCCTGCCGCGACGAAAAGTCTCTTTCAGGCATCATGATGTTCCTTCAGAGGGGTATGGACTTCACAAGGTCGAATTTAAGCTGCATAAGCTTGCAGGAAGCATGGATAAGAAAAGTTTGTATTCGCTCAATTGGAAGTTCGGTAAAAAATCATCCTGGGCTTCAAAGGGCGTGACCTTGCAACAGCTTCAGGATTTGCAAAAAACCTGGATTGAAAAAGCGGAACAGAATGGATGGATCGTTCCTAAAGCACGTTTTGCGCTTTTCCCGGCGCAATCGGATGGTGATGAAGTCATTATTTGCGATCCGGAAAACCGGGAAAAGGAAATGGCTCGAGTCCGGTTCGATGTCTGTATCGGAAAGGGAAGGAAGGATATCTTTTCAGTGGGGCAGTATTTCCATTCCAAAGCCTCCGGACAGTGGGATATGATCGGATTGCAGATTGCCACTGCTGGAGACAAGGTCGAAGTGGGCATCGAAGGGTTCAAGGCACAAAATGATAGCGAGTCGGCATTATACCTGCAGGGGTTGAGCGACCGGGTGGCTGAGGACCTTGCGGAATACATCCATCAACTGCTTCGCCACGGAATTGGAACAAAAAAAGATTATCGGGGCCAGCGTTATAGTCCAGGTTACCCGGCAATAACGGACCTGTCTTACAATCGCGTCATTTGGGAACTTCTCGGGGCGGAGGATATTGGAGTGACCCTGACATCGGCAAATGAGTTTTACCCACCCAGTACAACTGCGGCGGTGGTCTGTTTCCATAAAGATGCCGGGTACAACTAGGCATGGCCAGCGTGATACCCTTTCTACCCCATGCGGGGCATGCGTGATATCCTCTTCTTTAACCTTCATGCCCTGCAAGGGTAAAATTTAATGAAGAGGATATAACTGGGGCATGAGGGCAAGTGAAGAGAGATATCACG
>Ga0207991_1000501_pt1 | contig 26101 bp, 25 predicted proteins | sample ETN07SmetaG_FD_185786 | JGI IMG/M metagenome (GOLD analysis project Ga0207991, IMG submission 185786) | Marine microbial and viral communities from oxygen minimum zone, Eastern Pacific Ocean - ETNP2014F14-07SV275 (SPAdes) (version 2) | ecosystem: Environmental > Aquatic > Marine > Oceanic ...
CGACGTAAGGCGGCCGCGGAAGTTGCGTGCGAGCAACACTATTTTTTCGGCGGTGTTTAGTTTTTTGTCGATGACGTCAGCGTACTCACGATCGATCAAGTGCAACACAATCATCTCGAGCTCTTCCATCGCTTTTGGGTGTTCATTCTTGCGGGCACGGCGACTGAAGAGTTCGAGTTGTCCGACCCGAATGAATGACGGTGCGACGCGCGTCGAGATGGCGACTGCCTCTGATACAAGTATGTCAGGATCTTTTGAGCGCGAACCCTCTGAATACCATGGGCGATTGACTTTATCCGTTTTCGAAACGTACAAACTTAGAGATCGAGACGTTGGAACTCCGAGTGCATGCATATACTCCTGAGCCAGGAACTCACGGATGCTTGAGCGCAAGACGGCGCGACCATCTGCACCGCGACAATATGGTGTTCGACCGCCACCTTTTAGCTGCATTTCCCAGCGTCGACCGTTGATGACAGCCTCAACCACAGAAATTGCGCGACCATCACCATATCCGTTGCCGGTTTGGAATGGACACTGCTGATAGTATTCAGTACCGAAGATAGAGAGCGCATAGCCACTCGCCCATCCGACCGTGCGCATCGGCTCTGGAACGTGCGAGAGGTCGCCAGAGAATAGGCGCACGAAATCGTCTAACTGTGCCATGCTGTCGGAGAAGCCAAGCTCGCGAAAAAAGATTTTACTATGCGTGACGTACTCAGGATCTTTTATTGGCGTAGGGTTGACAGGGACATAGTGTCCAGTGAAAACTTGTCGCGGCTCGTGATCGACACCGTTTGCTTTCGCGTCAGGATCGCAGTTGAGAGTGTCAATGAGCGAATAGCCAGCCAACTTTGCGAGATCATCGAGCGTATCGATTGTTGGGGAGGCTTCCTGGGATAGTCTATTTATCATAGGGTCATTTTATATCAATGAATTCATTGTATCCAAAGGATGTCACAGAGCAAAGAAGGGATTTTTTTTGATACACTATTGAATATAGTCTTAAGGTATTCGCCTAGATGAATTAGCGCGCATGCTTGAGGACAAAATTGTAAAGTTTTTTGATACTCACTTAAGACACAAATCAGCTTTGTAATCCATACAATTTCATCTTTGTTGACTAACTCTGCACAAGATTGTCATTATTGACAATTAACTTTTTATGCGTAAAATATTTACCAATGATTATCTATAATTAACCCATGGCCAGACCTTCGTTAAAACTTGAGCGTCAAAAAATAATACTGCAGGCGTTTACAGAATGTATCGCTGCAAAGGGCTTAAATGCCACAACACTTGATGACATTGCATTAAAGTCACAAATGCGTCGCAGTCTTCTTCGTCACAACGTTGGAAACAGGACAGAACTAATCAATCAAGTGGCTGAGTACGTTTCAACAGAATTCGAAACAATTTGGCACAAGCAACAGGCTCAACACGCCAAAGATGACAGTGATGAATGGCTATTAAAAACGCTATTTAACAGCAACCCAGACGAACAATATCAAGCACTCATACCTGCTTTCTTTTCACTCCTAGCCTCTGCACATCGTTACCCAAAAGTAACTCAGCGACTAAAGCAGTGCTTTAACGTTTATGTTGATGACGTCACCCAAGAATTAATAAGGCGCCACCCCAACTCCACTGAGAACGACTGCAAACAAGTCTCTCTTGGCATCGTTGGGATCTTTTTCAATTGGGATAGCTTTCTGAGCCTTGATTTGGGCGAAGAAATTACTGAACTTAATTGGCAACTGGTTCATAGGCTGATATTAACTCTAAAATAATGACGAAAGAATTGGCACTACTTGCCACCCTCGTTACCTATGTTAATGGGTCTGGACCTGGTTGAATTAAACGGAGCAAGACAATTAATTCAGCCCACCCCTATTAATTCTATAGTTTGAAGCCAGCACCCGCTTTTGGCAAAGAGAATCCGAAACGCACCCAGTGCATTATTAATATAGACAACAAAGAGCACAGTGCCATACCAATTGCCAGAGGGAAAATATTGGTGTTCAGGCTCATCCCTATTAAACCTCCAATGGGAATAGATATCAAAGTAGAGCCAGCACCAACAAATGAGGCGCCGATACCTGCTGCCCTTCCTAATGGCTCCATGGCTAGTGCATTAAGATTACCGAATTGGAAGCCGATACCAGAAAAAATAATGAACAAAAATGCCATGGTATGCATTAAAGGTGGAATTCCATTATAAGATTGAGCATAGAAATACAAACCCAGAGAGCCAAAAAATACCAAAACGTTTGTCACCTGAACCAAGCGAAACATCCCCCACTTGACCACCAATTTAGCATTAATTAAAGAAGAAACAAGGTTGGGTAATACCAGGGCACCAAAATAGATAGGAAATGCCTCACCAACTTGATAAATCCCCTGAAACAACCATTGACTTGAGCTTAAATAACCCAAAAAACCACCAAAAACAAAACCGCTTACTATTGTATAACCACACGATATTCGATTGGTTAGAATGCCAACAAAAGAGTGCCACAACGACTTTATTTGTATTGAATTTCGATTCTCTTCAATAAGAGTTTCGTCAAGCCTTAGACGCACCCACAGACACAAGATAATCGCAATAACAATGTACATCGCAAAAATAACTTGCCAAGGCCCCAGCCAAAGCATTACTTGACCCAACATTGGGGCTAGGATGGGGACAATCATAAAGATTGTGGCCACAAAAGACATAATTCGAGCCATAGAGCGACCACTGTAACAATCTCGTACCAATGCTGATACCATTATTCTAGGGCCTGAAACTCCAATGCCCTGAATAAAACGTCCCAACAACGCCAATTCTAAAGATTGTGCGGTGATCGTTATCAAACAACCCAAGATAAATAAAATAATCCCTGCATATATACTCGGCAAACGCCCAAAACGATCTGACAGAGGTCCAAAAATAATCTGGCCTAGGACAAAACCCACAAATAAAATGGTGATGATTAATTGTATCTCACTGCCAGAAGTGCCAAAATCATTGGCCATAAACCCTAAGGCGGGAAGAACAGCATCAATTGAAAGAGCTGTGGTAGCCATTAAGGCTGCCATGAGAAAAATAAATTCAACCCTGCTAATGCGTAAAGGTGCAGACATATGCTGTATTAATGAACGACCAAATAGCGCATTATACTAAAGTATTATAAATTACAAGTAAAATTGACCCCTTGTTTAAATTTGGTAGAACTTTGCTTATGGTCACGTAGTAAGCTGAATCAATAATTGAGCCAACACATCTCGGGTTAGAATGTGTTTGCAAATATGAAGTACGAGTATTTTTTCTCTCTACTTTGTTTTATATTTAAAAATATGATTGAACATAGATACAACTATGTGATTGAATAATTTTAAATATAAAACAAAGTAGAGCGCAAAAAGACGAAGTATTTTGGTGGAAGGAGAGGGACTATTCGCACAAATGCGCTCACCCTTCGGGCCGTGGTCGTAGACTCCGACGTTGTTACGCTTCGCTTCACCCGACCCCCTTTTTTTTTCGGGTTCGAATGCTTTTCTAGATTAACAAAAAACCCACCTTTCGGTGGGTTTGTTATTAATGGTGGAAGGAGAGGGATTCGAACCCTCGGTACGTTGCCGTACACACGCTTTCCAAGCGAGCTCATTCGACCGCTCTGACATCCTTCCAAAAAAAATTAGCGCAACCGCTAACAAGTCAGTATTTTACGATAATTCTCTAAATTGGAAACTAATTATGGCAAAAAACTGCCCATATTGAAAATTTCTGAAATTTTTTCTCTTGACCGAATAAATCATTGTTTTTTATGCGTTTTAGGGCTTTTTTTGGTATTTTGGTGGCTATGGACTAAAAAAATAAGGAAAAAAACGCCAGAAGTAAAATTCCCTAAATTTTAGAAACAAAATATTAACTAATTTTCATGCCCGGTTTGGCGCCTGAATCGGTCGACAACAAGTGTAGTGATTCTCCATCACCAGCGGCGAGAACCATACCCTCGGAAAGGCCAAACCTCATCTTTCTTGGCTCAAGATTAGCAACCATTACCGTTAGGCGCCCTTCCAAATCTTCAGGATTATAGTGCGCTTTAATACCGGCAAAGACGTTGCGAGTAGATTGCTCACCAACATCGAGTGTTAATTGAAGCAGCTTATCAGCGCCTTCAACCGACTGTGCTTTAACAATTTTAGCGACTCTTAAATCAATTTTAGAAAAATCATCAATTTGAATCATATTGCTTTCCTCATTTTTACTCTCGCTTTTATCGCCACCGATACTTTGCTTTGAAGACTCGACGACTTTCTTGATTTGCTCATCTTCAATTCGTGTCATTAGTGGCTTAAATTTATTTATTTGATGATTGGTTAGCGGCGATTTAATTTCAGACCAAACAAGCTCATCAACATTCAGAAACAGCTCAACCTGCTTTGCCATTTCTGGCAGCACTGGTTTTAAGTAAGTCATCAGTACCCTAAACAAGTTAATTGCAAGGGAGGTGACTTCGTGCACCTCTTTTTCACTGCCCTGTACTTTAGCCAGTTGCCAAGGCTTCTTCTCATCAATGTATTGGTTTGCCTTGTCTGCCAACCCCATAATTAAGCGCATCGCCTGATTATAGTTTCTCGCTTCATAGTGTTTAGCAATTAAGTCGCCAGTCGCAACAAATTCTTTATACAGCTCTTCTTCGACAATGTTTTCTGACAATGTTTTATCGTATTTTTTAACAATAAACGAAGCGCAACGTGAGGCAATATTAACTACTTTACCGACCAAATCTGAGTTAACACGCTGTTTAAAGTCCTCTAAACTAAGATCTATATCATCAATCTTAGCACTGAGTTTGTAAGCATAGTAATAACGCAAATACTCAGGGTTAAGGTTATCTAAATAAGTTCTTGCCTGGATAAATGTACCACGAGATTTACTCATCTTTTGCCCATTAACCGTGAGGAAGCCGTGTGCAAAAATAGCGGTTGGCGTTCTAAAGTTGGAGCCCATCAACATCGCTGGCCAGAAAAGTGCATGGAAATAGACGATGTCTTTACCAATAAAGTGATACATTTCAGTGCTCGAATCTTTAGAGCAAAAGTCGTCAAAATTCACATCATTAGCTTCGCAAAACTTCTTAAAGCTCGCAAAATAACCAATCGGCGCATCCAGCCAAACGTAGAAATACTTGTCTTTAGTGCCTGGAATTTGAAAGCCGAAATACGGCTTATCTCGCGAAATATCCCATTGCTGTAGACCCTGTTCAAACCACTCGGCCAATTTGTTGCTCACTTCATCTTGCAAATGTCCTGCATTTGCATTGGTCCAATCTTTAAGAGTTTGCTCAAATTGAGGCAGGTCAAAAAAGTAATGCTCGGAGTCTTTTTCTATTGGTGTTGCACCAGAGACAACCGACTTGGCATTAATGAGATCGGTTGTGGAATACGTTGCACCACAAACTTCGCAATTATCGCCATATTGATCATCGGCACCGCACTTCGGGCAGGTGCCTTTGATAAAGCGATCGGGCAAGAACATTTGCTTTTCAGGGTCGAAGGCTTGAGAAATCGTGCGCGTTATAATATAACCCGCCTCATTCAAGCGATTGTAGATTTCACTCGATATTTCTCGATTCTCCTGCGAATGAGTGGAATGATACTGGGAGAAGTTAATATTAAAATCGGCAAAATCAGCCTGATGACGCTCGCTCACCGCGACAATTAATTCCTCAGGTGTAATCCCCATTTCATCAGCTTTTAGCATGATTGGCGTGCCGTGAGCATCGTCTGCACAAACATAATGGCATTCGTTGCCCATCATCTTCTGAAATCTTACCCAAATATCAGTTTGAATATATTCAAGCAAATGCCCTAAATGGATTTCACCATTGGCGTAAGGAAGTGCTGAAGTGACGAGAATTCTGCGTTTAGACATACTAAATAATCAATAAGCTCAACATTAATAAGGTGTTGAGGATCTGTTGTGCGATAAAATAGCGCTATTTTACCGATTGGAGTCAGTCAATTGACAAATTTAAACCAAGAGAATGTTGAGAAATTGCTATCAACTGTCGTTGATAAATATACTTCTAAAGACATTGTTTCAACAAAGTCCGTAAAAGCGATTATTATCGAGGATGAAAAGTTGAATATTGAAGTTGTTCTTAAGTACCCCGCAAGCAGTTATCACGATGAACTTAAGAAGGCAATTCAAGAGGCGCTGTCTGATTCTGGCGCTTCGGAAGTAGCTGTCTCCATCGCTTCGAAGATTAGCTCACACGCGACTCAAAATGGTGCCAACGCCCTACCCGGTATTAAGAATATAATTGCCGTTGCCTCTGGCAAAGGTGGCGTTGGAAAATCAACGACATCGGTTAATCTTGCACTTGCCCTACATAGCGAAGGCGCTAGTGTTGCTATCCTTGATGCGGACATTTATGGCCCCTCTCAACCGCGTATGTTAGGCGTCAAAGATCTCAAACCCGAAGGTGTTGAAAATGGCAATATGATGCCAGTTCTTGCGCATGGGATCCAGAGCATGTCTATCGGTTATTTGGTCGAAGAAGCTTTGCCAATGGTATGGCGTGGCCCGATGGTAACACAAGCGCTCGATCAACTGATTCATAAGACAGAATGGCATGACATTGACTATATGATCATCGATATGCCGCCGGGCACAGGTGACACACAACTCACCATTTCTCAAAAGATTCCGGTTAGTGGCGCTGTGATCGTTACAACGCCTCAAGACATTGCACTGATTGATGCGCAAAAAGGCTTGGCAATGTTTGAGAAAGTCAACATACCAATTCTCGGCATTATCGAAAATATGTCAATGCATATTTGTTCTAACTGTGGTCATGCTGAGGCTATCTTTGGTCATGGTGGTGGCGAAAACATGGCAAACGACTCTGGTGTAGAATTCTTAGGAGCGCTACCTTTAGAGATCAACATCAGAACAGATGTTGATGAGGGTACGCCAACCGTTGTCAAAGAACCCGATGGAAAAACGACTGAAATTTATAAAGATATTGCTAGGAAACTTGCAGCTTCACTATCACTTCAAAATGAGAGTGTTGGTGCTTTCCCTAATATTACAATCGAATAACTTTTAGAGACTGTTGCAATTAATGCATTTCTGAGACTTGGTTGATTGTGTACTTCGGTATCTCAATCACCAAGTCCTCATCTTGTAAAATAGCTTGACACGAGAGTCTAGAATCTGGATCCAAACCCCAGGCTTTATCCAATAAGTCATCCTCGGTTTCATCAGACTCCTCAATGGCATCAAAACCCTCACGGATGTAGACATGACACGTTGTGCAAGCATTCGACATTTCACAGGCATGCTCAATTTCAATGTCATTGGCCAGTAGTGCTCGACAAACACTCGTTCCTTTGTCCGCATTAATGACAACGCCTTCAGGACAAAATTCTTCATTAGGAAGGATGATTATTTGTGGCACTACTAACTCCTTAGTTATTCGTTAAATTCTTCAACACTATGGCCTTGCATCACGCTCATAATGGATTTATTCATGCGCATTTCTACAAATTTTACGCTTTTGGCTTCAAGCAGCTCAACGCCAGCTTTAACTTTAGTTGCATTGTCTGAGTTGATAACGGATTGCAGCTGATCTCTGGCATCAAGAATTTCTGCAAGCATCGCCTCATCAAGTAACGATTTATCCATATTTAGTGCAGAATCAATCGCTTCAATCGTGCGTTCAGCATCTACTTTTTGTTCGTGAAGCTGCCTCAAAAGCACATCTTCTTGGGCAAAAATAATGGAGTCTTTTAGCATTTTTTCAACTTCAGCATCACTGAGGCCATAAGAAGGCTTGATAACCACTTCGGCTTTGATGCCTGTTGTTTTTTCAGTAGCGTTAACCGATAAAAGACCATCAGCATCTACTTGAAATTCAACCAATATTCTGGCGCTGCCAGCAACCATTGGTGGAATTCCTTTTAGCTCAAATTTGCCAAGAGAGCGGCAATCTTGGGTTAACTCACGCTCGCCTTGGTACACATGAATGCTCATGCCAGTTTGGCCATCTTTAAACGTGGTGAATTCTTGCGCTCTAGAAATAGGAATGGTGGTGTTTCTATGGATCACTTTTTCCACTAGACCGCCCATGGTTTCTAAGCCCAATGAAAGTGGCAATACGTCTAACAGCAAAAGATCGTCTTTACTTTTATTACCAGCCAAAATATTGGCTTGAATCGCCGCACCTTTGGCAACTACTTCATCGGGGTTTATTGAGCACAATACATGCCTATCGAAAAGCTCACCCACTTGCTCGCGAATAATGGGCATACGCGTTGAGCCACCCACCATCACCACATCCTTCACTTCTGAGATTTCAACCGAAGCGTCTCTAAGGGCTCTTTTAGTTAACAGTAAAGTTCTTTTTAGAAGAGGTGTTGCCAATGTGTCAAAGTGCGCTTTAGTGATTTGGTAAGGTCGGTCATCAAAGATAAACTCTGCACTGTCTTCAGTTGTAAGCGTTTCTTTGGCTTGGCGCGAAAACAGTTTTAAATTTTGCATTTGAACGGGTGAAAGCTCGTCCAATTCAAATGCTTTTTTACAATCGTCAGCGATAAGCTGATCAAAATCATCGCCACCGAGATTTGAGTCACCGCCGGTTGCCAATACTTGAAAAATACCTTTTTTAAAACTTAGAATAGAGATGTCAAAAGTGCCACCACCTAAATCGTATACAGCGTGAATGCCTTCTTCACCTGATTCTAAGCCATAAGCTATAGCGGCTGCAGTTGGTTCATTTAAAAGCCTTAGCACATTAATACCAGCTAAAGTCGCAGCGTCTTTTGTGGATTGTCTTTGGGCGTCATTAAAATAGGCTGGTACGGTAATCACCGCACCGACCAAGTCGCCCCCCAGAGCACTTTCAGCGCGATGCTTTAAAGCCGAGAGAATACTGGCTGAAATTTCAACAGCTGACAAATCACCAATAGCGGTTTGAAACAGCACATTATTGCCATTTTCAAGCAATCGATAAGGGCAATTCTTGAGTTCGCTAACTTCTTTAAAGCTCAAGCCCATAAAGCGTTTGACGGACAGGATAGTATTAACTGGATCGGTGGTTGCGTAATGACAAGCGTCGCAACCAACAATCGGTTTTTTGCCCTGTCCGCAATGCACAACAGAAGGCATCAGGACTTCATTGTTGTCGTCAGTGAACAATGTCACTTGGCCACTCATCATGCTGGCAACCAAAGAGTTTGTCGTTCCTAAATCAATGCCACAAGCCAATTGATGATGGTGTGGTGCAGTGGATTGACCTGGTTCTGAGATTTGTAATAATGCCATGCTTTGTATTATTCTTATATAGCGGCTACAACCACTCGTCCATCAAACGGTTTGCTTCTTTTTTAAGCTGCTCATAAAACTTTAATTCGCGTACCGAATTTTTCACCGTAGCTAAATCTTCTGAATTTGCAAAAGAATTTGAAAGCGAAGCGACATTATCACCGATATGGGTTTGAATATTGCTAATAAAATCATCCAAACCAAGCTCGTCTTTTTCAGATTTTATGGCCTCAAGCTGCTCTCTAAGCTCAATCTGCTCTAGCAAGAAATGGCTATCCATATGTGTGTCTTTTTCATCAAAAGGATTAATATCTTGGAGTGTTAACAAATAACCTGCACGCTCTAGAGGTGATTTTAATGCGTCATATGCCGAGTTGATTAGCGAGGTATTTTGCAAGGCTTGGAGTTGTTCTGAAGCGCTTTTTGATGCAAATTTGTCTGGATGAAATTTAGAGACTTGCGCTTGATAAGCGCCACTCAGTGCTTGATCATCAATCTCAAACGTAGCCTCAAGGTCAAACAGTTCAAAATAATTTTGCATTACTCTACTAACCTTGAGCCTAAATGGAACTAACTAAACAGTGAACGATTCGCCGCAACCACATTCAGCCTTAGAATTAGGGTTGTTGAACTCAAAACCCTCATTGAGGCCTTCTTTTTGGTAGTCCACTTCTGTGCCATTAATGTAGATTAGACTTTTGGCATCGACGATGACTTGAACGCCTTTGTCTTCAAAAACACTGTCGTCTTCGTTAAGGTCATCAACAAATTCCATGTTGTAACCTAAGCCCGAACAGCCTGTGGTTTGCACCGAAAGACGCACGCCAATACCCGAACCACGATTGGCCAAGTAATCAACCATGCGCTCTGCAGCCTTATTGGTAAGGGTAATTGCCATAATTATCCAGCTTTTTCTTTTAGATCGTTAATCGCTGCTTTAATTGCATCTTCAGCTAACACTGAGCAATGGATTTTCACCGGAGGAAGTTCTAACTCTTCAACAATTTCGGTATTTTTGATTTGTGCCGCTTCGTCCAATGTCTTGCCTTTTACCCACTCTGTCAATAGAGAAGAGGATGCAATGGCAGAACCACAACCGTAAGTTTTAAACTTGGCATCTTCAATAACACCATTGGCATCAACCTGAATCTGCAAGCGCATTACATCGCCACACGCCGGTGCGCCAACCATACCAGTGCCTACATTTTTAGCATCTTTATCTAAAACACCTACATTTCTAGGGTTTTCATAATGATCCAATACTTTTTTTCCATACGCCATAAATTACTCCTGTTTAACGCTTAAATTTCATTCTACACTTCTTAGGTGTATATTAATATCACAAATATAGGTGCCTTTAATGGGCTGCCCATTCAACGGTACTTAAATCAATACCGTCTTTATACATATCCCATAAAGGCGACAAATCTCTTAATTTTTGCACTTTTTCTCTCACAAGTACGATAGCCTCATCAACATTCTCTTCGGTCGTATAACGGCCAATAGTGAAACGAATAGAGCTGTGTGCCAGTTCATCATTCAAACCCAGTGCACGAAGCACATAAGACGGCTCCAAACTGGCCGAAGTACAAGCCGAACCCGAAGACACAGCAATATCAGAAATGGCCATCATTAAAGACTCACCTTCAACATAGTTAAAGCTGATGTTTAAATTGCCGGGGATACGATTTTCCATATCGCCATTAACCACCACTTCTTCCATATCGGTGAATCCTGCCAACAAACGATCTCTGAGCAGTTCAATTTTTTTGTTTTCTGCTTTCATTTCAGCCTCGGCAATAGCAAAAGCCTCACCCATGCCCACAATTTGATGTGTTGCCAACGTGCCAGAACGCATACCACGCTCATGGCCGCCACCGTGCATTTGAGCTTCAATGCGCACACGTGGCTTACGTCTAACGTACAAAGCACCCATGCCCTTAGGACCATAGATTTTATGTGCAGAAAAACTCATTAAATCCACAGGAAGAGATTCTAAATCAATATCCACTTTACCTGCAGACTGCGCTGCATCCACATGGAAAAACGTTTTGTTTGCTCGGCAAATATCACCAATGGTTTGAATATCTTGAATCACGCCAATTTCATTATTAACATGCATGATAGAGACCAAAATCGTGTCTTCACGAAGTGCTGCCTTAAAGACTTCAATATCCAACAAGCCATTGGCCATTGGATCAAGATAAGTCACCTCAAAGCCTTCACGTTCTAATTGACGGCAAGTGTCAAGCACCGCCTTATGTTCTGTTTTAAGGGTAATGATGTGCTTGCCACGTTTGTGATAAAAATGCGCAATACCTTTAATCGCCAAGTTATCAGATTCGGTTGCGCCCGAAGTCCAAACAATTTCTCTTGAATCGGCACCCACCAAGCTCGCCACTTGACCTCTTGCCGTATCAATGGCTTTTTCCGCTTGCCAACCGTAGTAGTGCGAACGCGAGGCAGCGTTACCAAAATTGCCTTCCATTGTTAAGCACTCGGCCATTTTTTGAGCAACACGACCATCCACTGGCGTCGTCGCTGAATAATCCATATAAGTTGGAGTTGACATTTCTAAATTTCCTTATCTATTAAATTTTTATGGGTGTTGTAATCATCCATCACCTGTTGTAAGTTCTTTTCACTTAAAAAACTTCTTATTTGGTCACTCACTTCACACCAAAGATGGTGCGAGACGCATTCTCTGCCTCTCAAGCAATTTTTCAATCCATGACAGCGTCGAAGATCAATGTTTTCATCAACCGCCTCAATAATTTGGGTTAACGTCACATCTTGGGCAGGCGGACTTAAAAGGTAACCACCACCAGGGCCACGAACGCTTTTTACCAGTGATGCTCTACGCAATTTGGCAAAAAGTTGCTCTAGGTATGAAAGCGAAATATTTTGCCTCTGCGAGATCATATCAAGCGTCACGGGCTTGCCAGTATCGCTGGACGCAAGATCAAGCATTGCGGTTACAGCATAGCGGCCTTTTGTCGTCAGTTGCATTGCATCTCCAATGGAAATAAGTTGCCAATATTATACAATTAACCTAGTGGAACAGTCAAGTATTAAATAGAATAGTCAAGTATTAAATTCACTTGCTACTTAACTTTTTTCACTGTCTGCAGCGTCACCAGTTTTTTTCTGCTCTTCAGAAACATAAAAAGCATTTGAAACCTTATCTAGCTGCTTATCAATATCCGCCAAACGCTCAATAATTGACTTCACCGCTTTGACGGTAGGATCGCTCTCATTGCCACTGGTACTCACTGCGTATAAATCAAACTTATCACTGTCATCCACCTTCTTCTCAAGTACGCGTCCTGGAATACCAACCACGGTGCAATTATCATCAATCGATTTAACAACGACCGAATTCGAGCCAACACGCACGTTGTTTCCCAGTGTAATTGGACCTAAAATTTTAGCACCAGCACCAATTACTACGCCATCTTTCAAAGTTGGATGGCGCTTTACCTTGTCCCAAGTCGTGCCGCCCAAAGTGACGCCATGATACATCATGCAGTCATCACCGATTTCAGCCGTTTCACCAATAACCACACCCATACCGTGATCAATAAAAAAACGTCGACCAATAACAGCCCCCGGGTGGATTTCAATGCCTGTCACCCAACGTGCAAATGTCGAAATAAATCGCGCCAGCCAAAGCAGCTTCCAACCCCAAAGCATATGGGTAAAGCGATAAAAAATAATGGCTTGCACACCTGAGTAGCAGGTAATAACCTCAAAAATATTACGAGCGGCTGGATCGCGCTTAAAAACACTTCGAATGTCTTCTATCATCCTCATGGACAGACCTTTATATATATTATAAAATTTGAAAATCAGTGGAAAAATTATACCATATTGGCTTCTACAGTAGCCAATACGAAAGGCTTTATTGATGTAGAAAATGTGTGTTTATTCGTCGTAGCTGTGACTTGATTTAAATCGACGATAACTCCATAGATATTGCTCGGGACACTGGCGAACAAGCGCCTCAATAGCGCTGTTCATTTTACTTACTTGCTCAAGAATGTTTTTTGCACCAGAAAGGATGTCAATTGGCTCGGCAATTAGATCAAATCCACGGCCTTTATCCAGCCGCTTTGCCCAAAGTATTATCACTTTGGCGTTATTCTTCTTAGTCAATTTTGCCAACAAGGTCATGGTATTGACGCTTTGATTGAAAAACGGCGCCATCAAGCCACCTTCCTTTCCTGGGTCCTGATCAGGCAATATGCCAATTAAATGTCCTTTTGCCAATGCCCGTTGCAGTTTGAGAACGCCTGATCTATCGGCGCTAGCCATGGTTAAGTTTCCTTGATTTCTGCGCTCAAACAAATAAGCATCTTGCCCAGATTTATTCAGTGGCTTATAGAGGAAAGTGAGCGCTCTATCACACGCAATAACGCGACCTGTAATCTCCCAGCAACCTATATGAGGTGTTAATAGTATTGTTTTTTCAGTGCTATCTAGATGCTCTTTACCAATAAAGCGACGAATATATTTTGCATTATCGTTAAAACTCTCATTCCACACTAAGCCAGATTCCGTGAGACCCTTACCTGTCTCGATAAGTGATTGTTTAACCAAAGCGTCACGTTCTTGTTGGGATAATTCTGGGAAACAAAGCGCTATATTTTGAATACTCACTCGTTTCGCATCAGAGTTAAAATGATAGATAAATTTGCCAATCAAAGAACCAAGAAAGTGATTGGCTCTAAGCGGCAAAATCGAACAGCAGAATAAAAATATTCTAATCATTTTGTCACTCCATAAAACCACTGTTTTTGGCGTTTTACGGTTGCTGAATCAAGTTTGCTCATCAGAGTCAGAGCGCAATGTGCTTGCCTGTTAAAAGACACATTAACAAGTACAACTCTTAGGACCTGATCACGCATAATTGAAAACTTAAGCGGTGCACCCTCAGCCGATTTATTAATGTGCGAAACAAGACTCTCGTGTCCTACTTTTGCATTGTCAATAGCAATGACAACATCGTCAACAAACAACCCCGAATCCTGCGCACAACTATCATCCAAAACCTGGGTTATTTTTGACGAACCATCTTGATTGCTCACCCTGAGCCCAAAGGCCACAAGATCTTTTGAATTCATATCAAACTGACAATCAACGCCAAAATATGTAAAAGCATCCTGCAATGGCAATTCATCTACGCCATAAAGATATTTTGCGAAAAAATCATCAAAAGAGTGCTGTGTAAGCTTACTTACAATGTTTGGAATGTCTTCATCTTTAAGGCCGGTCTCCGAATGATGCGCATAAGCGTAGCGCAAAACATCATCAAGGGTAGTCACATCTGCGGTTGTTTTTCTTATTTCGACATCCAGCACGAAAGCGAGCAACGCCCCTTTGCCATAATAACTAACGATGGCGTTGGGTGCATTTTCATCCTGCTGATAATACTTAGTCCAAGCATCAAAGCTTGATTCAGCAATAGACTGTTTTAAACGTCCACTACCGCTATAAACCTTAGTCACCGTTTTGGCAAATAAGTTCAAGTACGCCTCAGGCGTAAAAAACTTAACTCTTAGTAAAGACAGCTCATCATAATACGAGGTAAACCCTTCAAAAATCCACAGTTGCTCTGTGTAAGTTTCCTCGTTTAAATTTGGCTTTTTAAAAACAACGGGTCTTAACTTTTTAACCCACCAGGCATGAAAATACTCGTGGCAACATAGCGATATAAATTTGGTGTAATTTGAGGTGGGCTCGTCTATATATGAATCTTGCAAACCCTCTCTCGAGCAAATCAAACTGGTGGAATTTGAGTGCTCTAAACCACCAAAACCTTTTGTCATCACCAGCGTAAGAAATAAATAGCGATCAAAAGGAATAGAATTTTCGAAAAAATCAATGTGGTGTTGGCAAACCAATTCGAGGTCGGCTATCAGTCGGGCGTTGTCAACATTATGTTCGCCTGTTATCACCATCTGATGAGAAATGCCGGCCACAGAAAAATTCAGTGTTTGAAAATCTGCCATCTCAACTGGATGATCGATTAACTGGTCATAGTTATTTGCTTTATAAGTCGAATGCATTTTTGATTTGCTCAGTTTTTCAAGCGTTGTAGCTGTTTTCCAATGGCCTTTGGCTTGAGATTTTGGCGGTTGATGTATCTCTACTTCACAAGGTTCATTTTCAAAACCATGGGCTTTTAAGAAAACACTGGCACCATTAAAAAAAGCTCTTTCATCACTAAGATAGGCGCTTCGTACCGATAAATCAAATGCATAAATCTCGTAACTAATCAGTAAAGTATCCTTGCAGGGGTCGCATTGCCAATGGTTTTTGTTCAACTTTTTTACTTTGATGGGCTTACCATTAGAACTAGCAGATAGAGAGGTAATATGTTTAGCAAAATTGCGAACAAGATAACTACCGGGTATCCAGTTGGCAAGAGAGAGTATTTGACCTGAACGTTGTGGCTTTTGAATCTCTAACTCTAGGCAAAAAATATGCGCACAGAGGTTTTCAGGATAGAGCCTATAACGGAGCATCTAGAGAGACCTTTACATAAATCATTTTAAAATTTTCTGAGTGATAAAAATGAATAAAAAATGTGTAAAAATTTGCACCCCAAGCACCCCAGGGCAGTATCTCGAAACGAAAGTTTTTCACCTTCGGCACTTCCTTCGGGCGATATAATAGCGCTAACTATTGATGAGGATTTTTCTGCATTTTTACACTAAAGCATAAGTTTCGCACAAACAAACGCCATTGTATTGTTTGGCTTAGCTTTAACATTTTTAACCTCAGCGATTTGGGATAGGGGATTTTTTCCATTTTACAGCGTTAAATTTTATCACTGGACAACAAAGTAGAGCTTCAATAATTATGCCTTGTAAAATGTAAAAAACCCCACTATCAAATCTAAAACGGTTTGTGCAAAGGCCTTCTCTACAACAATTGATCGATTGTAGAACGATATTCAATAACATTTATTTGATAATTAGCCGCCGCTTGTGCATGAGCTAATTTCATTAAATTAAGCGCTTTTTGAGTTGAGATCAGTAAGCTTTTATTTCCTCTTGCGTTCTCAAATTTAAGATCTTCTTCGTACACTTTATCCTCAGCAATTTGAACCTGATCTTGACTAATTTCCATCGTTTTCCTCAAGAACTTCACCTGTAAAACAAGGGTGCCAATCTGTTGTTTGGTGTTTATCTCAACTTCACGCTGACGCGCATTTAAGCGTGCAAGAGAAATGTCAGATTGCACCAAATTAAGCATGGCCTTATTTTGGCCTAAAGGATAAGACACATCAACACCCATGCGCCAAAATTGGTCTTGATTAGAAAACCCATCAAAGTAATTATTACCCTCACCTTGGGTGCTTAGTCCAAAACTAAGGTTAATAGATGGCAATAATTTATCCTCTAGACTTTGTTTCTGTCGGAGTAGTTTTTGCCTCTCAATTTGTATTTGCTGCATCACTCTCAAGTTTGGTAATATACTCTCTGAATCAACTTGTACAATATCGTGTTGTTGATAAAGATCGAACTCAATAACCATTTCGCTTTCTTGAATATTGGCCAGTGCAGCCAGCTCTTGCTTTAAAAGAGCTAACTCACTTTGAGATTGCAACCACTGTTGCTCTGCACGAAACTTTGCATCCATCTCACTCAGAAAATCAGATTGATCGATTAAGGCGTGTTTTAATTTATTCTCAGCCAATTCAAATTGCACAAGGGTAAGTTTCAATTGTTGGCGATATATTTTTTCTTTTTCCTGTGCCAAAGCAAGATCAATTAATCTTTTAATTTTGTTAGAGATGAAGACCTCAGTCTGCTCAATACGGCTCACACTTTGAGCCTCAATTTCGATTGTTGCAATATCAGCGCTTAATTTGTTGTTCAACCCGTTTCTGTTTTGCAGTAACGGCTGTGAATAATCAATACTAGTAATATTTTCACCTGTTATCACACCATCAAGACTGTTACGACCCCAGGAGTGATTAAGACTAACAATAGCACCTGTTTTAGCGACGGTCTTTTTTGCAGAAACTTTGTAAACAGTGGTATTTAAATCATTATTGGTATTACTGAAAGAGCTCACCAAACTCCAATCGGTATACGTAAGGGCTACTTTTTCACCAACCAAGGCTGCCTTCTCAGCAAGTGATAATTGTAAAAAATATGGGTGGTTTTGTAATAATGCATCTGTGTATTCGTCAACCGTTAAAGCACTTACTTGGGAACAAGCCCCAAGGTAGCAAACAGCAATTAGTTTAGGTAGAATTTTGTACATATTGTTTGATGGTGTTAATCACTCCGTTTAAATGCTTACCTGTCGTATCCACTTCAAGCGTTGCAACTTGTCGATAATAAGCTTCTCGTTCACTCAAAATATCACGAATTGTCTTTTCGCGATCTAGACTCTTTTCAAGTATGGGTCTGTTTTTGGATTTTGCTGTTCTTTTAAGAAGCTGTTCAATTGATGAAGACAAGTAAACAACGATACCTGATTGTTGCAACAACCTTCTATTCTCAGGCTTTAAAACAATGCCACCACCCGTTGCAATCACAACACCTTTTTTCTGATAGAGATCACTGAGGACTTTAGACTCTCGATCTCTAAAACCGTTTTCGCCTTCAATGTCAAAAATATGCTCAATTTTAACACCTGTTTTATCGATTATTTCATGATCAGAGTCAAAAAACTTACGATTTAGCTCGTCGGCCAATCGACGGCCAACGGTTGTCTTTCCAGAGCCCATCGGTCCAACTAATACGATATTTTCTAACGTTTTAGCCATTTGGTGTTTGCCAATTACTGTTCCAGTTCGTAGCTAGCGCCACAATACGGACAGCTTGTTTTTCCTAGCTCGTCAAATGAAAGAAATACTTTTGGATGCATATTCCATTTTTGTGACTCTTTCGGAGGACAATGAAAAGGTAAATCCTCTTTAGTGACAATTCTAAAGCTTTTGTGTTTAACTTTGTTGTCGTCCATTAACATCTCCCTTTGGCAATCCAGCTCTCGTGCTTCTTATTTTTACCCGTAACACAATCAAAATAAAGCGATTGCAATTGCTTGGTAATTGGGCCTCGAGTGCCAGCACCTATAGTGTGTTCATCCAACGCTCTAATTGGCGTTACTTCGGCCGCTGTACCTGTAAAAAATGCCTCATCTGAGCTGCTTACGTCTTCACAAGTTAGTTGTTTTTCAATTACTTGATAGCCTAATTCATCGGCTAAAGTAATAATTGTGCTGCGTGTAATTCCAGGCAAGGCTGATGTTAATTCAGGTGTATAAATCACACCCTCACGGATAACAAAGATATTCTCGCCACTACCCTCAGAAACAAAACCGTCAATATCTAGCATCAATGCTTCGTCAAAGCCTTTGCTGAGAGCCTCTTGCAACGCCATCATCGAATTAACATAGTTGCCGTTAGTTTTTGCCTTGGCAAGTGCCGGGTTGCCATGGTGACGAATAAATGAAGAAGTACAAATACGAATACCATTTTTCATGCTGTCTTCACCTAAATAAGCCCCCCATTCCCAGGCTGCAATCATCACATGAACTTTTAAATTATCAGCTCTAAGACCCATACCCTCAGAACCGTAAAAACACATCGGACGCAAGTAGGCTGACTTCAAGTTGTTTTTAGCAACAGCTTCACATTGCGCTTGATTTAAGGTCTTTTTGTCAAATGGGATAGTCATACCAAGAATTTCAGCTGAATTAAACCAGCGTTCGGTATGCTCTTCTAATTTAAATATTGCCGGACCGCTATCGGTCTCGTATGCCCTAACACCTTCAAATGCACCCATACCATAATGCAAGGTATGTGTTAATACGTGTATTTTTGCTTCACTCCAGTCCAGCCATTCACCGTCCATCCAGATGAAACCGTCTCTATCTGCCATTGTGCTCATAAAAAATCCCAATTTCTGTACAAAAACGGCTGCGTTAATAATCTCGCAGCCAATAATAATCTAAGTTTGGTAACTCACATTGATAAACGAATTATACCCATATCAAGTTTTTATTCATCAAATAAAACATCATTCTAAGAGAGTCATAATCAAACGATTATCTACAATTGCAATAGATAGATTGTCAATCACGGGTAACTCTGGACGTTATAGACTGTAAAATACTTGCGATATATTGCGATTTATTTAGAACATGGAATTTAATTTATTTACCTTTATTTTTCTTTTGGCCATTCTTACCTCGGTCATTACCCTTCTTTGGCTTAACTTTCGACAGGATCGAGCCATAAAGGCAACATTTGATGCGGTACCTGAAAATTTTAAGGATTCTATTTCGCTTGAGGATCACCAAAAAGCAGGTCGTTACACTCAGGCAAAATTGTTAGTTAGCCATTTTGAGGTTATTTTCTCTACTATCGTTTTGCTCATATGGACAATTGGTGGCGGCATTAATTGGCTTGACATATTTTGGCGTAATAACATCACAGAGTCATCTTTGGTTCTTGGTACTACTTTCATTATCAGTATTATGCTTATCGCCAGTCTGATTGACTTACCATTTAGTATTTACAGAAACTTTATCCTTGAACAGAAGTTTGGCTTTAACCGAATGACCATCCTAACTTTTTTGAGCGACTTGGTAAAAGAGTTACTGCTAACACTGATTGTTAGCATACCATTGATCTTCGCCATTCTCTATTTAATGGATGTTATGGGAAATTATTGGTGGTTATATGTTTGGTTAACGCTGAGCATTTTTACCATGACAATGATGTGGATTTACCCAACCTTCATCGCACCCATTTTTAATAAATTCGAGCCATTAAAAAATAACTCTCTTAAAGATCGAATAGACAATCTACTGCAAAGAACCGGCTTTAAAAATGACGGTATTTTTGTCATGGATGGTTCCAAGAGATCGTCTCATGGTAATGCCTATTTCACTGGTCTTGGCAAGAACAAGAGAATTGTATTTTTTGATACGCTTTTAAAGGGCATGGAGGATCGTGAAGTCGAGGCCATTCTTGCACACGAATTGGGCCATTTTCATCACAAACACATTCGTCAGAGAATGATCAGCACTTTTATTTTTAGTTTAATAAGTCTTGCCTTACTCGGCTACCTAATCAACCAAAGTTGGTTCTTTAGTGGACTTGGAATTGCCGAAGGATCGAGTCATACAGCCCTTATTCTATTTAGTTTAATATTGCCGGTATTTAGTTTTTTTATCACACCATTCAGCAATTTAATCTCCCGCAAACACGAGTTCCAAGCAGACGCTTTTGCCGCCAGACACACGGACGCTAATGATTTGATCTGTTCATTGGTTAAGCTTTACAGAGAGAACTCCTCATCACTCTCTCCGGATAAGTATTATTCTGCATTTCACGACACGCACCCAAGCGCTACATTACGAATTGAACGACTTAAATAAACTCTATGGCAGAGAATTAAGCCCTCCAATGAAAATTAAATTTTCAGAAATAGTTAATCCACTGGTAACAAAAAAGTGGCTTTAAACAGACGACAAAAGTGGCGTGCCGAGAAAATTCAAAGCGAGCGCATCGCCAGAGCCAAAAAGGCATCAGAAAAAGCCGAATCAGAAGTAAGCATCAGTGGTGAAGAGCAAAAAGGCAGAGTCATCACACGCTATGGCCAACGCCAGCTTGTGGAGTCAAATGATGGTGAGTTATTCCAATGCACCAGTAGACGAAATATCGACATCTCGGTTGCTGGCGATGAAGTCATATTTCAACCCACTGATAATGATAATGGCATTGTTACTGCCCTTTTACCAAGAAAAAACGAACTCAAAAGACAAGAAAAATTAATTGCAGCGAACGTTGACCAGCTGTGGTTGGTGGTTGCCGCAGAGCCTAAATACCAATTCGACTTGATTGATCGCTATCTTGTGGTGGCAGAAAATGCCAATTTACCAGTTTCTATTATTGTCAATAAAATCGAGCTAGTTGATGACTTAGAGAGCCTGTATGCAGACTTCTTGATTTATCAAAATCTTGGCTATAAATTGCATTTTATTAGTGTCAAAGAGCAATTAAATTTAGGTGATTTAAAACAACAATTGGCCGATAAAACGCATATCTTCCTTGGACAGTCTGGTGTTGGAAAATCCTCTCTTATTAATGAACTCATCCCAGATTTAAACATTAGAGTGAATGAAATAAGTGAAAAAAGCAAACTTGGAAAACACACGACAACCAATACTTGTATATACAAAATCGCCAGTGGTGGTGACTTAATTGACTCTCCCGGTATTCGAGAGTTTCAGTTAGACAATCTTGAGGCAAAAGACATTCTCAACGGTTTTAGAGAATTTACACCCCTACTGGGAAATTGTCGTTTTAGAAATTGCCAACACATCAATGAGCCTAATTGTGCGATCAAGGAGGCTTTAGAGTCTGGAGGTATTCACCCTTATCGATACAACAGCTATCTAAGACTCATTGAGTCCCAGATTGCGACTCCTGTGCGCAATTGCTCCAATATTACTCAATTATGAGCGTATAGTAAAAATAGCATATCAACTTGTCTTTAACCATACAGGAGTCAACTATGTTAGCTCATACCAAGGAAAACTTTTATGCATACCCAACCCATCGTGTTGTTGCTGCCATCGATACAAAAAATGAGGCTGACGAGGTGGTCAGTGAGTTGATCGATGCCGGCTTTGATGATTCACAAATAGACGAATCTGTAGGTGATGATGGCTTGGCGTTTCTCGATCCAGTAGGCGATAAGCATGGCCTTTGGACCAAGGTTGTTAGGAAGTGGCAACACCTCGCCCAAGGTGAAGAACATGAGTATCTTAAGAGGGTTGAAAAAGACCTTAAAGAAGGTCATGCCATTGTTAGCGTACCCACTTTGAACAAAGTTGCGAGAGAGAAAGTTGCCAAAATTTTTCGCGCACATAACGCCAAATCAATTCGATATTATGGCCGCCTGTATGTAGAACATTTGGATGGCGTTTAAGTCAATCTCACTAGGGCAGGTGTTTTTGTAATTAAAACCACTCTACTAGATAGTATTTCTACCTCGGCACACCATGTTCTGGCAAGTCGTTGTAGGCTTGTTCGGTTAAAAAACCCAATATGAGTAGGGTCGTTCTTATAATACCAATCCGCAAAGCTCGTATTATCTGACAGCATTTCAGTCATTACCCCCAACACACCACCAGAATTTAACATATTGTATAAACGATTCAGCTCAAATGCGGGTTGAGACAAATGCTCCAGAACTTCCGTTGCCGTGATAAAGTCGTACTTACGACTAAAGACCTCGTTATTCTGGGCAAAAAACTTATCGAATAAATCAACTTTACAGCCTTGCTCTTCAAGCATAATCGATAGCGTTGGGCCTGGGCCACAGCCAAAATCAAGCCCCTCCGACTCTTTGGGTATCCTTTCCAACAAAGGCTCTGCCACTTGCGATAAAAAACCTCGGTAGTCGGCATCATTTGGGTCGTTGTTATGAAGGTCGTATCGGGTTTTTTGCTCGACTTCACTTAGGTGGAAAACACTAGGGACGAAGATAAACCCACATGCTGAACAAGCGTGGTATTGACGGGTGTCGTCGGTGTAATAAAGTTGGGTTTGCTTTGAGGAGCATAAAGGGCAATCATGTAGCTTCATAATGCCCTGTATTGTAAGGTGCTTTAGTGAACGTGACCGTGAGAGATCTCTTCTTCTTGCGCATCTCGAATGGACTCAATACTAACTGCAAAATGCAATGTTTCACCAGCCAATGGATGGTTGGCATCGACTGTAATTTCCTCATCCTCAATTTTTGTCACAGTAACCATGAACGGGTTGCCATGCTCATCTTGAGATTGGAGCTGCATACCAATAGTCAAATTATCAACACCTTGCAATGCAGAACTTGGAATCTGCTGAATGGCGTCTTGTAGTCTAAGACCGTAGGCCTCTTCTGGCTCAACTGTAACGTCAAGCTTGTCACCTATTGCACTACCCTCTAATGCGGTCTCCAAACCAGGAATAATATTGCCATGACCTTGCAAGAAAGGCATTGGCTCTTTACCCTCAGATGTGTCAATAATATCTCCAGCATCATTTTTTAGCGTGTAGTGCATAGTGACTACTTTTCCATTTTCTACCTTCATGGCTTACTCCTAGATTTTGGTATAAAAAAGGCCCTACATTTCTGTAAAGCCTTAATTAAATATGGTGGGGCGTGAGCGACTTGAACGCTCGACCATCGGATTAAAGGTTATTATTCAACCATTTCCCGATTTACCCCACCCTATCCTTAAAGCCCTCTGCTATACTACATACAGAAGGCTTTGTTAAATAAACTGTTCTCTCTTTATCCCGAGAAAACACTAAATTTCCTTGCCTTTTGTGTACCCCGCGTGTACCCGAAATGTTAAACAAGAAAACCAAATTTATAGGCAGTGGCTAATTTTACAGTAAAGACATTAGATAATCTACCTTCCGCTCAAAATGGAAAGAGAGAGACTTAAGAGATATTGCATTGGCTTGAGCCCCAATATTTTTTTTCTATTTTGCCCATTGAAAAAATTAAACCAACGATATCAACAAATGAGAACTTTTCAATGTCCCCGACCGCTAATATATATTGGCCTGTGTTGGTGTTATTAAAAACCTTGATATAATAAGTCCCAGCTTTGAAAATTTTATTTGAGGCAAAGTTTTGACCGATTTCTGGACCATTCCAGTACCACTGCTTACCGAACTCTTTGTACCATGGAGTCCACTTAAAGTTTTCACCATCAGCTAGGTATATTAAGTGAAAATCAGAGTCTAACACCGCGAAAGAAAATTTACTCTCAAGAGGGCAGTCACCAATTTTAGCGGCCAAAATTCCACTATAAAAATCAAAGTCTTCTTCAGATTGAATTCTATAGTAATGCGGGTCACCCGAAAGAGTTGAATATATAGCCTTTCATATTTCAGGGTCTTCTATTTCGTAAGGTGCGTCTGACGGATAACTTGAATTTTCATTTAAAATAGGCTTATGAGCGTGAATTTGACTACAAAATATCAAGAGCAATATTAAATTTAGTAATTTTTTCATGGCTTGTAGACTCCTAAAAAAACAATTCAAATAAGGTTAAAACACAATGCGGCGAAGAGATTCAAAAAAACGATTATCGCGCTCCTCTTTAATATTTTCAATATCCTCGATCAACAGGTCTATCTTTGTTAAAAAATGAGCGCGTTGTATTGGCGTGAGCATTTTATCAATGCCTAAAACCATGTCTTTAAATGCCTTTCGTTGAGCCATGACCTGCTGACCATATTCTTCGGAGTATGTTGTTTGATAATTTATAGATAACTCCAATAGCTTTTGTTCGATGGCTGGAGCATTGCCACCTTGCTCCATAAGACTTATGATTGTATTTCTGGTTTTTTGACTTTGCAACGCCCTGTTTTTTGAAATATCTGGAATTGATTTTCTCAATTTTGTTATCAGTTTTTCTTGGTCATCGTTAAGTTTTCCCGTCCATTGTTCGATTTGCACTATGGTTTGTTCAGATAACTCCTCTTGCTCGCTATTAGGAGAAATTGCCCCCTGTTGAAAGAAGTTTTGTTTAAAACGTTCAATTTGTGGATCTTTTAAAGTGGCTAGAAAAATTGAAAAACTAGGAGCAATGTATTTCACTGTTTGTTCGGCACGCTCCTGAGATTGAGCGTACACCCAATCTAATTCTGCAGCAGTCAGTTCGTCCTTTGCTTTTTCTTGAACTTGCCTAAGCAATGAGACATATAGAGGAAGTTCTTTTGTTTTATGCCAAGCTAGGATCTGATCTACTTGTGGGTGTAAGAACTCTTTTTGCGCAGCAGTTAGATTAAAAAAACTATCTAGCTTCCAAAACATGAACCAGTCGGCATAATCATAGCCCAGCTTGAGCGGGCTGCAACTTACCAAAAACAAGCAGCCGATTAATATTGTGCGCCTAAAGTTAATTACATCTCCATTTTTCTGCCAATCAATGATTTTTTTTGCAGTCGTAGCAAGCCGCCAATGCACCCTTTTACATCTACAAACACACGCTCTTCTGCACCTAATTGAGTGAGTGCTGGTGCCGTGCCGCACAGAAACAGTCGATCATTGATTAACAACCCAGTGGTCGCCGTCTCTTGTTCTTTGTCTTTCCAAATGCCATCTTGATAAAACACCGTATAGGCGTGTTTACATTTTCCGGCTCGTTGCAGCTGATACCAGGCGGGGAATATTTTCCGCAGAGATAAATCTCCGGTGGCTCCAAACAGAACAAATACTTGGGTATTGTTTGAGCAATTGTTTTTCAGACTATCAGACATAATTGTAAATTTTATTTAAATCAATTCCAGCAGCGGTTGTAATAACTACTACCATTTTTGTTTTCAGGAATATAGACAATCTCCTATTCCAATCGAATCCACATAGTTTATCGCCACAATTATGTCAATGTGTATCAAAGCATTACAATTCAGCATGACAACTGCTAGCACCTAGCAAGATAGTGCTTAAGGTTGTGTGGCTAGAAAATTGCTTCTTGGTTTCAGTAATTCAAACACCCCCCCTATTGCCTATCACGTAACTATCTTTTGTTAGTTGACACAAGACACTGACAATATAAATTTCAAGGATAAAAAGTCCAAATTTCGTTTGATGTGTGAGGTAGAGTGTACAAATACATTGCCAAGGATTTTTTCTAAAGGGCCTGATGTATATTTTTACCAGCAACCATGAGAAATGTTGAAAAACTATATTTAGTTATTACCAACGACTATGAACATCAGGTTTAATTAACTCCTCATAAATAGAA
>Ga0207991_1000502_pt1 | contig 26094 bp, 26 predicted proteins | sample ETN07SmetaG_FD_185786 | JGI IMG/M metagenome (GOLD analysis project Ga0207991, IMG submission 185786) | Marine microbial and viral communities from oxygen minimum zone, Eastern Pacific Ocean - ETNP2014F14-07SV275 (SPAdes) (version 2) | ecosystem: Environmental > Aquatic > Marine > Oceanic ...
TGTTGGCAAGTCGACAAAATCTCCTTGCCGTTTGTCCCGCCCCGCAGCCATGGCTTCATTGATCTCGGCCGCTTGCAGCATGCTGGCATTCCAGATGCCGATGTAGTCGAGACAGTCGGTGGTACTGTGATCCCTGGCATAATTAATGATGTGCTTGCTGCCATAGATTGCCAGTGGCGCCTTCGCCGCGATCTGCCTGGCGATGTCCATTACCGCTTTCATCATGGCATCATGATCGGGGAACACAGCATTCACCAGTCCCAGGGCCCTGGCTTCTTCCGCCAGCATGCGCCGGCCGGTATAGGCCAGTTCCTTGACCACGCCTTCGGGAATCAGCCGGGCGAGACGGGGAAAGGTGCCGACATCGGCGGTCATGCCAATATTGATTTCAAATATGGTGAGAAACCCATCTGCGGTCATGTAACGCATGTCGCAAGCCGTGATCAGATCGACGCCGCCGCCGATGGCTCCTCCCTGAATAGCAGCGAGCACTGGCACCCGACAATTTTCCAGGCAGGAAAATGTCTGTTGCATGTACTTGACGGTGTCGTAGAATTTGGCGCTGCGTTGGCGATTGAGTTTTTCCAGGGTCTCCGGATTGTCGCTATTTTCAATAGTGCTACCAAACACGGCGGTGTCCAGGCCCGAAGTAAAGTGCGGGCCGGTTGCAGACAGCACAATCACTCGCGCTCTTGCATGGTCGTCCAGATCTTTGATGATGGCAGGCAATTCATCCCAGAATTCCGGGATCATGCTGTTGCGCTTATCGGGTCGATTGAGCACGATATGGGCAATATTTTCTTCTATTGAGACATCGAAACATTTATTAGTCACGGCATAGCTCCCTATTTATCAGTCATGACAATGAAATTGAACTGTTTCGGTTCCACTGCCAAGGTTTTGTACAATAGCTCCCGAGGACGTCGCACCCGCATTCGCCATGCGTCGTCCACGGTCGTCCATGTAAGCGCTAAACAACAGCTTCGACTCCTCCGCCAGGAAGGAGTCGATTTCGCTGCGTACGACACGATAGTATTTCTCAATGAAATTTCGGGTCAGTTGCTGTCTTCTCGAATAGGCGCTAAGTGCCTCTCTTATCCTGTCATTGCCAGTTAGCTCGGATTTATCCCAGGCACGGCACATGGCGCGTATATTTGCCATCCCGCTGTCATTGATGAAACTGCGTGCATTGGACAGGGTAATGAAAATATTCTGCAGCTGATTTTCATCCACGCCCAGTCGGCGTTGTGTCAATTCAGGCGAGCTGACAATTTCCTGCATCAACCGGCTGAGGACCGCGCGGTCTATCTCCTCTGGCGCCAGGGTGGGGGCGATGACTTTTACTTCCCTGGTCGTGCCGAGGCGGATGTCTTCCATGGCTTGCCCCTGGTTGATAAGGCCGTCGATTTCGGTCGAGCCCGATGTCACTGGATTTTCCTGCGCCACACAGGTGGAGGCGATGAATACCAGTAGCAGAGGAATAGAGTGTCGTAGCGACATCGATTCAGCGAGCCGAAACCATGGCAGGCAATCCCCGGCAGGGCAACAGAACTATGCTGTGCCTGACTGGTCTAACGTCCACGTTGAATGAAGGTTGGTTCGATCTGGGGGTATTCTATTCCCAGCTGATCCAGGTAGTTATCGAAGCGGGCAGGGTCGTAATAAAGTGCCTCTAAACGATCCTTGAACAGGGCCATTGTCTCTGCATTTTTTTCGATTGCCGGATCATCATCTGGACCAACGAAGGATTTATATTGGACGTCCTCGGTCTGTTCGTCGAAATAGGCATGGGCTTCGGCCACCAGCGACTCGTTCTGCAGCAGATCCAGCATGGTGGCGCCGACTACCTTGGCCCCGGCCGTCGCCCCCTTGTGGGCGATGGGGGTCGCCATCGCCATGGCACTGGACCAGTGGTGTCCTTGCAGGCCCCTGACATTAGACGGATAGCGCAGGGTCACGGTGGGCACATTCCATGACACATCACCGATATCATCGGAGCCACCGGAGACGGGATTTTCCAGGGGTTCACCAATATCGGAAAGCTCGGTGGCGAGGCCCTGTGGATCGTCAGAACCCATCAGTGTTTGCAGCGCCTTGGCGAAGCGTTGATCGTCTTCTGACCAGGTCGGCAGGCCTACGGCTCTGATGTTCTCATCCATGGCAAGGGCGATGGGTTTGTTGAAATGGCGAGGCCAGGCAGCACCGACGATGCGACGGCTCACCGTGGTGTCGGTCATCATCGCCGCACCTTCGGCGATACGTTGCAGGGTATCCCAATTGCTGCGAATGCCTTCGGCCGTGATTTCCCGAATAAAGTACCAGACACTGGCATAGGATGGCACCACGTTAGGTTGATCACCGCCATTGCTGATGACATAGTGTGAGCGCTGCAGTGGTTGCAGATGCTCGCGACGGAAATTCCAGCCGACATTCATCAATTCCACCGCATCCAGAGCGCTGCGGCCCTTCCAGGGGTCACCGGCGCCATGGGCGGCGACGCCATCAAACAAATATTCTACGGATATCAGCCCGGTGCCGCGGGCGTCACCCCAGCTGACATTCAGGTTGTTGGAAACGTGGGTGAACAATACAGCATCCACACCGTTAAAAAGACCGTCTCGTGAATACCAGGCTTTGGTGCCGAGTAGTTCTTCGGCGATGCCAGGCCATAGAACAATTGTGCCGGGCAAACCTTCCCGTTGCATAATTTCTTTGACCGCCAGTGCGGCGACGATATTCACGGCCTGACCGGAGTTGTGGCCCTCACCATGTCCCGGTGCACCCTCGATCATCGGCTGGCGATAGGCGACGCCAGGCATTTGGGACGCACGGGGAATGCCATCGACATCCGATCCCAGGGCGATGACAGGGCTGCCGCTACCCCAGCTGGCCCACCATGAGGAGGGAATGCCGGCGACACCAAGTTCGATGTCGAAGTCATTCTCCGCCAGGATGCCGGTGAGATAAGCCTGGGTCTGAAATTCCTGAAAACCCAGTTCGGAGAAAGAGAAGAGACTGTCGACTATTACCTGGGTCAGCTTTGACATGGAGTCGACTGCGCTGGACATGTCTGCTTTCAGTTCGGTGAAACCAGAAGTTGATTGCGCGTGGACGAAGTTGCCTAAGCTCAAGCTGAAAACCCAGATTGGGAGAGACCTGAAAATTTTCATGGAAACACCTGTAAAAGCCGAATTGAGCGACCAAGACTACGATGTTTTCCCATCCCGCGCCATAGAAAAAGGCTCCCAGCCCATTCCTCGACACTGCCGTCCTTTTGTCGTCCAGACTTTGGACAGGAGCGGCAAGTCCACTGGGTCAGTCTTGTCAGAATACTGGTATGGCGTGCCCCTGTTGGCATAGATGTAATTGAGAGAAGAGCCCTTCCTGTTTACGGAACTTTGTCTTGTGATTAGTCCAGGGTAAGACCTAAATCACATTTGCCGGTCTAATTACTACATTAGGAGCCAGGTTAGGTGTTTAATGAAAAATGGGGCGCACATGGTGGCAGTATCGGCGGATGGTCGGCTAGTTTATATCAGTAATGCGACTGCCATATCCATCGTCGTTAGCCCTTATTTGCTATGTTTATTCTTTCTTTTTCTACCAATACACGACGCAGAATTTTCCCGGACGCCGATTTAGGAATTTCATTCACTACTTCGATCTTTCGAATCTTCTTGTATGGTGCTACCGCCTCGGCGATAAATTTCATAATCTCTTCTGGACTGATTTCTTCCTTAAGTACCACAAAGGCTTTGGGGACTTCGCCGGCTTCCTCATCGGGACTGGGAATAACCGCCGCATCGGCGATAGCACTGTGAGTAAGCAGCAGGGCTTCAAGTTCGGCGGGTGCGACCTGGTAGCCTTTGTATTTGATCAATTCCTTGATGCGGTCGACGATGTAGAAGTAACCGTCTGCGTCAGCATAGCCAATATCACCCGTGTGATACCAGCCCTCGGCGTCGATGCTGTCAGCAGTCGCTTTGGTGTTGTTTAGATAACCAACCGTGACGTGGGGTCCGTAGACCAGCACTTCGCCTCTCTGGTTCGGGCCCAGATCCATACCGGTTTCCGTGTCTATGATTCTTGCCAGGGTATTGGGTAAGACTGGGCCCACGGTGCCGGGCTTATGCTTCGATGCGGCTGCAGGGCTGATATGGCAAGCACCGGCGACCTCGGTGAGGCCGTAGCCCTGGTAGACGCGGCAATTAAGCCGCGAGGCGCAGGCCTGTTCGAGTTTTTCGCCCAAGGGCGCTGCGCCGGAACCAATCATTCTGACGCTGGACAGATCGTAGTTATCGACCGAGGGATGATTGGCCATGGCCAGTACCAGGGGCGGCACCAGGTTGAGGTTGGTAATTTTGTAGTCCTGTACCAGCTGCAGGAATTGCTCGAGTTCGAAACGGGGTATTGTCACCAGAGTGGCGCCGCGATATACACTCAGATTCAGTATCAACACCATGCCGTAGATGTGGAAGAAGGGCAGCACGCCGATGGCGCTGTCGCTCTCATCGATTGGATTGGGCTGGCAGGACAGCACCATATTCGAAATCAGGTTTTCGTGAGTGAGCATGACTCCTTTTGGTAAGCCGGTGGTGCCGCTGGAATAGGGCAGGGCCACCAGATTGGTGGTCGGATCTATTTCGACTGCGGGGACATTTCCGTCGTTATCGAGCAATTCTGAAAACGGAGTGACGTCTTCCGCCTCGCCGAGGACGAAGATCTCCTCGATGCCACATGCCTTTGCGGCGGGCAAGGCACGATCGAGAAAATCGGGAATAGTCAGTAGGAAGCGGGCATCGGAATCATTCAACTGGTGAATTAAATCGGCGCTGGAGTACAGGGAATTAACTGTGGTGTTGACGCCGCCGATAGCGGCGACTCCCAGGAATACCACCGCGTATTCGGGAACGTTCGGAATGAAAATGGCAAACACATCGCCTTTCCTGAAGCCTCGTCGATTCAGACCCACTGCCATTCGATTGACCTGCTCACGCAGTTGCAGATAGCTGAGGGTTCGACCCGTGGGTCCGTCGATGAGTGCCGCTTTGTCTCCCAACTCGTCGACTCGGGAAAGCACCACGGAAGTCAGGTCTGACTCGGGAATATCGATATCGGCGTGCTGGCTCTTGAAAATCACTTGGTATTATCACCTTACCGCAGTCGCAGGACGACTTATTATGAAATTTCTGGCGTAATAAAGCCAGGGAGCCTATAGCCTGTTTTTGATGTTCGGGGCGCACCGCCATCGGCGCCAAACCCATCAGTTTCAAATGACGCGCTGTGCCCAGAATCACCGGTGAGAAGAAAAAGTGACCGACGACTCTGTCCTTTTCTCCCGCGACCAGGAAAATGCACGAATCCGTAGATTCTCACATGCGATTCACCAGCTCGGCTTCGTCTGACGTCGGGAGGGCGGCAACATTGATTGCGTACACCGAATCCGGGTCAGCATCTGTTTCCGATCTAATGCGCACTGAGATCGGGGATGCCGAAGTGGTGACTGTTGAGTTCAAACCCTTCCCGCAGGTAGAACTTGTGGGCGGCGAAGCGCTGTACACCGGAATCCAGGTGCAGTTGTTGGCAACCCTGTTCTCTGGCGTGGTTTTTGAGCCAGTCCATAATAAATTTGCCGGCGCCTGTGGATCTCACGGCTGCACCGGTGACGAGGTCGTCGACATAAATATGTTTTTGCCAGGCCAGTTTGGTGCAGATGACAAATCCTGCCACGCACAATACTTCACCGTCTTTTTCTACGTAGGCTATCTGGTAGCCTTCTGCTTGCTGCAAGCGAATCTGGTCGAGTAGGCTGTCTTCATTGTATTGGGTTCTGAGTTGTAGCAGCACCGAGCTGACTTTTCTTAACTGGGCTTCAGAATTGGCAATTTTGACCTGCATAATAATTCCTCTTGATTTTATTTTTGCGCACCAATTTGGCGCCCAACTCAGGACTCCTTAAGTGCTTACGCCCGCAAGCAGGCCACTCGCGGCGATGCCATCGAAAATAAATTGCACCGCGAGTGCCGACAGCAACACGCCAAAAATACGAGTGACCACATGCATGCCGGTTACGCCGAGGAATTGTTGAATCCCGGAGGCCAATATCAACATGGCCAGTGTCACCAATAGTATGGCGACCAACGAGGTGATGACTGCCGCTTGCAACATCGGTTCTCCTTCCGCATTCGCCATCAAAAGGATGACGGCGCCCAGAGTGCCGGGACCGGCGATCAAAGGTGTGGCCAGGGGGAATACGGAAATATCCTGTTTCGACTGTGCCTCCTTCTCTTCTTCATCGGTGGTGGAAGTACTACCGGAGGAGCGGGCAAACACCAGGTCGATGCCTATCAGCAGCAAGAGGATACCGCCGCCGGTGCGCAGGGCGGCCAGGGAGATGCCGAGACCGGCCAATAAGAAGTCCCCAACCAGGGCGAACAACAGCAGGATCGACCCCGCAATCAAGGTGCCTCGCACTGCCATCTGTCGACGTCGCTTCCGGGACACGGCACTCGTTAGCGCCGCATATATCGCAGCCACATCTAAGGGCCCAATGGTGGCGAAGAAAGTAGCGAAGGCAACGCCGGCAGTTTCAATAATTAATTCATTCATTTTTGGTGTCTAGGGCATCACTGTATTATTCAGAGGTGCCCTGCTACTAATCTGCCAGTGCATAGCGTATTGCCTGTTGTGCATGTATCTCGGTGGTGTCGTACAAGGGAACCGGAGTATGGGCTTGTTGTACCAGCAGCGCAATCTCGGTGCATCCGAGAACTACGGCTTCTGCGCCGTGCTGTTTCAGCTTGTCGATTATGTGCAAATAACTGGAGCGCGAGTTAACTGTAATTTTTCCCATGCAGAGCTCGTCGTAGATCACTTCGTGTACAAGTTCGCGGTCCCCTGCATCCGGTATCACCACCTTTATACCGAATTTCTCGGTGAGCCTGCGTTTGTAAAAATCCTGTTCCATGGTGAATTGGGTGCCGAGCAAGCCGACACAACTAATCCGGTCCCGTACCAGTTGCTCGGCGGTGGCATCGGCAATATGCAGCAAGGGGATGGAGATTGCCTGTTCTATCTGCGGTGCAACCTTGTGCATGGTGTTCGTGCAGATGAGCAGGAAGTCGGCGCCGGCCGCTTCCACTGACTTCGCCGCAGCACCGAGAAGTCGCGCCATCTGCTCCCAGCCCCCTGTGTGTTGCAGCTTCTCCATTTCGTCAAAATCGACACTCACCATAGCAATCCTGGCGGAGTGAAAGCCACCCAGGGCAGATTTAATGCCCTCATTTAAAATTCGATAATACGTTGCAGTCGATTCCCAGCTCATGCCACCGAGCATGCCTATAGTTTTCATTATAAATCCTTGCTTAAGTGTTGCTTATATAAATTGCACTGTTGTAAATGAAAAAACCCACCGGGGTGGGTTTTAACATAAGCGCCATGTCTCACATTAATAGGCAAGGATTAATCGCAGAATGCCGCGATTTTCCGTGGCGATATTTTTGGTGCCACCGGATCCCTCACTCATACCCCTTATGCGGCCAATGCCGGCCAACAAAAATTCTCTCGGAACTACGCGCTTACCTTTGTCACTTATGTCGACCCTGGCCATCACTTGACCTCCCGGTTCCACATGATGCACCCCGGGAAGGCCTCAACCGAGGCTGCCATCAAGGTGCCATTGCGGATGATACGCTGGCGGCAGGTCGCTCTGTTGCCAGCAAGTCCCCGTTAGGCAGCCAGGTCATCGACGACGGCACTTCCAACCCTCTGGCGACGGTCGTGACTTAGAAATGATGCTGGAAAGAGCCGTATTCTTCTGGCTCGGCGCTAATTTGATAGGCTACCAGCAGGGCAAGACAGTTGCTAAACATGATAAAGATTCTGCGAATCATGTAATTCACTCCTGCGTTGCACGGTGCTAATGAAATCGGTACCGAAAAAAGGAGAACATTCTAATCCGAAATTGACGGCTACACCATGTTTTCCAACCTTGAATGGATTAAACTGCCCTCGCGAGGCCAGCCATGAGCAATAAACAAGCCCATAAATTCAGACAGTTACAGCAGATATCGAATTCGCGCAGGCTGCCACTGTCAGCGCTGCTCTTATGCCTGGCTCTGACTGTGTCGGCAGCCAATGAGTCTGACAATCTGCTCCGAAACTTCGTCGATATTCAACAGGCGATTCCAGATATCGAGGTAGATGTCCGCTATTTCGGTGAGGATAATTTTGTGGGTGCGTCCATCGATGGCTACGGCGTTGCAATGGTGTATCTTACTCGAGCCGCAGCGGAGGCGCTGAGGTCTGTGCAAAACCAACTCAGTCAGTTCGGATTGGGTTTGAAAGTCTTTGATGGCTATCGCCCCCAGGTGGCGGTGGATCATTTTGTACGCTGGGCCCAGGATCTCGATGATACGAAAATGAAACAGCGCTACTATCCTGCAGTTGACAAGGAGAACTTGTTTGGTGATGGCTATATAGCAGAACGTTCCGGACACTCCCGCGGTAGCACGGTCGACCTGACGATCGTTACCTTAGCCTCCGGTGAGGAACTGGATATGGGCACCGGCTGGGATTTTTTCGATGTAATGTCGTGGCCGTCCAGCACCAGGGTGACCGCAGCGCAAGCTGCAAATAGAATGCGACTTCGCACTATAATGCTTAAAAATGGATTCAGGCCACTGCAGGAAGAATGGTGGCATTTTACTTTGGAGAATGAGCCGTTTCCCGATCGTTATTTTGAATTCGAAATTATTCAGGGAGCTCTCGATTGAGGGCAGTCAGCTTTCACCAGGCACCAAAAAACTCAGCGAATTAGCTATGCAAAAAATGAGATCCAGAGCGAAAACCCATTTCCCGTCAGTTCTACTGACGCTGATTAGTATCATCCAAGCGCTGGCCCTGGAATTGATGTGGTCAAAGATCGTGGAGAGTGACTTTCTCTGGACCTGAGAATTTCCGGCGCTGATAGGCTGGGGCATGATTGGCGTTAGTTTTCTCGGCATCCTGCAAATCTGGATAATGTATTCAACCATGGTGATGGGATTCGTCTGGCAGCCCTTACTGCGCGATTCCATTATCCCGTTCATTATCGGTATTCAGGAATTCATGTTGATTACCCTAATATCAGAGCAGTTCTCTGCATTGTGGCTGTACGTGTTGGGTTCTCTGTTTGTGATAGCGAACTGGGTCTCCCACAACAGTCTGCGGCGAGCTCGACTCGATCCGGAAAATGCGGCATTTTTCAGCACGATAGAGCCTGCTACGCTAGAGGATTTCGGCCCCGCCATTGGCATTGTTAGCAGTCTGGTGATGTTCGGAATCATGATAGATCTTACTGGCAATCAGAGCTGGATTCCCCTGGGGGCAATCGCGTTTGTCAATATCGTTCTGCTTATACAGATTGTGGCGTCGCGACACTTGTGGCGAAACCTCATGGGGTTGCAGGGCGTTGAGTAATTTGGCCGGTTATGCCCGTACCTATTAGAGGGAGAGGGTTCTATAAAAACGAAAAATTTCCTCGGTGCTGGCATACTCGATCAGAAACTCTCCAACAGGTGATCCGGAATTTCTACGCCTTGTTCGCGGTAGTAGCGCAGTGCGCCAGGATGCAGGGGTACCGGGATTCCATTCAGCGCTATTTCGATTGCCATTGCCCTGGTGGCACTGTGAATTTCCTGTAGTGTCGCCAAGTTGTCCCAGAGTAACCTGGTCAGGTTGTAGACGATTTCCTCGGGCACGTCATCTCTCACCACTAGCACATTCGGGCTGGCCGCGGTGGTGATGGTTTGTTCCTGGTAGGGGTAGGTTCCGGGAGCCAGTTCATAACTTTCCCACAAGGGAAACTCCCGATTGATCGTCGCAATTTCCTCAGCAGAAAAATCCAGGATCGTCATACTCTCGCCTAACTGGGCGTAGGCCTGGGTGATGGCGGTGACGGGTGGGCCGGCAGGGACGTTCATGCCGACAATATTGCCGTCTTGCATGGCACTGCCGGATGCGCCGTATCCCATATAGGCCAGGTTAAACTTGTCTGCGTAGTCGATCCCCAGCGCATCCAGGATATAAATTCCTGTTTGTTCAGCACCAGAATTTCTCATGCCAATGGAGTAACGCTCACCTTCGATATTGCCGAGATCAGCTATAGTGCCAGTTGTCACTAAATCGCTGCGCAGGACGAAATGTTCTACGTTTGGCCACATCGCGCTGATGCTGCGCAGATACGGCTGCGGGTTGCGAATTGGGCCTTCACCATCCCGGGCCCAGGCGGCAAATATGGCGAGAATCAGGCCAAACTGGGCCTCGTTATCGCGCAGTAATTTGATGTTTTCCATGGAGCCGGCAGAACTGATCGCGGTTAGAGAAAAATCGACTTCTTGCTCGGCGGTGACCATGGTAGACAGGGCAACACCCACCGGATAGAAGGTGCCCCCGGTAGTGCCAGTGGTAAGAACATAGGTACGGCGGGCGCCGGCCTGGTCAGAACAGGTGATTAGCAAGCTGGTCAATAGCAGGCAGAGTGATATCAGGCGCAACAACTGGTAGTCCGGTCCGCTTGGGCGTTTCTTATTTTCATTGTCAGTCTACCCTGCATACCTGTCCAGGGCCATCTGCGATCGCCACACAAGACTGGCCTGATAGGCACAGGGCCCCCGGCTGCGAGCAGGCAAGCGGCTCGAGACTACTGGACAGATTCACTTTTTCTACCGCGAACGAGCCTGTGGGCAACATTGCCATCACCATGGCTGCGATGGGGAGTAATCGGGTCGAAAACATGATGAACTACCTCGGTGGTTTACTTATAGACCGTAACAAGCTGATAATTGTCACTTAGCTGCCCTAGCAGCCGCCAGGCATAGTAGCAATCCAGTGGCGTATCAGTTCAAGCCCCTCGTGGTGAACCAGTGATCTGCCCAGTTCTGGCATCATCTCATCTGGTGCCAGCGAGTTCATGCGGTAAATCAAAATTGACTTCTCCGGCGCAGCGGGAACGATGCTGAATTGCAGATCGCCCGCACCGCCACCGGCGGCGACCGGTGGTTTGCATACACCAAGATTGACGGCGAGGGAGTGAGAGCCATCGAGCAGGAGTCCCGAGGTGTCAGCTGCTCCTTGCGGGTTGTGACAGTGTCCGCAATGGATATTAAGGTAGGCCAGGGCAAGCTCTTCCACCAATGCAGGATCTTGTATATCGGCGCTGTAAGTTTGCCAGGATACTGCCTCCATTCGCGTCGGTAATTGGTCCAACCAGCTGCGTTTTCGCATTAATTCCGTTTGCAAAACCGGGTCGTCACCGGCGTGGTCGAACGATGAGCTTAGCTCCCTGGCGGTGGCGCCAAGTGGGTGCATCTGACCATCGGGGTGTTCGGTCACATGGCACGCTGAACACTGATTTTCGTTGGGTACAAAATAGACGAAATCCACTATGCCCTCGTCCCTCACCAGCTGCACGCTTTTACTGGCACCGGCTACTCGCAAGAAGGCTTCCGATTGCTCGTCATTCCAGACATAGGGCATCGCCTTCCAGCCGGATTCTCTTCGAACCAGCAAGCGAGTTTCTATAAGCTGATTCTTCTGTAGATCGATTGCTGCGACGCCGTGATCTATGGTTTTCAAATATCGCCCTTCGGGGTCGAGAGGATAATAAAAGGTCTTGGTCAAAACCGATCCGGGGGGGTAATCGATCTCGCCGTTCACCAGTCGAGCCTGAGATCCCGTCGGTATCCATAGCGTGCGGAGCTTGTGAGCATAATCGGTGAACAATTGATTGGCGGGGCGAAAAACCAGACTGGATGGGTGGGGAATTAATGCATCGCCGTCAATTGTCAGTAGCTTCCAGGCAGACAGGCGCAGCGGGGTCTCGGATTCATGAAACGAGGGCTCAGAGGGGGAGCAGGCACTAATCAGCAGGGTATAAAACAGTACCGAAATTGCGCCCAGTATTCCTGGGCGCAACCATTCCTTGATCATTGCCCTGCGGAGCTCAATGAGATAACCGACAAACTCGGCAGTGTGCAGTCGTGGGCCGCCATGTCAAACGACGGGGCTGCAAAATCATTGCTGGCATCCAGGTTTACGAAGCTCATGTCGCCGTTGTTGGAAATACACAATATATCTTTTCCTTGCTTGCCCGGGAGCGCAGTGCCATCCCATACAACGTCTGGTATGGGTTCACCGGTAGCTGATTGCAGCAGCGCCAATGGCTCGGAATCAGGGGTTTCGCCACCACCTGTAAATGTATTATCGTGAATATAGATAGACTCCGGGTAGGGATCATAATTGGGATCATCTATAGGCAGGCCGTTAATGAAGTAACTGACGATAATGACATTGGCACTGTCGTTATCGACGAAGTTATTACCGAAGACTTCGATGTTGTCGTTGGCCAGTACCATTAACCCAGTGCCAGCGGGAACGCTGCCGACGATATTACCTTCCGGCGCAAAATTGGCGGTGTTGTTGTTGCTTATCTGGTTGTTGAACACCCGCGTGTTGCGCCCACCCTGGACCGACAGATTTGGCAGGTCAAACACGAGGATGCCGCCGGTGTTATTGGTGGCGACGTTGTCATAGACGTCGGCGAAAGTGGAGTTCTCGATTTCGATACCGGCAACATTGTATTCCGCCCGGGAATTGCGCACGATGATTTGGGTTGACTGACCTACATAAATACCGGCATCCGAGGCGCCAATGGCGACAGAACCCTCGATCAATATATTCCGGGATTGAACCGGGTAAATACCGTAGGCACCATTGCTGGTAAGCGCGCCACCAGTCCATTCGGTGCGCACACGACGGATCGTGACATTGGTGCTGTCATTAATCTTCAGCGCGTCACCGACCGTGTCTTCGATCGCCAGGTCTTCGATAACAAAATCATCTGCGGTGATGAGCAATCCTTCGGCGCCCTGTATCTGGTTCTTGAAAGACAGAATAGAGCGGTCCATGCCGGCGCCTCTGATGGTGACGCCAGCGACATCAAGCGAGAGGCTACGGGTGATTTCATGCACGCCGGCCGGGATTTCAATGATTTCGCCAGGCAATGCCAGAATGAGTTGCTGTTGCAGTGATTCTTCGAAGCTAAGCTCCGGCATGGCTGGTTGTTCCGGGCCGCAAGCCAGCAGTAGCGAGCAGATTCCAAAAGTAGTGATGAGTTGTGGTTTCAATTTATGCATTACGGTTCCGGTCTCCCGCGCTTAGGAACAGATATTTAGTGTTGCAGTATATGATTGTTTGTCCTGATGAGTATACCGTATCCAGCTGACGCTCATTGTTGCGCTCGGCTACGGAATCTTGGATGGTTTATCGGATTGTATTAACCTCCGGCTGAGATTTGCTAATTTGTTTGTTATCAGCCTAGAAATTGGGCAGCCCTGTGCACGCCGCTATGCGCTAATACACGCCACCGCCGCGGAGTTAAGGTCTCATTTTGAATCCCTGGAGAGCATGACCACCTGGTTCGGTAGCGGCCATCGAATCGAGCCCTATTCATCGGGGACTTCGGGTGAGGTGACGTTGTCGGTATCAATGGGCGCGCACCACCAAAGTCTTAGGGGGTCAGGTCTTGCACGTTAGCGTAATAGTGATTGAGCTTGTGGTCACAAAAGGCCAATACTCAAGTTTTCTCCTACCCTAGCAATCATCAAAGCGCTAACATGCAAGACCTGACCCCGATGTGAAACAACTTATGGGCGCTGCCTGGCCGCGTTGTATACGGTATCGGTTACCGGGTCCAGCCAGTCGACGGTGCCTTCATAGATCGTTAATTGCAGCGCGTCTTCATCGGGATGGGCGCCATGCCAATGTTCCCGACCCGCGGGGGTCCACCATGGCTCGCCTGGATGCATTTCGAGCAAGGGTCCACCTCGGTCCTGGGTCAGGCCGCGGCCTTCTTCTATCATCAGCAACTGGCCCCAGGAATGTGTGTGCCAGCTGGAGCGAACCCCGGCTGGGAACAAAATTCGAATCGTACGAACTTCTTCGGCCTGTCTAATCTCGGGTGCTCCGCCCTGGAAATTGCTTTGTTGCGCCGAGGTTTGATTCGCCTGGGTTCCCAGCACCAGCCAGCCAAGTACCAGCGCCGCACTAATAGATGTGATTATTTCTAAAGTGGAAGATTTTCGGGTTTTGTTCTCGCCTTTCTTAGCCATCACGGCCTCCGGATTTGGGTTGATATTCTTATAAGTTCTCGCGAAGCTATAGCAATAAACCAATGCCCTGATGATGTCAACCGCAGCCGGGCATATCCCGATTATCCAAGCGGGTGAATCCGGCGTATGGGGTTTGAACGATAGTGAAGAAGGAGGCTTTGGCTCCCGCTGCTGGATGATGTTACTCTGCTGTAGACGACTAATCCTGCTAAAAACCCTGGATAAGAAAAAGGGGATTAAGTAATTGAGCATGAAAAAATCTCCTGAGGCCAGGCTGTCCCTAATGCGGTCAGTGATCTGGCTGCTTTCTATTACCGCTGTGATGTGCGTGTCTTTCGTGCGGGCCCAACAAATCAATCCGCTGGAGTCCGACCCCAGGGCTGCGCGGGCAGGCGGTGTTCTGTTCCGCAGCCAATGCGCTAGCTGTCATGGCGGTGATGCCAGGGGGATTACGGGGATTGAAGCACCGGATTTGACCTTGATCTGGGCGGCGGTTGGCACTACAGATGAACGCGTCTTCCAGACTATCAGAAACGGCGTACCCGGCAGCATCATGCCGGCTCATGGCTTTACCGATCCCGAGACCTGGATGTTGGTGTCTTACCTGAGGAGTGTGGCGGCAACGGGAGCGGCTGAATTTGCCGGTGATGCCGTGCGCGGCAGTGGCCTGTTCCTGAGTAACTGTGCCCGTTGTCATCGGGTGAAAGGCGAGGGGGGGAGCCTTGGACCTGATCTGAGCCAGATTACAAGTCGGCGCTCGGCGGCGGCGTTAATTAATTCGGTGCGTGAACCCAGCGCTGTGATCGCAAGGCGTTATCACTCGGTGTCGGTTATTGTTGCAGGAGCCAGTCGCAGCCGACAGCGGGTACAGGGTACGCTGAAGAGTGAGGATGCCTTCTCTATTCAAATGATGGATACGAATCAGCAACTGCGTGCCTTCATGAAGGCCGACCTGCTGGAATTCGTGCGTGAGTCCGATTCATTGATGCCTACATTTTCCGGCACCGATTTGAGTAGCGCGGAGCTCGAAGATATATTAACTTTTCTGCAATCACAGCTCTGAGGAATCTGCACACCATGACATTTCTGCAAAGATCGATGAGTAAGATCGCGCGTAGGTGGATTGGTCTACTTGCACTGGTAGCGATGTTGCCGTTGCTCGTTCACGCCCAGGGAAGCACTGGCCCGGTCTACGATGACATCCTGCAGGGTTTCGCCGACTCAGAACGCTGGCTTACCTACTCTGGCGACTACAGTGGCCAGCGCCACAGCCTCCTGACCCAGATTAACGCCGACAATATCATGTCGCTGCGACCCGAGTGGACGTTCCAGACCGGAACCACAACCCGAGGCCGGGGTTTTGAGACCACGCCGCTGGTGGACGCGGGGGTGCTCTATGTGACCGGTTCCAATAACTATGCCTGGGCCATCGATGCCCGTACCGGGCGGGCGTTCTGGCAATACCGGCGCAATCTGCCATCAGACCTGACTTATGGCGCCAGCGCACCGGTCAATCGTGGTTTCGGCATGCTGGGAAACAGCCTGTTCATGGTGACGCTGGATGCACATTTGCTATCTTTCGACCGCCGCAGCGGCGACATTCTCTGGGACGTGGTGCTGGCAGATTACCGGCAGGGTTATGCCGCCACCCTGGCGCCGCTGGTACTGGATAATAAAGTCATCGTCGGCATTTCCGGCGGCGAATATGCCACCAGGGGATTCATCGATGCCTATGACCCCACCACGGGCGATAGGCTCTGGCGCTTCAATACCATTCCAGGACCGGGTGAGCCGGGCAGTGAGACCTGGCCAGACGACCCTGAAGTGCTGGCGCGGGGCGGGGGAGGCACTTGGATGAATGGCAGCTATGACCCGGAACTCAACCTGATCTATTGGGGAGTGGGAAATCCAAATCCAGACTATTACGGTGATCTGAGACCCGGTGATAATCTCTATTCCAATTCTATCGTGGCCCTGGATGCCGATAGCGGTGAGTTGCGCTGGCACTACCAGTTCACCCCCCATGATCTTAACGACTGGGATTCCAATCAAATCCCGGTATTGGCAGATATCGAGTGGCAGGGAAGTCCGCGGCGGGTAGTGATGCTGGCCAATCGCAATGGCTTTTTCTATGTGATGGATCGAGTCAGCGGTGAACTGTTACTGGCTACGCCGTTTACCGCCACCACATGGGCCCGGGAAATTGGTGCCGATGGCAGACCGATAGTTCTCAATGATGGCAGTAAAGGCTGCCTGCCCGATCCCTGGGGCAGTACCAACTTCATGCCGCCTTCCTACTACCCTGAACTTGGCTTGTTTTACCTAACCGCCCGGGAAACCTGTGCCACCTATGTCCCTGAAGAGCCGACCTTTGTTCCGGGCCAATCCAGCTTCGGTGGTGTGGTCTTCATCGACGGCGAGCAGGGCTCCGGTGCCCTGCGTGCCCTGGATGTGCAAACTGGTGATTTGCGCTGGGAATTTACCTATCCGTCGCCTACGTTCGGGGGTGTGCTGACCACGGCAGCCGGCCTCGTCTTCGCCGGTGATCACGAGGGTAATTTCATGGCCTTCGATGCCGTCAGCGGCGATAATCTCTGGCACTATCAAACCGGATCCCGTATTTGGGGAGCCGCAGCGATGACGCACATGCTGGATGGCCGACAGTTTGTGCTCATCGCCTCGGGAACCACGCTAACGGCGTTTGCCTTGCCAGAGCAATAAACCCTGGGAAAACCAACCCATGTCGTCTGCATCGAGGGGTCTGAAACGTCTGTTTCCGTGGACTTTTGTCGGCTGAGCTTCTATTCTTGGACTGAATTGAGGAAGGCGCCGATATGGCGGCTCATGCCATTGCAACTAATTGTTACCGGAAACACTGTAAGCTCTTGATTTCAATTAAACTGCAACAATTGTGTAGTGGCTAGAAGTTTTCAATTTTAGGAGAAAACCAGCATGAGGAGCCCTGCAATGATAGTTAGAAAATTTCTCGCTTTTCTTTTCATTCCTGCGCTGTTCGTTCCCGGCGTCGTATTGGGGCAGGCGCACGATGCCAGTATCGCCAATCACCAACCCCATTATTATGACGTAGCCGATTGGGACATCCAGCCTAGTGATGTAACTTACGCTGACCATATAGCGCCTGTTCTGCAGCGAAGCTGCGTGCAATGTCATCGACCCGGAGGTGGTGGGCCGATGTCGTTTACGTCCTTCGAAGAAGTACGTCCATGGGCACCTGTGATCATGTATCGAACTGCAATACGTGACCGGATGGGGGCCATGCCGCCTTGGTACGTAGAGAAAAACATCGGTATCGATGGCTTTGAGAGTGATTATTCATTGTCTGATTTAGAGCTGGCCATGATCCAAGCCTGGGCGCAAAACGGGGCACCGCGTGGTGATCCTGATAACGAACCGCCTGCACTGGTGCTAAGTGATGGTGACGCGTGGACTTTGGGCGACCCGGATTTGGTCCTAGTCGGACCAGATTTCACAAAACCTGCCATTGCCCCTGATTGGTGGGGTGATATAGGGATAGTTCCCACCGGGCTCACCGAAGATCGTTATGTAAAATCCATCGAGGTACGGGAATTTAACGATATTCCTACCGACATTGGCAGTGGAACAGTGGGTGCGCGCTGGATCTGGCATCACATGACTTACGCGAGTGGGGTGCTCAGTGAAGATGGTACTTACATCCTTCCTGAAAGCCGTGTTGGTTGGCCGATTCACGAAGTGGGTCGTAATGGTGATGTTTTTCCGGACAGTGCTGGTCGGTTGTTGCAGGCGAATTCAGCACTGCACCTTAATGCGGCGCACCTGCACTCCAATGGTCGTGAAACAACAGGCCATTTGGAGTTTGGTATCAACTTTTTCCCCCATGGCTATGAGCCGAAATATACTAAACGTGGCCCCCGAACTGGCAACGGTGTGGACGTTGATATCGTTCCAAACAAACCCAACCAAGAAGTGCATAACTATGTTGTATTGCAGGAGCACACTAAAATCATGGCTTTCGAGCCTCACCTTCACGCTCCGGGTGTACGCATGTGCCTTGAGGCGATTTGGGGTCACAATCAGTTCACTCTGAACTGCGTAGGTTATGACCACAACTGGGTGAAGCAGTATATCTATAAGGAAGATAAGGCGCCTTTGCTACCTAAAGGCACCATCTTGCATACCACAGGCTACATGGATACTAGTGCATCAAATCCGAATTTAGCCGATGCTAGGAACTGGGCTGGTGGTGGCCGTCGCTCCGTATCCAATATGTTCATCGATCTGGGTTATTCGGTGACCATGACAGAAGAAGAATTCCAAGAAGAAATGGCTATCCGCCGCGCCAATATGAAGGACCGTAACGATTATGATGTGGGATGTCCATTATGCTGGGCTCCTGAAACGCTTGCAGTGGTAACCAGTGAAGGAGATAGCGAGTAAGAATAATGATTGGCAGTTACGCAAAAAAAGTAGCGCTGGCACTAATGCTGGCGCTTTTTTTCACGATTCAGGTTGCCCATGGGCAGGGCCGGTTCATGGTTCTGTCCGGCGAAATTGTATCGCCGGCTTATGAAGGTTGGTGGCCTAATGATGATGGCTCTTACAAGCTTTTCTTCGGGTACATGAATTCAAATTGGGAAGAAGAATTGGATGTGGCCATAGGTCCAGACAACTATTTTTCGATCGTAGGAGAAGCGGCACTGGATAACCTGGAGATCGAGGACTATGATTTCGCAATAGCGGACCAGGGCCAGCCTACCCATTTCTATCCACGACGCAACCCATTTCTGTTTACGATCGATGTGCCTTCCGATTTCGGCACGAATGAGATGGTTTGGACCTTAAGGACCAAGAACCACGTGGCACGAGCCTTCGCTAGTCTAATGCCTGACTATCGAATCAATCCACAAGTAATTTCCACAGAGGTAGGTGGTTCATTCGGTAGCCTCGATGACAGGCTAAGAACGAACATTCCACCGGAATTGCGTCTAGATGGTGAAGCATTCCGAACTGCACGAGTTGGCGAGCCACTAGACCTCTCGGTGGAGGCACACGATCCGGACAATCTTCCCGAGCGGCGCCCTGGACTCGGCGGAATTGGCGCCAGTCCTGACCAGATCTATCGCACGCCTCAGTCAATCGTTGTAATGAGCGGACCAGGTTTACGCTTCTCATGGAGTATTTACCGAGGGCCGGCTAAATACGCTAAATTTGAACCAGCACAATTCAAAACTTATACGGATTCACGCGCATATGCGAATTCACCTTGGTCGCCACCCTATATTGTTCCTGAAGTGCCCGAAGGTAATCGGTGGACGTCGACAGTTACTTTTGACCGGCCGGGTGAATATGTTCTGAGGGGTATTGCTAGCGATGGCTCCATGTTCTCTTATCAGAATGTAAACGTAACGGTCACACGGTAGAACACCTGCTTCTAGGGATACCGCCCAGTCGGTTAACTTGAAACTTGATAAAGGCACTGCAACGAAATTGTTGCAGTGCCTTTTTTATGCTCTTGACTCGCATGGCAAAGTCTATAGAGCTGGGCTATGCTAGCCTCAGCTAAAAATAATAATCTTGGTGGCGTCTATGCTGGCTTGGTTAATTGGATCTATTTCTTCTTTTCCCTTCAAACTAATACTTGCTGAAGTCCCTCTAGTAAGCGTTATATTGTGGCTGTGGTTCAGGGCTGAAAATGGGAGACTTGGGGTGTCGCTACTTAACAACTAGCTAGAACTCGAGGGTGCACGTTGCATCAGTTATTGTACTGATTTACCCTCTATCCCTCAGCCTTCGAAAAAAGACAATCCAGACTATCTTCTGCTCTGGTGAAGGTTAAGGAGGCTTCTTATGTGCAGTTTCAGAGATATCGTTGGCGTCAGTGCGATTATGCTGGTTATTCTGTCTGCAAGTTCCAAATTGGCAGCCCAGTTAGAACCCATTAATAATCGGCCTAACCCATATGTGGCCGTGGATGGTTGGGCCAACTTACCTGATGGCAGGGAGTGGGGCTCAACTGCCGGTGTTGATATAGACCCAGACGGGCGACACCTTTGGGCGATCGATCGCTGCGGTTCTAATAGCTGTGCAGGTTCCGATTTGGATCCTATAGTGAAGATAGACCCTGACGGAAACGTGGTTACCGCTATTGGTGGGGGGTTGATGCTCTTTCCCCATGGGTTACATGTAGATCGGGACGGAAATATATGGGTAACTGATGCTCAAGGACCTGATCCGTCTAATCCGGCTACTGCAGGCAAAGGTCACGTGGTGTATAAATTGAGCCCGGAAGGGGAAGTGCTTTTGACGCTTGGTCAGCCTGGGCTTGCTGGTGATGGCACCGATGCCTTATTGGAAACGCCCTGCGATGTAGTGACTGATGCCGACGGCAATATTTATGTTGGCGACGGCCACAGCGGACAGCAGGACAATGCGAACCCTGATACCGTCGCCCGCATCGTAAAGTTTGATCGCTTCGGAAATCTAATCAAATACTGGGGTGGTTGGGGCTCTGCCGCCGGTCAGCTAAAAACTCCTCATGCGCTGGATATCGATTCCAGGAATCGGCTCATCGTTGGCGATCGTGGCAATAACCGCCTGCAGATTTTCGATCTGGATGGAAACTATATGGGCGAGTTCAAGACCTTCAGTCGACCCAGTGGTATTTATATCACCGACGATGACATGATCTATGTTGCCGATTCAGAATCGGAATTTGACGAGACTCGCAATCCTGGATGGCACGCCGGCATCAGGGTGGGAAGTTTGCTTGATGGCATCGTGGATTATTTTATCGACGGTACCGTTGCCGCCTATCCCGATGGTTCCAACCCGGAAGGAGTTGCAGTAGATGCTGCCGGCAATGTCTTCGGTGCTGTAGTTTCTGGTGGTGGCGCCCTGGTGAAGTCTTCACGCCGTTAAGCGCACTTCATTTTCAACCCTGGTTCCTACTCCTGGCACTGGAGTAGCGAGCCAGCATGACCGTGTTTCTCGATGATATTGATGAGATCCTTGTGGGAGAGCGCACCGATATTCGCAATCAGGTCTGAGCTTAACGCCAGGGACACAAGCAGGATGACGAAGAGGCCCAGGTAGAGGAAAGGTAGTTCCATACCAAGAAACTTGAGCGCCGCGCAAAATACCGCAGAAAAAAGCAGGAAGGACCGAATATAGATTTCCCTCTGAATTTGCTTTTTGGCACGCACAACTAGCTGAAAGTCATTGTCGTTCATCTCCTGTCTCCCAAAGCACTGGTGGTACCGACATTTCACAAATCTTCTAAATTCGAGCTAAACCATGAAGCCCGACTGCTGTGGCCACTGGTCAGTCTATTATCAACTTGCCAATCCGTACAGGATCTTCAGCCTGGCAGGCGAGCAGCTGCGCTTGCTAAATTAAGACAACTGGTTTAAGTTTTTGCCCATGGAGCTTAGTAAAGGAGTTAAAGAGCTGGTTGCGGAAGCGATGGGCCAGGTGCTAACCCTGAGTCCTGCCGAAGTCGATGCCAGGCTATCACGGGCCGGTGTGTTACTGGTGGATCTGCGAGACGTGCGTGAAGTAAAGCGAGACGGCAAAATTCCCGATGCACTGCACGTGCCGCGTGGCATGCTGGAATTCTGGATTGACCCCGATAGCCCCTACTATCGCACGGAATTTGATGCCGTCGAAGAGGTGATTCTCTACTGTAACAAGGGCTCCCGTTCTGCCCTGGCTGCCCAGTCACTGCAGAGTATGGGGATAAAGAAAGTGGCCCACATGGACGGTGGTTTCGATCGCTGGCTGTCTGACATTGGTCGCCAGGAAGGTCCTGCCTGAATTTACTATCTGTGCTGAAGCCTAATCAGAGGCCCCCTGAATAGTTCCCGCAGATTCTGGTACGCACTGATGTGCCAAGCTGCTATGCCACAGTCGCACTGGACGCTGGCACCGCTGTCTGGCTAAGATGGCACGACTTTTTTGGCATCGGGGCCGACAATCATGAAAATACTAAAAGCTCTCAGAAATGTCACCGCTTGGTCATCGGCTGAAGCCGTGGATGGGACCAGGCGCGCAATACTCAAGGCACTGCCAGCCCTGGCTCTTTCTCCAGGCATATTCGCCGCCTCGGCATCGGCACCGATTGCCGTGCGCAAACTGCATAGCTACGGCCTGCGGGTAGCAGATGTAGACCGCTCTTTGGCTTTTTATCAGGAACTATTCGGCGCTGCGATCCAGGCAAGACAGGGTGATACTGTCTGCCTGCGTATCGGCGACGGGCCCGGTTTCTTTTCCCTCTCACCACTGCGCCGGGGAGAGCAGGCAGGTATCAGCCATATTGGTTTGAGTGTCGAGGGCTTCGAGCTCGACCAGGTATGTGATCGGCTCGCCGCGTTCGGGGTCGAACCCGGCGCTCCGCCCGCTGCGGGACAATCTGCGCTGGACTCTGCGATGACATCGTGGACTATCACTCGCGGTTCTGACGCCGGCGGTGAGAGAACCGGTACGCGCGAGCTTTACTTTGCCGGGTTAGAGGGAATGGTTTTCCAGCTCTCGCCAGAGGATCATTGTGGTGGCCGCGGTGCGCTTGGTTCCATTTGCGAGAATGTCGAGGCGGCACCCGTCGAAGGCCTGTTTAAAACCATAGGGCTCAGCCACTTTACCAATTTTCTAGCGAACTCCGCCCGCGGCAACGCGTTCTACATACAGACATTCGGTAAAAAGTATCAGGCCTATCAAGGTCCATCGCCGCTGGTCGGGGTGGGCGATGGCATTCAGTTTCTAATGTTTGTGGGCGGTAGTGCGGAAGGGCCGCCTGCCGACCCGGGTCGAATCGATCATGTCTGTCTCAGCATCGAGAATTTTTCAGTCGATGAAATATTGGCCAGGTTGGACGACTACGGTTTTTCAGCGCGGACCAACGCCAGCGATACACCACCCCTGGTGCATTGGGTGAGTATGCGCATGCCCAACCGGGGAGGCATCGAGGCTGGCACGCCGGAAGTTTATTTCTCTGATCCTGATGGCATTCGAATTCAATTACAAGACCAGGTGTATTGTGGCGGTGGTGGCTATCTCGGCGAGATCTGCGAGCCGCTGGCCTGATACAAGGCTCACCTGACGAAATGATCTGAGAAGGAAGCGACATGGAGTATCGATACATTGGCAACAGCGGATTGCGGGTAAGTCCGATCTGCATGGGTACCATGAGTTTTGGCAACTGGAGCGACAAGGAAGAGTCATTCAAGATATTAAACCAGGCCTATGATCGCGGCATTAATTTCTATGATACCGCGGAGATCTATCCGGTACCCCCAACCCTGGAATTAGCCGGAGTCACCGAGTATATATTTGGCGAATGGATAAAAACCAAATCCCGTGATTCTCTCATCATTGCGACCAAGGTGGCAGGTGCTGCCTCCGGCTGGTTTGTGCCACCTATTCGGCATGGTCTCACCGCCATCGATCGGCATCATGTCGAGATGGCGGTCGAGGGAAGCCTGCGGCGGCTGGGAATCGACTACATCGATCTTTATCAAGTGCATTGGCCCGATACGGTTATCCCCATCGATGAGTCCATGGAGGCGTTGGATCGCCTCGTGCAAACAGGCAAGGTTCGATACCTCGGGACCTCGAATGAAAATGCCTACGGCCTGACCAAGGCCAACACCATTGCCGATTATGAAGGTCTGACAAGATTTCAGTCGATACAAAATAATTTCTCATTGCTTAATCGTCGCTTCATGGACGAATTGGCAAATGTTTGCACCCTGGAGAATGTCTCACTATTACCCTATTCGCCGATTGCGGGCGGCGTGTTGTCTGGCAAATACAATCAAGCAGAAATTCCTGAAAATTGCCGATTCGGGGACTATCTGGCTGGCAGGGATCCAAGACAACAGGCCATGGCCACGCGATTTGTTAACGAGGCCACCCTGGCGTCGACTGCTCAGTACCTGGAGATTGCCAGGGACCTAAGCATGTCGCCGGTTACCCTGGCAACGGCCTGGAGCATGAATTTTGATTATGTGGCATCTACTATGATCGGTGCGCGCACAGCAGATCAACTGGAAGAATCGTTGGCAGCCCTGGAGGTGAGCCTGAGCGATGAGCTGATGCAGCGATGCGATGAAGTACACAAGCAACATCCCTACCCAATGGGCTAATGGATCGCTTGGGCACCTCTGAAGATCACGCAGAGACCGTATGCCATTATACAGAGGCGCCCTAGTGTATTTTCCCAAAGGTCAGATAGCTTAACTGTGTTTATCCGATACCTAAAGGCCGTAGCGAGGCTCGTGCAGTGGGGCAGCCTTGCGGTGGTCGTATGTACTGCCGCTTCCAGTTCTGCTCAAAATATTCATATCAGTCATTGTCTGGGGTCTTGCCCAGGTTCGGCTGCCACCGCAAACAACGAGATAGTCGTGCGTCATCTGTTTGCCGCTTCGATTAATTCAGGCAATGGTCTGGCGGATTGGGTGGCTTACCGGGTAGTGGAAGCAGCACTCGGTGTCGCTTCCCTGTTGCCGAGGGTTTGGCGAGTAGATAATCTTCTGCTCACCGAATCGCCCTATCTCCGACTAACGGAAAATGCGCGGGTGATAAATCAGCCTGATTCGAGTGGGCGAGCAGATCAGAGTTATCGAATAAATTCGTTGATTATCGACGCGAGGAATAACGGCCGCCTGGTGCCGATGAGCAGCTTCGCGGGGACACCTTTTTGGCCTGACTTGAATTACCTTAGTAATCTGGCAGCACTGCCCAGCGCTTTGCGAGAAGGGAGTTGGTCGCGGCTCGACCAGGCAATCAATGAACTGGCGGCGCGTAGCGGTGAATTGTTTGTGTTGAGTGGGCCCCTGCACTTGATTCAGGAGCCGCTCAAAGCCCGCGGCAGGCCGGAGTTGGCGCAGCCATCAGCCTATTTTAAGCTGGTCGCCAATCAGAGCTCCCACGTGGCGTTTATTTTTAACAATGATCTGCCGCAGCACGCTCACTATTGTGATCAACTGAGTAGTTTGACAGAAGTGGAACAACTTAGCGGCCTGCAGCTGTTTCCGGATATGCAGGACTCTTCCACCATCGAATTAGCCGCGGCGCTTCACTGCACATCGTATAGAGATTTTTGAGATCCTTATGAGCTATATATTTCCTCCCCAGGCAATTCCAGCTGTCTCCGTAGTGGCTTCAGGTGACTTATATCCGGTTCATCGAATTTATTGCGTGGGCCGAAATTACGGCGATCATGTGAAGGAAATGGGAGGCGATCCCAGGGACGAGCCGCCGGTTTTTTTTAGCAAACCCGCGAACGCTATCGTCGTCGACAATGCGCCAATTCGGTATCCACAAGCGACCGATGATCTGCATCATGAAGTAGAATTCGTGGTGGCACTGGCAAGTGGCGGTAAAAATATCGCCCATGATGACGCGCTGGATTGTGTGTTTGGCTATGCCGCCGGTATTGATTTCACCCGACGGGATTTGCAGGCTATCGCGAAAAGACAGGGCAGGCCCTGGGATACGGCCAAGGGATTCGATGACTCGGCGCCGATTTCAGCGATCAATCCGGTGGCTAAGATCGGGCACCCGCACAATGTCCGCATCAGCTTGAGTGTAAACGGGGAGTTGAGACAGGATGCCCGGCTCTCGCAAATGATCTGGAGTGTGGCGGAAATTATTAACGAGCTATCGAAGTTTTACGAATTGCAGGCAGGGGATCTCATTTATACTGGCACACCGGCCGGCGTTGCCGCTACAGTAGTCGGCGACCACGTCGTTGCCACGGTCGAGACCGTAGGCAGCCTGGAGTTCGACATCATTTAGGCCTGTGCTAGGGCACCTCTGAACAATGCAGTAATGTCTCAGCGGGTCCTGAAGCGTTCAGTTGCAAGGCACGCTTCGCAGGCAATGGCCTTAGTCCTTGTCAAGATGTGTAACGCCGCAAATGAGCGCTTCAAGGCCCGCCCTACGGGGC
>Ga0207991_1000511_pt1 | contig 25819 bp, 27 predicted proteins | sample ETN07SmetaG_FD_185786 | JGI IMG/M metagenome (GOLD analysis project Ga0207991, IMG submission 185786) | Marine microbial and viral communities from oxygen minimum zone, Eastern Pacific Ocean - ETNP2014F14-07SV275 (SPAdes) (version 2) | ecosystem: Environmental > Aquatic > Marine > Oceanic ...
GAATATGGTAACACTGATGATTCTGTTACTGAAGGCAAAAATGATTTTGGTGAAATTGGTTATGGTGGACCTGCTCCTCCAGATGGACGACACACATACGTCTTCAAACTGTATGAACTGGATACAGATCTAGATTTGAAAGAAGGTTTCTCCAAACAAGAATTAGAAGATGCAATGAAAGGTCATATTATTGCAGAAGCGAAACTAACAGGCACATACGCGCCTTGAAAATTTAATCCTCTTTACCTGACATGCGCATCTTTAGATACTTGTCATCGGGAGAAAATTTTGCCGGGTGTACCAAGACCGTTGGCTCGTTGCATTTTTTACATGTGTCCTTCATCGTGTACATTTTACATGCAGAACACTTTCTTAACTGAAACCGCATTAACCCTCACCAGTCTTTTTGGACTCTTCTCTCGTAAACTTGAAGGTTCCCTTATTTTTTTCAGTGGTTTTTTGGATGGTTTCTAAAATTGGCTTGAGCGTATTTTCTGCAGACTTGAAATCAGATGATTTAACACTGATCCGATATTTTGGAGCGCCAACATACAACACGTCTACCTTGTCTTTATTATCATTCTCTTCAAATCCTTGTAGTGATTTCTTGATGTTTTCCACTCCGTTGGAACTGTGATCCGTTATTTCCAAAATTCCCCTGATTTCTACCGAGGGAAGCTTGATCTTCGAGCTTACATCTGCGAACGCATCGGCAGTCTTTTTCGGGAGCTTTAAACTTTCGATAACCGCTATGCCGTTTCTGGCAACATCAAACGCCGCATCATAGATCGAGTCATACTTTGAAAAAATTTTATCTTCCAGCTTTTCTGTATCACTTGCTGAGAGCTTTGCCCTTTCCTTTACAGTTTTGATGATACCCTTTCCCTTGTCGTGATGTTTTAGATCAAGTATCTTCTTTTTTTTCTGGTCCCTTGAGATCTGTTTTAATGACAGGTCAATCTCTTTTCTACTCACGCTGATCTTTTTTACAAGGAGAACCTTCTTGTCGCCAACCTTAACAAATTTTCCTACGTTTCGTACCCAGCCCTGTGCTATCTCTGAGATGTGCAGAAATCCTGGTACGTTTGAATACTCATCTAGGCTTACATATGCTCCATGATCACCAATTCTGGTAACTGTGGCAATAACAATCTCTCCCACTTCGGGCATTTCATACGCTTCAGTTGTCATTCCCTGTAATTTTTTGACAAGCTAATTTATTGTTGCTGATCAGAAGTCTATTCCTTTCTTTGCCTTTATTCCAGATTTGAAGGGATGTTTGATCTCTTTCATTTCCGTTACGAGGTCAGCTAGCTCAATGATTTCCTTTGTGGCATGATTACCCGTAAGCACAAGGTCAAGCTCGGTAGGCTTTGATTTTATCATATCTATGACATCATCCAGTTTCAACAATTCCAATTGGATTGCATAATTAATCTCATCCAAGATGACGACATCAAATTTACCAGACATTATCTTTTCTTTGCTAATTGTCAGTGTATCGTTTGCCGCCTTTACGTGCACCTCGCGAGGACTTTTATCATCCAAAATCCCTACAAATCCCTTGCCTGCTGTAATCAGTTCAAACTCTGGCGCTAGCCTTTTTGCAGAATCAAGCTCGCCATAATGCCAGGAACCTTTTACAAACTGTACCATGCAAACTTTGTGGTTGTATCCTACCGCTCTCAGGACAAGCCCTAGTGCAGCCGAGGTTTTTCCCTTGCCGCCTCCAGTATATACTATAACGAGTCCCTTTTGGCTCACACCTATTTTGAATTTTCTCTAAACTAAAAAGATTGATAGTAGATGAAATTCCTAGACAAAGAATTGAAGGTTCCAAGGTTAGTTGTTGCCGGGGCAACCAGCGGGGTTGGCAAGACATCGATCACGTCTGCAATAATTTACGGGATCAAGAAGCGCGGTCACAACGTTCAGCCGTTCAAGGTTGGACCTGATTACATTGATCCCAGCTATCTTTCCTCAATCTCAAAGAAGAATGCAAAAAACTTGGACGTCTGGCTTATGGGAGAAAATGAGCTTGTGCAAAGTTTTGTAAAAAACTCCGCATCTGACATTTCTATAATTGAGGGCGTTATGGGCTATTACGACGGGTTTGACGGCAAGACGAACTATGCAAGCACGCACCATGTTGCGTCGCTACTAAAAGCTCCAACAGTTTTAGTACTGGATGCAAGCAAGGCAGCCCGTTCCATTGCAGCAACTGCACTTGGGTTTACAAAGTTTCACCGCAACTCTAGGATCGTTGGAATAATTTTGAATAAGATTGGTAGCAAGAAACATGAAAGGATGTGCAGACAAGCACTTACAAATCTGAAGGTTCCAATACTTGGATCCATACTAAAAAATTCTGAGAGTATGGAGTCACGACACCTTGGGCTTATTCCTGTAAAGGAGCAAAAGTCACTACAAAACAAGATTAGGAAAATTTCGCGTGAGATTTCCGATAATCTTGACATTGATAAGATAGTTCAGATTTGCAAAAATGTACCACAACTGCCAAAGGTTAAGCCAAAAAAATTCAAAAAACCAATAGCTACGGTAGCAGTTGCACTTGACAGCTCGTTTAATTTTTACTATCATGATAACCTTGAGGCACTACGCAGGGAAGGGGCAAGGCTGAAATTTTTTAGCCCAGTAAGCGACAAAAAAATTCCAGCCTGTGATTTAATCTACATTGGCGGTGGATTTCCTGAAGTTTTAGGGCAATCACTTGAACGGAACACAACCATGAGGAAAATGATAAAAAAACGTGCTGAAGAGGGAACGCCAATCTATGCAGAGTGCGGGGGACTGATGTATCTGACAAAATCAATAAGCTTTGATAAAAAGAAATACAAGATGGTAGGCTTGTTCGATGCAGAAACACAGATGACGAAAAAGATGACGCTGAACTACACTGAAGGGAGAATTAGATCAAGCTGCTTAGTGTCTGCTCCAGCAAAGTTTCGTGCACACGAGTTTCATTACTCGAAGATTCTAAACCTGCCAAGGGATGCAAAGCTTGTTTATGATCTTAAGATTGGCGAGGGAATAGCTGGGAAAAAGGACGCGCTTTCTGAATACAATACGCTTGCATCATACTGCCACCTGTACTTTGACAGCGCAAAGTATGCATCAAATCTATTAAATTAAATTTTAGACCCAAGTTCTAGGGTACTGTCAACCATTGCCTCTAGCCTTGTTTTTACACCATCGTCAACTATCTGGTCATTTTGGATAGTATCAGCAGTGACAAAAACTGCTCTAGGGTTTGTAATGACGTTAAAGTAAGACATGAGCTGAGTTAGCAAAGTTTGAACATCAACAAAGCCAGTATTACCTGACGCCAAGACAACCAGGCCCGCAGTTTTTCCCTCGGTTTTTTTGTAATCAATGTACTCGAACAGGTTTTTCAAAGCGGAGCTAAAAAACGAGTTGTAAATCGGAGTTCCTATGAGCCAGACATCTGCCTCTGTAATATCTTTGGCTGCCTGCTTGGTAGTGTCGCTGACGTTTCCACCACCTGTATAATAGTCAATTCCCCCTTCTGAAAGGTTGATGAACTTTACATCCTGACTCTTTTGCTTTACATATTCAAAGACATACTTCATCAAAACCGGAGTCTTGCCTTTTTTTCTCGGGCTGCCTGAAATTACAATAACTTTTGCCATTTAATTCTGTAAAAATAAGGCATTAGTTAGTTTTTGCATCTGGAAATATTTTAGAGAAAATGGCTCAGTGCTTAAACTTTGACATCTTTAGCTGTGAAAATTTTGATTTGAGGCGTTTCTTCTGCACTATGACATAATAGTTTATGAGCTCCTCAATCTGTTCCTGTATGGTTAAACCGTTAACGTTGCATTCACAAAGGAAATGCAAGTATCTTTCCTCATCAATCTCGATCGTAACCTTTCTCAAGATTAACAAATATCAAAATGTGATAAAACGATCTCGATTCGTTTACCATGAATCTCCAGTCAGCTAGTCATCCATGCCTGAAACGGTAAGCGCAGTGATAAAGCTCGGTTCCTGAATGATCCATGATCTCCCTTTTACATATGGGGCAAGTAATATTTTCAAACTTTGGCGTCGCCCTGTACCTTTTTGGCTTTTTGTCATGGTAGTTCAGGTCATACATTATCATGTATGCACAGCCGATCGACTCTTCTGAAGTGTGATACATTATCCTTCGCTTACATTTTGGACAAATGGAGTATGGAGACACAGAAAACCAAGGAAGTTTTTGTGTAATTTTTGCTGGTTATTCTGTTATTGGCAGATCAGTTTATCAGAAACTAAACGATCTAAAAATCAAGCCATGAAGTTTTGTAAAAAATGTAAATACATTCATCTTTATGAGCAGGAATTAGTGAAGGTAAACTGTAAATGCCCTTGTCATTTTTCTAACACAATAAGTGATTATGAATAACAATAATTTCCCGCTACAACAAAAAATAGATCTAAACGACCAAATAATTTCAAGCTTGAAAGAATTTTTTGGAACAAGCCTTTCTGATTTCCTGAAAGTTTATCGTGATATTGAGAATACTAAAGATGAAAAACTAGGAAATATTTTGAAAAGACAGGACGTGATCTATAAAAAAATACATGAATTAATGGAAGCAAGTTTGTCAAGTTCTGCAAATTCGAAGGAGGATAGTTTGTCAAAATTGACAGAAATTAGTCAGCGCCAACAAAGATTCATTTCCTCAATCAAGCAATTTTTTTCATCCAACTCCAAATTTATGGCTGCATACAGGAAAAAATCACCTGAACTGTATTCTCAAATGGAAACATTGTTGGATGAACAGGAAGTAATTTTTCAGAAACTGAAAGATTTTGCCTAATTCCTACTGGTTATTCTGTCATTCATCTAAGACATTATTTCTGCTATCTGTGACATATCTGTACCATCAAAAAGCGTGCCTAGGAATTATATTCTGCAACCATTTCATCCAACCTTCCGATATACTTGGACGGATCGTCCTTGTGTACGTAAAGCTCTCCAGTCTCCGTTGTGGTAAGAATTGCTATCTGGTCTACTTTTTCTTTCGTCCGCTCCTCCCAGGCGATGGAATAGAATGTTGCTTGGACAAGATAATTCTCGTTCACCTCATCCCATTTTCGCCTAGCAGTTTTAAAGTCAATAATACTTAATTTTCCCTCGTATTCGGCTACACAGTCAACCGTTCCAGCGATGCCAAGCCGTTTGCTATACAACCCAGTCTCTAAGGCTCTGATCATGTTGATTTTGTCCAGTGCTGGTACCATCTGGCTGAAAAGCCTAGCTGGAAGCTCGCCATACTTTTCAGCAAGATCACCGTTTTCCGGCTCGTTCGACAGGCACGATTCTATTATTTTATGCACTTTTGAGCCTCTGGCGGTGGCAGCCTTCATTACCTCATTTGCAGCCTCTTCGCCTACTGATTTTCTCCATTCAAGAATGCCCTCAGGCGTGAAATTCTTCAAAAGCGAGGTGATTGAGATGAGTGTCCCGTCGGGAGTGTCATAGTACCTGACACCGTTGACATTGACCTGGTTGATTTTTGTAATTTCAGGATGGAGAATGTGCGTAAATGGCATGTCTTATCGACTCATTTCCATAATAAAAAGTGGAATGGAGATATGTCAACCAAGAAGATCTCGATTTAACAGTCTCCGATTTCCATCTTACCTCAAAAATATCAACTACTAAAGTATTATGAATCAAAAATACTAGAATATTCTATATACTAACCTACTATGAACCAATTATCCAAGAGTTGGGTTTTCTCAGTGTTTTCTTCGTTTGATCCAACCTTTTGCAGATGCCAGGCTTCTTTTTGCTGAGGCCAGTTGTCGTCTAGTGTGACCAAGCTTTGCCGCTCTGCTACGCTCCATTGTTGTTAGACTCATTTAGTTTTGTAATTATTGCCGTAATCATTATATGATCTTGTCATGATTCGTTGATAATTTTGATTATTTTTAGATCATTTATCCAATGAACGTTTAAGTGCGTCAAGAAGATCATTCTTGTGCATCTCAATTACACTTCTAATGTCAAACGCATCAACATAACCACCAGCTGACGCCCTAGTTGCCTTTAGCAGATACCTAAGCGCTCCTTCTTCTATCTTCCCTACATAATATCCATATAAGAAATCTAGTTTGTTCTCACACTTCCAGACCTTGTTGACATCTGGAAACGTCTGGCTTACCTCAATAGGAATCTCCCGCAGTCTGCTTTTGATGTACTCGTCCAATGACTTGCGAATCGTAGAGTCTTGGAGCATTCTATTAATAGAATTATGACTATATTTAGCGATTAGTAATAAAATTGTTATATAAAGCCGGTTTTTAAGTGATGTTTACGTATATTGTATACTGATTGGCTGTAATACTGGTTACTTTTCAACAATCATTACATTCACAGTAATGTACCGTGACATGCATCATAGCCAATCAGTTGAGGTTTATGCATTTTCAAATGTATATCAATTATGTTTTTGCAACCAAGTTGCATAGGATGGCAAATCAAGTTATCGTAAATATTAACACATCAAAAGGAACATGGGAAACTACGTTTCAAAAATCAACCAGAATAAAGGATGTGATACTTGGTTCAAGGATGCATTTTCGGTTTCCAAAAGAAGCCAAGCTTGTTTTATGCAGGCAAGACTTGCCCCATGCAAATTTTGACCCAGATCGGGCGTTAGTGAACTATAATGTAATAGATGGCGATATCTTGATCCTAAAGGAGGCGTGATAGAATTGTTCTCTAACGGTATGAATCGAAGCTATGATGACTTTAGGAAAGAGGCTGACCCAAAGGTTCAGCCCTTGATGGATTCACTTCGAAAATTTTGTTTTGCGTTGGGAAGCAATGTGGTTGAAGACGTTCGAATGCATAGGGTTGTGTTTTGCAAGTCTTTTGTACTCAGATGGTTCGTGGACGTGGAGCCACAAAAGGACTCTATTCTTCTTAAGATCCAAAAGAGCCGGGGGGAGACACAAACTGTCCAGCTTGGAATTGATCAGGACTTGGCCAACATCCAAGCGCTGATTCGGGAAGCATACGATTCTATTCACTGAGTTTTGAGATTAGCTTTAAAAGTTCTTTTTTCTTCAGAGTAGCCTTGCCAAGCCTTCTCAGATCTTTTTCATCTACCATCAATGGTGCTCTACTAAACCTTCCTTCGTTGTATGAGCAAAATCTTATCACTTTGTCACCATTGTTAAACTGTAAAAGCTGAATTGTTGGCTGGTGATACTTGGAAGTTACATACGCTTCTTCTACTACCATTCCCTTGCCCCATGGCATCTTGAATGGACGTGGAATCTTTCTCATTCTATTATGATTAACTCCGTTTAAGATAAAGATAATCAGTTATTTTCCTATCACTTAAAATCGTCTTTGCCCACCCAACCATCTTTCTTGTTAGGTTTTGGCTGTGGCTCTTTTGGAGGCTCTTCCCTGTATTTTGGAGGCTCTGGTTGGCTAGTGAAAAACTGTCTTCCTAGATCTTTTTCAGCCGGTTCCGGTTCCAATCCAGCATTTTTACGCCTATACTTCCTTAACATGCGGGGAAGGATTCTTGCCAGTGGAATGGCCAAAAATATGAGATATATCCACATTCCTCCGGTAGGATCTTCCATGTTGAGTTACGGTAACTATACTACCTATTTCTTTCTTCTTTTTATTAATACAGCAGCTCCCGTAACAGCGGCTGCAATAATTACTCCATATACCAGATATTCACCAAGAGATGAGGGGGATTGCTTTGTCTTCACTGTCAAGGGAACTGTTTCCAAAGTTGATACTCGTAAAATTTTATCATTGTCGCCATTGCTTGTCAAAACAAAAATATCCCCGTCGGGACTTTGCACTAGATCTCTAAGTCTGCCATACTCGTCTTGAAAAATTTTTTCAACAGAGTTTACCCTGTTGTTTTCCAGGTCCAGATCCATCACCATGACATGTTGCCCCCTCAAGGCTGCTACAAGAAACATGCCCTTCCATTCAGGAATTTTGTCAGAATCATAGTACAAAAGACCGCTTGGAGCCCATGTTACATCGCCGCTGTGCAAGATTGGGTTTGTGTATTTCAGATTATTCGAGTCTCCGACTATCACTGGCCAGCCGTAGTTTTTCCCAGGTTCTATCACGTTAATTTCGTCATGAGCATATCCTTTCTCCCCTGACGGTCCGTGTTCTGATGAAACCAAGATTCCATTCTCATTCCAGTCTATGCCTTGGGGGTTTCTATGCCCGTAAGAAAAGACCGGAGAACTCTCAAACGGATTATCACTTGGTATGGTTCCGTCAGCGTTGATTCTCAGGATCTTTCCAGCAAGCGAGTCTATCTTTTGTGATAGGTTTGCATTTGTCGAATCGCCAGTTGTTATGTAAATTTTTTCATCTGGACCAAACTTTATTCTGCCACCGTCATGCCATACAGCTCCGGGAATCTTATCGATTAGGGTTTGCTCATCTGTCAGCTGATTGTTGCTAACTGTATATCTGACAACCTTGTTATGATGCAGCTCAAAGTCAAAATACGTTTGATAGAGATACAAAAAATTATTTTTCTCAAACTCCGGATCCAGTGCCAGCCCTAACAGGCCGCCCTCTGATGTGTGGCTTGCTGGAAACGTTGCAACTAACTCCATGGATTCATTTTCAATAACCCATAGATTGCCGTCCCTTTCCGTAAAAAAGATCCTTCCATCAGGCGCAAAAACAAGCTCCCAAGGTATCTTCAGATTGTCTGCTACTGTCTCTACCTTAACTTCAGCGAGTGCAGCATCTGCATGAAAAAACAGGCAGATAATCGGTAAAAATAAAACAATAATTTTTTTCAATCCAGTCCAGCTATCTAGGAACTTTCCCTTAACAATTTGTAAAGCGCATTTACGATTGATGCGGCGCAAGAGCTTCCACCCTTCCTGCCAACATTGGTGATAAATGGCACATCAGACGTCTGTAATTTTTCTTTAGATTCTGCCGCAGCAACAAAACCAACGGGAATTCCAACAACTAACGCAGGTTTTGTTACTTTCTCGCTAATCATTTGAATGATTTCAAGCAACGCAGTTGGAGCATTGCCTATGGCAACAATTCCTCCGTTCATTTCGGAAGCTACCACTCTCATGGACATCTGTGCCCTAGTTTTGTTCTCTTTCTTTGCTTGTTCAGCTAGATCGGGATCCGAGATGTTACAAATCAATTTGTTCCCAAAATCTTTTGGGTTTTGCTTGTTCAGTCCTCCAATCACGCCGTTCACATCTACAACGATACTGTGACCTTCTTTCAGTGCATTAATGCCATTCGTGACCGCATCCTTGTGGAAAACAATCTTGTTTTCTCCAGCAAAGTCAAAGTCGGCAGTAGCGTGTATTACCCGTCTTACTATGGGCCATTCAAGCTTATCATATTGATGAGGACCTACCTCGTCATCAATGATTCGCATGCTTTCGTCCTCGATACTCTGTCCTTTCCTAGTTAGCATCTTCTACCTCTCTTGCTCTTTCTAAAACCAAGTTTATCATTTTTTCATCAGTTCCAATATGCCTCGTTATTATCACTTTTTGCAGGTTTGCCTTCTCCAATGCTGGATTCAGGTCTTCATATATGTCACGTTTTACATGCGCGCCCTCGTGTAGAAAATAAAATACAACCACAAGCACTTCAGGATTATCATTTTTGCATTTTAGAATTCCCTGTTCAATGTTTGGCTCCTCAATTTCCAAAAAGCAGGAACTTACGTTCCTGTATCCTGACTTTATCCCATCAACAATATATTCCATAGAACGTTTAGCATTTGGATCCTTGCTTCCATGTCCGATAATTAGTATGTCAACTGCATCTGCGGGAATGTTAACAGAATTTTCACTTAATGTAGATGTTATTCTGTTGTGGACAAGTTCAATCATGGTTTTGTGCATGCTCATAGGTTTTGTTATTCGAAATTTTACACTCGTTTTTTCTTGAAATCCAATTGATTCGTTTACGGCTGCCTTGATCTTTTTCCCAGGATAAAGGAAGTAAGGAACAATAGTCAGCTCATCGATGTCATGAGTAAGGCTTTGGTTAATTCCTTCCTCAATAAATGGCGGTATAACTTCCAAAAAGCAATAGTTAGAAAATTCATAATTTCCCTTCTCCTTTATTTTTCTGCAGATAACCTCTAATTCTTGTCTTACCTCCTTTTCTCTACTTCCCCTGTCTATCAGCAACAGTCCGCGTTTCATTCTTGAATCCTCGCTACAGCTATTGTCAAATCTGGCGGAAATTTTTGTTTTTCAACAATCAAAATTCCACCTGATGACTTTATTGCAGCTGCCTCGGACACACTAGCTGTTCCCTCATAACCCTCAACCATTTTAGACGGATTGGGAGTTATGATAGTTGCTAGATCAACTCTATCAAAAAGTTCTAGCGGAATGTTCATTTCTTCTGCCAATTCATTTAGCACTACAACATCTTTTTCCTTTTTAATAGATACAAACCTAGCTATTGATTTTTTGCTTAGATTGAATTTTTTTAAGGATTCATCAAGTCCCTGCATGATTTTGTCCTTTGCCGTGTCCCAATGCAGACCTATTCCCACAACCAGACTGGGTGGTCTGTAAATAACTGCGTTTTCTAGAATTTCATTATCATTAATCAGCTCATCCGAGATAATTAAGCAACCCTTAGACTGTGACTTTTTTAATCCATCAAGGCTTGAATAAGTTGAAACATTTTCTGGTAGCTTGTTCTGCCACCAATTCTTTGCACCACAGTTTTGATACACGCCAATTTTTTCTGCATTTACCATAAACGCGCTGACCTTAGTTACATTAGAGTCATCATCTATCTTCCAGCCCAAATCTTTTCCAACAAGATCTACTGCGATGGTTTTGTTTACATCTGCAGCCGTTGTTATTACAGGTGTTGCACCAAGTTGCTCTGCAATCTCATTTGTCAGCTGGTTTGCTCCACCAAGATGTCCAGAAAGTGCACTTATGACAAATTGTGCTTGGTCATCAATGACTATGACTGCAGGATCGGTTTTCTTGTCTTTCAAATGCGGCGAGATTAACCTAACAACGGCACCAAGTGAAAATAAGCAAACTAATGCATCATTTGATTTGAATAATTCCGTAATTTTCGTCGTTGTGTTGTCGGCGTACCAGTTAATTTTTTTGTTATCATCAGAGAACTTATCTGGCGCAAATACCTCCCAGGACGGGAACTTTTCCTTCAGTTCCTTGGCCATTTTTACGCCATTTTTTGTGATGGCTATGACTGCTATTCTTTCCATGCGTTGGTTGTTTGTTGGTTTAATAAAATCTCTTACTGCTTGGATGGCTCGCTAAAACATTCCCGTCAAAGTCAAACAGTATGATTTCGATGCTGGTTTTGCTTTCCGAATGGTTTATCATTTGTTTGTAAACTTCTGAACAGACCTCATCAAAAAATCCCTTTGTGTTGTTTTCAAGAACAATTTCTTGTACATTTCTGGCAGTATTTGCATTTTTTATTTTCTGGATTATGTTTTCTTCTGCCTTGCATTTTTTTGCCAGTTCCGCGAGAAATTCCATGTTAACCTTGGAGCCCTTTACATGCGTCTGTTTGACGCCGGTTGCCATCTTTGCAAATTTTCCGATAAACCCACCGACATACGCTTTCTTGATGCCCTTCTTTGCACATTGGGAAATTGCATATCCAGAAAAATCTCCCATCTGTATGAATGAGTGTTCCGGAAGTTCAAGGATCTTCCTTGCATAGTCTTCACTTCTCCCCCCGGTTGTCAAGATAACTGTATCATCCCCCATTGAAACCACAACGTCAATTTGTTGCCGGATAGCTGCAGCAAATGAAGCAGTAGAATATGGTATTACAATTCCACTTGTTCCTAGGATTGATATCCCGTCTACGATTCCAATTCTGGGATTGTCGGTCTTTGGTCCCAGCTCCTTTCCTTTTGGAACTGATATTACTACCTTAATTCCATTTTTTTCTAGAATTTTTTTACCGGTTAGAGTCAAATTTTCCGTGATCATTTTTCTCGGTATGGGATTTATTGCAGCTTGACCAATCTCTAGGCCTATGCCAGGTTTTGTTACCCTGCCTACTCCTTCTCCGCCATCAATTTCAATAGAGTTTGGTTTTGTTGTTAGTTCCAAGTCGACAACTATTTCAGCACCATGTGTCACGTCAGGATCGTCACCACCATCCTTGATCACTGAGCAACGTGCCTTGTTTTTATCAAACTTACAACTGTTGATATTAATTTTTATTCTGTCTTTTTTTGGAAGCAAAACATCAACCGATTCAATTTTTTTTTGATTAATAATTGATAAAATTGCAGCCATTGAGGCAGCCGTAGCGCTAGTACCAGTTGTAAATCCGGTTCTCAGCTTGCCCTTGGGTTTTTCTTGCACGTCCACAATGAATGACGAATGATATCCTTAAAATCAATTGTTGTGTGATTTTTTTATGTCAAACTTATCTGCAAGAATTGCAATTACGGGAGCTAATAGTTTTGTGGGCAAAAGTCTGAGAAAACTTCTTTACAAAAACAAAGTTAACGTTTTGGGAATTTCGAGAAAAAATTTTGGTAAGTATTCTACTGAAACAAAAGTCCAGTCTAAAAATCTCCAAGAACATCAACTACAAAGTAAATTGAAAAATTATGACGTTCTGGTACACCTTATAGGCATAGGTAGAGAAACGCCAAAGTCTACTTTTAAAGAAATTAATGTTAATCTAACAAAAAATGTAATCAAGACATGCAAAAACACTGGCATTAAAAAAATCATCTACATAAGCGGTCTTGGTGTTTCTAAAAACAGTACATCAAGTTATTTTGCCTCAAAATACAAGGCTGAACGGGAAATAATCAATTCCGGTCTAGATTACACCATATTTCGCGCTTCTTACATTATAGGAAAGACAGATCATCTCACCAAATCCCTTTCAAAACAGATGAAGAAAGGCACAATAATTATTCCAGGTTCTGGCAAATATCGATTACAACCAATATTTGTAGAAGATGTTGCGAAGATCATACTGGAGACGATTCTTGAGAAAAAATTTTCTAACAAAATTTTAGATCTGGCAGGTCCTAGAAAGATAAGTTTTGAAGATTTTGTAAAGCTTTTTTCTAAAAATATGAAAGTGAAATTTAAAAAAATAAACCTAGAGGACGCATACGATAATAGTATATACAGTTCGGAATCTCTGGACATACTGATTGGAGATTATACGTCTGATGTGAAACACCTTCAAAAATTAACCAATGTTAAGCTAACATCAGTTGAAAAATTTTTACAGACCAGCAGCCTTTCTTAGTTCTTCAACCTTGTCGGTATTTTCCCATTTAAACTCTGGTTCATTTCTGCCAAAATGACCATAACCTGCAGTTTTTTTGTAAATTGGTCTCTTTAGGTCTAGATGAGAAATAATTGAGGCGGGCTTCATGTCAAAATGTGAGTTTAGAATTTTCTCAATCTTCTCTTCAGGTATTTTGTTGGTTTCAAATGTGTTAACCATCAATGATAACGGTTGGCAAACTCCAATGGCATAGGCAATCTGTACCTCGCATCTGTCCGCAAGACCTGCTGCCACTAGATTTTTTGCAACATATCTACACATGTAGCATGCTGACCTATCTACCTTTGATGGGTCCTTTCCTGAAAATGCACCACCACCATGCCTTCCCATTCCGCCATAGGAATCAACAATGATTTTCCTACCGGTAAGTCCAGCATCGCCATGCGGTCCACCAATTTCAAATTTTCCAGTTGGATTTACATGAATTACAATGTCATCACGCCACCATTTTCCACAAACAGGTTTTATCACCTTGTCAATAATCTGTTTTCTAATTTCCCCACTTGAAATTTTAGGGTCATGCTGTGTTGAAATTACAACAGTTTCAACTCTTACTGGCTTATCATCTACATATGTAACAGAAACTTGAGATTTACCATCAGGTCTAACCCACGCTAACTCTTTTGATTTTCTAACATCTGCAAGTTTTTTTGTAAGCTTATGGGCTAGTGTTATTGGTAATGGCATAAACTCATCAGTTTCGTTTGTCGCATATCCAAACATCAAGCCTTGGTCTCCCGCACCTTGTTCCTTTTGCTCCGATGCTGTTACACCTTGAGAAATGTTTGGGCTCTGTGGGTCTATCCTTACAATAACTTGACAGGTTTTTGCGTCAAACTTCAAAGCAGGATCATCATAACCAATTTCTGCAATTGTGTCCCTGACAACTTTCTCAATGTCAAATTTGCCTTTTGATGTGACCTCTCCCGCAACTGTGACAAAATCAGTTGATACAAGGGTCTCAACTGCAACTCTTGAATCTGGATCCTGCCTGAGAAATTCATCTAATATTGCATCAGAAATGTGGTCACAGACCTTATCGGGATGTCCTTCAGTTACGGATTCTGAGGTGAAAATATAGTTCTTTGACATTTGAAACTACGCTTTATAATTCATTTTCTAATTTAATGAATAACACGTTATTTCCGCGCAAAATCACTCTTCCAAACTTTTCAGTGACCTTTCCATCTTTTAGCTCTTCGGCATCAGTCATTATCAAATTCATATAAGAATCAACATTAACCATCCTTCCCTTGTATTCAATATCATTTTTCAATCTAACAATCACGTTTTTCTTCGTGTTTTTTTGTAATGTTGTTAATGGTCGTTTTGCAATCGTTTGTGACACTTGTTATTCACTTAATGCAGTTTGCTTCGGTTACTATAATTAAAGCCTTGCCTATTGAATTATTTAGGAAAAACACTTTAGTTTTTGTGTAAACAAAACATGTTCGAAACTGGATTAAAAAAGTTGGATCAATTCCTTGGTGGTGGAATAAAGGAAGGATTGATTACTGATATTTCTGGACAAAACTCTACTGGAAAAACACAATTAGCATTTCAAATTTGTATTAGTGCTTTAAAAAATGGAAAAGAGATTCTTTTTCAAGACACAACTGGTGAATTTAGACCGGAAAGATTAGTTGAAATGTTAAAGATACGGAAATTAGATCCCATACTACTTGACAAAATTAAGGTAGGACGAATTACCAACAGTGTTCAACAATCAAAGTATTTATCAAAAATAGCTACCAACGACTTTTCCTTGATTGTGATAGATAATGCAACTGACCTGTTCTCATTTGAATATTCAAAAAAAGAACAGTCCTTTGAAAAGCATCTAGCATTTATGAAATACATGCAAAATTTAGCCAGTATTGCTATAAACACCAAAATTCCAATAGTTGTTACCAATATTGTTAGATCATTTAACGAGCATGAGGAGGAAAACTTGGAAAAATCAATTGGTATGTTTACACATATCAAGATTAGACTTAAAAAAAACGCCAACGGTTTTCAATGTCAGGTAGTTTCTCCGTTTATTAACAAAAAATTTCAATATAACATAACTTCTAGTGGTCTTACTGATGGATCTTAATATATTTAATACTGTTAAAACCAATATCCATAATGGCTGGGTTCTTTGATTATATTCCTATTGTTGTACCCATTTTATTTGCTATAGGAATTGTATGCGTGATTGTTTATGAGCGAACTAGAACAAAAAATATTGAAGAATCCTCCAACTGAAAATTTTTTTGAGGAAAAATTTCGTTCGTTAGGATTTGAACAGTTAACCGAGATACAGAAAAGCGCATTACAAGTAATTTATCAAAAGAAAGACTCGTTGATTGTTGCGCCAACCGGTTCTGGTAAAACAGAGTGTGCAGTAATTCCAATTTTTTCACAGATAAAAAAAACAAAAAAGCAGGGAAAGATCAAATCACTTTACATTACGCCACTAAGGTCACTCAACAGAGACATTTTTAGAAGAATAATCAAATATGCTGAGCTGGAGGATCTAACAATCCAGATCAGACATGGCGATACACCCCAATCAGTCAGAAAAAAAATCTCAGACTCACCACCCGATGTGCTGATTACGACGCCAGAAACTCTTGTCATTCTTCTTGCTCAACAGAAGATGTTAACGGCACTTTCTGAACTAGAATGGATAATAATTGATGAGGTACACGAACTTTTGGCAAGTGAAAGGGGCTCCCAACTATCATTAAGCTTAGAAAGATTACAACTAAACTCAAACCAGAAAATTATACGAACGGGTTTGTCTGCTACGATTGGAAATACAGATGATGCCGCACAATTCCTTGTCGGTACAAAGAAACCCTGCAAGATAATCAAGGATGAATCAGTTAGAAAATATGAGGTCGAAGTAAAATTTGTTGGAGGTTCAATCTCAGAGGTTGCAGATTCAATTATTGAATATGTGGAAAAACTAAACCTAAATTCACCAATTCTTTTGTTTACCAACACCAGAGGTGAATCTGAATTTTTAGCTTCTATACTAAGAGACAAGACCATGATGAATATTGAACTGCATCACGGCTCATTATCAAAACAAGTTAGGGAAGAAACCGAGGGCATACTTCGTAGCGGAAATCGTGGTATAGTTGTTTGTACTTCTTCCCTCGAACTAGGATTGGATATTGGCTCAGTAGAACTGGTAATTCATTATGGCTCACCACGTCAGGCAACAAAACTTATTCAGAGAATAGGAAGAAGCAGACATTCAAGAAATTCTTCTGCCAGAGGATTAATTATTACAAATAATCCTGATGATGAATTTGAAGCTAAAGCGATCCTTGATCGAATAAAAAACAGCTCAATAGAGGAACAAAAAATTCATGATAACTCTCTTGATGTTCTTGCCCACCATTTAGTAGGCTTATCATTTCAGATTGGTGAGGTTTCTATTGATTTTGCATACAAAACAATCAGGCAAGCATATCCGTTTAGAAACTTAACATTGGATGAATTTTGTGATGTTTTAGAAATTTTTGATAGCATCTACATTTTGTATTTTGATAAGGAAAAAATGAAATTTTGGAAAAAAAGAAATTCATTTAGATATTTTTATGAGAACCTTTCAACGATCCCAGACATTTTAAAATTTAAAGTATTTGATTCAGTAGGGAAGAAGATCATAGGTTCACTAGATCAACGATTCGTAGGGGATTATGGCGATCAAGGAAACATCTTTGTTCTTCGTGGGATGCAATGGAGAATTTTAAACATTGATGAAAAAGCTTTGCAAGTTAACGTTGAACCTATTAGTGGTGGGGGAAGAAAGGTACCTTATTGGGAAGGAGAAAGTATTCCAGTAGATTATGACACTGCGCAAAAGGTTGGACTGTTCAGAGCTAAAGTAAAACATGGTTCATTATCAGTTCTTAACAAAACAATTTCAGAGCTAAATTTTAACGTCATACCTGACGAGAAAACTATTGTAATCGAGTCAGTAAGGACAGACGGTACAGTTATTATTCATGCATGTTTTGGTACAAAAATTAATGCGACTTTAGCAACTATGCTTTCTTCTCTCCTATCATCTACTCTTGGATATATTGTAGAGTCAAGATCAGATGCTTATAGGATTGTTTTAACTTCTAACGCAAGAATTCACAAAAAGATATTCGTTGAAACTTTAATGGAAAAATTTGATTTGTCAAATGTTGTATCTGCATCCCTTACCGGGACACATAATGTTAATTGGAGGACATGGTGTGTTGCAAAAAAATTTGGCGTGGTTGGTCGTGGTGCCATTTATGATAGAAAAACAGGTCATTTTCTTTACGAGCGTTATCAAAACACACCAATTGTAAGGGAAGCATTACGAGAATTGTTTCACGACAAGTTTGATCTGCCAGGCACAGATCGTATTTTGACTAGGATCAAGAATAATGAAATTCAAATTGAGTGGATAAACGCTGATAGATTTTCAAAATTGGCAGAACCTCTACTAGATCATACCACAAAATACTATTCTTCCCCAGCTAGTATTGATAAGGCAATTCTTGATTTGGTAAAAAAGCGATTATTGAAAACCAAACACCGTCTAATCTGTGCCCGTTGTGGAAAGTGGCAACTGGCCACAATAACGGAAGAAGTTAAGGAAAATTTATTTTGTAAATACTGCAAAGGAAGGCAAATTACAACTACTTTTTACTCTAATCATGATTTGGTAAAAATTATTCAGAAAAAACATAATCATAAAAAACTTTCAACTGAGGAAAATCATCAATTTAAACGAGCATGGAAAATTGCTTCACTAATTGAAACTTTTGGAAAGAAAGCAGTAATTGTTTTGTCAGGTTATGGAATAGGTGCAGATACTGGTGCAAGGATTTTACGAAACATGATTGATGAAGATCTTATGTATAAGCAAATTTATGAAGCTGAAAGACAGTATGTCATGACAAGGGGATTCTGGGACTCTTAATTCTTTTTTGTAACTGTTGAAAATCGCGTTAAAAATAATTCAGTTCTTCCCTCAAGTCCAACCTTTGCGTTAACGGGTGTAACAGAAATTACCTCGCCAACGGAAAATCCATCTAAAAGTGTTGCTTGGTTTCTCCATCCTTTTATCCAGATCTGACCGCTATCATCTTCAACAAACATTTCTGCCAGCATGATTGTTTCTCCAGTTTTTGTTTGCACTTCTCGCTTTTCAGACGCCTTCAAAATTATCGCTTCAACACAATAATCATTACCTGATTTAATCTCAGAAATTTTAGTTCTTAGATCAGATAATGTTGGAATTGAATTATTATCATCAATTTTTCTTACAAATGATTCACTATCTATTGTTAGGGAATTACCAAAAACCTTTGATGGCATGCATTCTATAACATCACCATTATTAACAGAATCTAGCATGTTTGAAGAATCGGACATGTATACTAGATTTTTTTTACTGTCTACACCTATTGCAGAAGTTCTTTCTTTTTCATTTCTGTTAATTGTAGCAATACGTACAATAACAGGCTCTGCTTCTTTTCCACCGTCAATTTTAACCATTGTTGCATCGTTTCCATGAATTTCAAGACCCTGGTTTCCTGTTTTTGTTCTGACACCCAAAAGCATTACTTTTGCATCTTGAGAAACAACTTTTGGTAAAAGTGATTCGTCCTTTCCCCATAATACAACTCTTGTTACAGCGTTGTCTTTACCTTTCAATCTCATTCTAAGCGCTTTTCCTGGTTCACCACGCCGGTTTGTAAACTCTAACGTGCTTATGCCTCCATCTATTTTACCTGAAACAACCAGATCATTTTGGTTTTCCTTAATTTCACTAGAGTCAATAGCCAGAGCTTCTATTGACCGTATTTCACTTTCTTGGTTGGTTTTATCAATCTCAGAACCTGAGCCAACATTAATTGTCGGGCTTCCGTTTAAATCTGATTTTATATAAGCCTTAATTATTTTTATCAAATCGCCGGGTTTCAGTTTTTCAATTCCAGGAAGATTGGCTTTTTCATCCCAAAGCTTTACACTGACAGTAGAATCATTATCATAAATTGTCATGGTTCTTAGCAAGAAGGGAGAACCATCCTTTCTAGAAAACTGCTTCGCAGGTGAAATATTTAGTACTCTACTTTTAACTGACACATCCTTGGCGCCTATAGAAAGGTCCTTCAGATCAACTTCAGCCTTTAAGGTCTGTGTTAATGTTATTTCCAGGTCCTCAGCGATAAGAAAAAGAGCTCCCTGATCTGTCAGATAACCTGGACCTATCTTTTCCTTCTTTTGTCTGACCCTATCCAGAATATCTTCTCTAGTGAATTCAGGTTTTTGATTTAGAATGTTATCTAATAATTTATCAAACTCTGACAACTTACTCCCCATAATTTTATTTTTTTATCTCTTATTAACATTTAAGGAGTCTAGGATTTTTAAGACGCATGAAATCAATTCTTGCGCGATCTCTTTTCAAATCATATGATGGAATAAATGCAGTAGATGGTATAGATCTTGATGTCGATGAGGGACAAATTTTTGGTTTTTTAGGACCAAATGGAGCAGGAAAATCAACTGTAATTAAGATGCTGACTACATTGATCCAGCCAACCAGCGGCGAAATTTCGGTTCTAGGAATTGATGCTATAAAGGAATCATTGAGTATAAGAAAAAAAATTGGTGTAGTTTTACAGCAACCAAGTTATGAACCAACACTCTCAGTGGAAAAATCTCTGGAAAAATATGGAATGATGTGGAACCTTGACAAAAAAACTAGAAGGGATAGAACAGAAGAACTTCTTACTACATTTAATCTAGTTGAAATTAGAAAGAAAAAAAATGAAGACTTGTCTATAGGTCAGCGCCGAAGAGTCCAAGTTGCACGTGAGTTCATGCACGATATGGATTTGTTATTCTTAGATGAACCTACTGTAGGACTAGATCCAACCGCTAGACGACAATTATTAGATTTTTTAAAAATTAAAGTAAAGGAAAATAACCTAACAATATTTTATACCACACACGTCCTAACCGAGGCAGAATATCTCTGTGATAGCATTGCAATCATTAACAAAGGTAGGATAATTACTGTTGACTCTCCAAATGAACTTAAAAATAGATTTGGTCGTGAAAAAACAATCAAGATTCATGTTTCCTCTAATATTGAAACATTAGGAAGTCTTTTAGAAAGCATTCAGGACTGCAAAATTGAGTTTAATACAGGTGCAACAATCACAATACAGTCTACTAATTCTGAACTTGTTTTAATGAATGTTCTCAAAATTTTAAATCAAAACAACATACCTATAGATGATTTGTCTGCTATACCAACAAATCTTGAAGAAATATTTCTCAAAGTTGTGAGCGATTCTAATGCACCCGATAATTAGATTAGTTAATAGAAACATTACGATTTCAATTAACCCAGGTTTTCTAATCTGGCAGGTAATTTTTCCTTTGATTTGGATTTTTGTAGCTGGTTTTGCGTACACTGCACTGATAGATGAAGTATCTTTTGGAACTAAGAATCTTAGCTATCCAGCATTCTTAGCTTCTGGAATGATTGGATTTAATATTATGAATAGCACTCTCATTTCTGGAATTATAATTTGGAATGATAGACGACATGGAATGTTTGAACAAATAATGTCAGGTCCATTTACAAGATCAAATTACATACTTAGCAATATCACCACAATTGCAATAGTAGGTTTAGTCAGTGCCACATTAATTGCCGCAGTTGGATATCCGCTATTTTTTCAATCAGCAGAATTTAGCTTAATTACAATTCCACTCATAGCTTTCACCGCAATAGTCGGCGCGATATTATTTGGTTCTATTGCTTCAATCATTTCCGCAAGAATACGTTCAAGTGAAGGTTTCAATGTAATTATTAATACAGTTTTTATTTTCTTTGCTTTTGTAAGTACGGCTTTTTATCCTGCTGCTGGTGCTCCACAACCTCTCGCAACTATATTTTATCTAAATCCACTGACATATCTTGTCGACATAATTAGGGCTGGAATTTTTGGTACCATTACAGAGTTTGTTATTTTAGAAATGATAGTTTTGATAGTGCTTGCATCTATTCTTTTTGTCGTCGCAACAAAATTGTTAACTAAACTAGATTTTTAAAAAAATAATAGCCCGGCCCGGACTCGAACCGAGGTCAAAGGCTCCAAGGGCCCCTATGCTTGCCACTACACTACCGGGCTTCCGCACATTTTTTTTGTTATTCCCTTATAATATTACTTTAAGATGGATTTCATAGTTTTTACAAGAATAGGAAAGGGATCTTCCATAGAATCCAGCATCTTTTTAGCTCTATTTTTTATTTCTAAATTGGGAGAATCTAGAAGCTTTCTAATTGATACAGTAATCTGCTTGGGACTTGTTTTTCTTAGAACAAGTTTTTTCCTGACTAGATATGTTTCTATAATATTTGGTATTGCGTTGTATGATATCGTAGGAATACCTAACAGTGCAGATTCAGCAGTCATTGTTCCCCCAGATCCGATGAAGACATCAACATTATTCAGAAGTGTTTTCCCGTCAACAACCTTATCCAATATCTTAATTTTATTACCAAAAGTTTGAGCAAGATGTTTTACTTGAGAAGAATATCTTCCCATTACCACAATCTCTTCGTTATGAAAATTTTTGATTATTTCCTTAATGATAGGGAATGCGGGTCTTTTTTTCGATGAATAAGAAGCCTGTTCCTCTTCAACTCTCACTAGGATAATTTTCCTTTTTACTTTTTTAGATGGCTTTTTACTATTTTTTGAAATTTTACGCTTTGTAATAACTGCAGCGTCGATTGCTCTGTAATGTATAATATCTTTGGCATTTACTCCAAATTTTGTAAACTCTTTTTTCGGAATAATCCAAGGTATCAATAATTTTTGAACAAGTGGGATGACAAGTTTCATAACAGCTGTTGCATGAGGCGAATCGGAAAAACAAATATGTTGTATACCCAATCCATAGGAAACTCGTGCGGCTTCAGGTGAACAGAAACTAACCGTGATATCAGGCGAAAATCTCTTTATTCTTGTTGATAGTAGCCTCGATCGACGCAGGCTAGAACTTAGCTTATCATATCTTTTTGCCCCACCATGTTTACCTACTATTACCAGCTTTTGCCCTCTTATTTTTGCTAATTGTGTCACTTGCTGATAATCACGTGACGTACATAAGACAGTATGATTTTTTTTAATGCGTTTAATCATGTGTTCAAAAAACAGGAGCTGCTTTGGAGTTAGAATATCAAACCAAATTTTCAAGTATTTCTGTTTGAATTCCAAACACCATTAAGTATTTCTTAGTCTAAATACGTAAACCAATTACAATGGTAAAAGACAAAGTAGTTGTTTATGGACTAAGTACGGAAGGATATTCTCTTGCATGTCAGATGGCGTCAAAGGGGGCTGATGTGCATATAATTGATGAATCTTCTTCTTCTGCCATATCACTAAAGGCTGAAACTGCAAAAACCTATCCAAGTGTGGTATCACTTCAAGGTGATGAGCCTTTACTTTCTATGAAGCCTATAGATGTCGCAGTTTCAGAAGCGAATTATCTTTTCTTTACACCGCGAATAAGAAAGACTGGTCAGGACTTGAAAACAGAAATAAATTCAAAGTTTAAAGATGCGATTAGATCGTTGAAGAAGGGCAGCTCTGTAGTTTATTGTGTTGCAACTGGATTTGGAGGAAATAATGAAAACATAGCACTGTTAAAGCATGTTACTGGATTTGACGCTGGAAAATCAATCTCTTACTTTTATTTTCCACTTGGTAATATGGACAACACTCCACAAATTATTGGCTCGATGAGTAAGACCGATGATAAAAAACTTTTATCCTTACTGACAACAGATAAGGAAATAAAAAAATTTGTAGAAATTTCTTCAGCAGAGTACATACATGGAATTAATATCATCAAAAGATTTTCAAGCTTGTGTAGTGTTTTAGAGATATGTAAATTTGTAAACAGCAATTCAAAATCTGACAAAACATTTGTTGATTTCACGGACATATATCTTGACGACATGATAACCGGTATCTTTGATTTACGTTCATTAGGTTCTTCGTTTGAGGGCGCTCAAACTTTGATGTATCTTATTAACGGAAGCATCAGGGGAATTAATGGCTATATCAAGAGATTGATTGATACAGTTAGAATTACTTTGAAGAAAAACGATCTAAAAGCCTCCAAAACAAAAATTGTATTGGCGTGGACTATGGACACAAATGAAATTCGGGCTGATAAGATCGAAATGTTAAAGAGTCTTTCCTCTAAATTACGTGATTACATAGGCGATGTGGAAACAGCTGAAGATGGGGCAAACACATTCTTCAGTGATAAAACAACAATAATTGTAGCATGTTCTGGAACTGACTATAAAAAAATACAGGAGATTGGAAAAGATCAAGATATTTTTGTGATAAAGGCCAATCCCCTGTGCAAAGTAGAGAATAAAAGGTAAAATTATCTAAAAAATCAGAAAAATCGATGTCTGACAATGAAAAAAATGAGAGTGCTCTAGATAAATCCCTAGATGATATGATGTCCAACGAGAAAAACACTGACAATAAGGATGACAAGAAAGCAAAAATCAAAGAATCCTCAACAGTATTGTATAAATTACAATTAAACGAGTTGAAAGAACTTTTAGAAAAGGAAAAACAAAAGTCTCTACGCTTACTTGCAGATTACCAAAATCTGGAAAAGCAGACAGTTGCTAGAATTAACGCAAGAGGTGACAAAATAATTTTGGATTTCTTAACAGTGTATGAAGATTTTATTCGTGCAAAAAACGCATATGAAAAAGAGGGAGGAAACGTAGGCAGTCTTAACGGTATCATAAAAAACATGGAATCTATTCTGGATCATTATCAAGTAAAACCCATTGAAGCTGAAGGAAAGAAACTTGATCCTAAGTTACATGAAGTAGTTCAAGAGATTGAGGATTCTAATCATGAAGAAGGTACAATTGTAAAAGAGATCGCAAAAGGATATATTATTCGTGACGAGGTAATCAAATACTCGAAAGTGTGTGTTTCAAAAAAATTAATTAAAAAATAGGTAAAAAATATGGCAGAAAGAATAATTGGTATTGATCTAGGAACAAGTAACTCAGCTGCTGCAATTATTCAAGGTGGTAAACCAACAATAATTCCTTCAGCTGAAGGCCAAACAGCACATGGTAAGGCATTTCCATCCGTTGTTGCATTTCCAAAGGATGGTAGTCCCATGCTTGTTGGTACGCCCGCTGTAAACCAAGCTGTAACAAATCCTGAAAACACTATTACTAAGGCAAAGAGAAAGATGGGTACAGACCACGTTTACAAAATTCAAGGCAAAGAATACAAGCCACAACAAATCTCCGCTTTTATTTTACAAAAAATTAAAAAAGATGCTGAAGCATTTACTGGTGATAAGATCATAAAGGCAGTAATTACAGTTCCTGCATATTTTGATGATAATCAGAGACAAGCTACCAAAGATGCTGGAACAATCGCTGGGCTTGAGGTGGTGCGAATTATCAACGAGCCTACTGCAGCATCTCTTGCTTTTGGTCTTGACAAACCAAAGCAGGAAATGAAAATATTGGTATTTGATTTTGGTGGTGGTACACTCGATGTCTCAATAATGGAAATGGGTGGTGGCGTTTTTGAAGTAATGAGCACTTCTGGTGATACTCAACTGGGTGGCACGGATATGGATATAGCTATAATGGATTATGTCAAAGAGGAATTCAGAAAAAAAGAGGGTGTTGACCTTTCAGGTGACAAGAAAGCTATGGAACGACTCAGAGAGGCTTGTGAAAAGGCAAAGATTCAACTTTCAGGTGTAATGGAAACTGAGATAAACTTACCATACGTCCATGAAAAAACTGCGCTTGAAGTGAAACTAACAAGAGCCAAACTAGAGAGTCTTGTAACATCACTAGTTGATAGATGTAAGCCTGCAGTTGATAAAGCACTTGAGGATGCAAAATTATCTGCTTCAGACATAACCAGAAGTGTACTCATTGGCGGACCTACTAGAATGCCAATTGTAAAAAAGTTTGTTGAGGACACTATTGGTAAAATCCCAGAATCTGGAGTTGATCCAATGGAGGCTGTTGCCTTTGGCGCTGCCATTCAGGCGGGTATTCTGGCTGGAGAGGTGGAAAGTGATATTGTGTTACTAGATGTAACTCCATTGACATTAGGAATTGAAACACTAGGTGGTGTGCGTGAACCAATTATTGAGAGAAACACTACAATACCAACATCCAAAGACAAGACTTTCACAACAGCTGCTGATAATCAAACCGCAGTTACAATAAACGTGGTTCAGGGGGAACGACCTATGGTTGCTGACAATGTTTCCTTGGGAAGTTTTAACCTGACTGATGTTCCTCCGGCTCCTAGAGGAGTTCCACAAATCAATGTAAAATTTGACATTGATGCGAATGGTATCATAAACGTA
>Ga0207991_1000527_pt1 | contig 25517 bp, 26 predicted proteins | sample ETN07SmetaG_FD_185786 | JGI IMG/M metagenome (GOLD analysis project Ga0207991, IMG submission 185786) | Marine microbial and viral communities from oxygen minimum zone, Eastern Pacific Ocean - ETNP2014F14-07SV275 (SPAdes) (version 2) | ecosystem: Environmental > Aquatic > Marine > Oceanic ...
TTTCAGATTCTTCAGAAGTACTATTGTTTTCAGATTCTTCAGAAGTACTATTGTTTTCAGATTCTTCAGAAGTACTATTGTTTTCAGATTCTTCAGAAACAGAAGTTTCATTTGTTTCAATTTGTTTTTCAGATATTACATTAACAGGAATTTCATCAGAATTATTATCAATTGACAATTCAAAGAAAATAATAATTTAGCTAATTTATACTATTATTGGATTGTTTCACATAAAGGATTAGCTTTTACAATAATTAAATTAGAATCTTCTTTAGATTTTTTAATATTTTCAAAATCAGATTTTGAGCATGCTACAACAATAGTAGTTTTGTCACTGTGAAATAGATCAAAGTTTGGATCTTCATATGCTTCCACATCACCAATATAGTCACGCAGTCGTGTAGTCAGATTTTGAAGCATTTCAATTTTATCTCCACGCATTACATGTTGATCAAGTGTCCAGGATAATGCAATTTTAGTTCTACTTGCTTTAAGATCATTTTTCTTTAATGTAGAACGAATTTCATCAATTAGTCGTTTAACATATCCATCAATTCCCTTTACACTTCCATTAATTAGATACATGAGCGTATTTGCACCTTCAAATGAGGAACCTAATGATTTTAGGTCTAGCAAACCACCAACCATATCATCTAGAAATATTTCTTGAAAGTCATCTGATGATAAGTCATTTTTAGTAATTTCATCTTGAGCGTATTTGCACACTTCTAAAACACTACATAAACTTGAAAATCTAGATAAAGTGTCAATTGCATGAAAATGTTCTGCTGAAGAAAGCGCAACAAATTTTTTCTTATTTTTATCTACAGTTAATAAATCAGATAATGTAGAATCCTCTTTTCCATTAAAAGATCCAATGGTTTTAGGTTGTTGTTTAAGATCTTCTAGTGGAAAATAAAAATATGACATTTGTTTTCCAACCTCAAAACCTGTTACATGTTCTAGTAATGAAATATTTTCATTGTTACCTCCAAATCCTGTTGGGAGTGTAAAAATTACTGAGCTATTTTTTTTTAATGATGTTACTGCATCCTTAAATTTTGAATGAATTTCTGTTTTGACATCTTGTCCTGTTTTTCGAATTCTTGGAGTGAAAAAAAGATATTTTGCTTTAGAAATAGCTACATCAATTGGTTCCATTGCTAATAATGGTTCATCTTCTTTTAGAGAAGAAACATTTGGATAAGTTTTAGCAATTTCTGCTTTAAGTGAAATTGCTGAAGGAGTAGATTCATCAATTATGTAAACATCTGCTCCTTTGATTGCCATTTGTGATGCAATTGCATATCCTTCAGTACTAAGTCCGTAAACAACAACTTTGATTCCCCCCATAACACTAACAGCAGTAATAGACTAAGAAAAACTTATTGAAGCACATCAATTAGAAGAATTACTTGAAAATATGGATAGATATTCTTACACCAAAGCAGTTATTGTTTTCTGAACCAATAATTGAGAAATTAAGGAAAAAACATGATCTTTTATGCACTTCAAGGGATTATGATGAAGTTATAAAATTAGCAAAAATACGTGATTTTGACCTTATTATCGTTGGAAGACATGGTGGAAATGATAAGAAATCTAAACTAATGGCTAGTATTGACAGAATGGAAAAATTATCCAGAAAAATTAAGACTTTTTCACCAGATTTAGCAATAAGTTATTGCTCTCCAGAAGCTGCAAGAATTTCGTTTGGTTTAGGAATAAAGCATATAGCATTTTGTGATTCACCTCATGCAAATGCAGTTATGCGATTAACATTACCGTTAATTCAAAAATTATTGATTCCTTTTGTAATCCCAAAAAGTGAGTTTTCTAAATATGGTATAGACAAAAAAAATATTATTACTTACAAAGCAATCGATGCAGTTGTAACCATTAAAAGAAAAATTAATCAAAAAGAATTATTGCCATTTAAAGACAACAAAAGAAAAAATATTTTGATTAGAATAGAAGAAGAAGAGGCATCATATACATCAAAATCAAGTAAAATAATTCCAATTATTAAAAAAATTGTAAATCAATACAATAATGAAAATATTGTAATTTTAGGTAGATACACAAAACAAATTCAAAATCTTCAAAAAATATTTGGTAAAAAAGTTAAAATTGTAAAAATGTCATTTGATGGAAAACATTTGTTAAATAATACAGATATTTTTATAGGATCTGGTGGCACTATGACTGCTGAATCTGCTTTAATGGGAATTCCAACTATATCATATAATGCAATTCCAAATATTATTGAAAATTTTCTAGTAAAAAAACAATTAGTGAAAAGAGAAGTAAATGTAGAAAAAATTTCCAATTATATCAAGAAAACTTTTGAATCAACAAATAAAATAAATCAAAAAAGGGCAAAAAAAATTGTTGGTGAAATGGAAGATCCCATAGAAAAATTATTGAAAGTAATCAGAGCAATTTAATTTTAAGAATCAAATAAAATAAAAAGTTCATTAAGGGAATGAGGGTGTTCGATTTAGTAGCCCGGTAGTGTAGAGGTCAAGCATATGGGCCTTTGAAGCCCGTGACGCCAGTTCGAGTCTGGCCCGGGCTACTGTATCTAAAAATCAAGGAATATTGTAACACGAATATAATGAAGATAATTTTTCTAAAATTAGATACATGACAGACATCATATTAGGAATGGGTGAAGTTGGAGAAACCCTATTTGATTTACTTGTTGAAAGGGGTATTGATTGTGTAGGAATAGATCTAGATAGTTCAAAATGTAAAAATTATTCTGAGAATACAATAATTGAAAATCTAGAATATCTTCATGTTTGTCTGCCTGGAGAATTATCACAATTTGTAGATATTACGGTAAATTGGATTAATAAGATTGAAGGGATAAAAGTTGTTGTAGTTCATTCAACTGTAAAACCTGGAACAACTAAAAGTATTCAAGAAAAATTAAATATTCCAATTTTGTTTTCACCAGTTCGTGGAGTGCATAAAAGATTTTTAGATGATATCAAAAAATATACAAAATTTATTTCTTCAGATGACAAACAAGTGGATTCAAAAATAAAAATAGACTTGGAAAAAAGATTTGAAAAAGTCAACTGGATGTCTACTACTAAAACAGCAGAACTTGCAAAAATATTAGTCGATACAACATATTATGGATGGTTAATCAATTATGCTCAAATTACAAAAATGATTTGTGAAAAGGAAGGTGTTGATTTTGATGAAATGTGGAAATTTGCAGATGAAATTCATGAGAATTTGGGTAATCGACCAAAAATGTATCCAGGCATAATTGGAGGACATTGTGTAATTCCAAATCTAAGTTTAGTAGAATATGAAAATTTAGATATGATTAAAAAAATAAACGAATTATATGAAAAATTTAAAAAATAATTATTATTTCTAAAAATCTAATTTTGTAAGAAGTTTTGATGCAATGACAAAAAGTACAGATGCAATACCAACAAGAATTATCATTTCAATAATAACAAATTCAGTAATAGTTCCAAAAATTCCGGCTCTAATAACATCTACAAGATAAGTTAATGGATTAAGATAAAATGCAGTACGTAATGGTTCGGGTACACCATCAACAGGATAAAATGCAGTACTAACAAAGGCAAAAAATAGAAAAACAGTATTAATTAGTACATTGAATCCTTCACTTGAATGAATTCGGGTAGAAATTATGGATGCTAGTGAACCAAATAATACAGAACCTGTAATTGCACCAAAAATAATTATTGGAATTGTAATAAATGAAAATTCTACAGATTCAAAAAAGACAGGATAACCAACTATGGCAATTAATGATGCACTAACTAATCCAATTATGCCTATAGTGCAAATATTACTAAGAATATAATGACTCCTAGTGAATGGTCCTGACATAATTTGCTCAAACATACCATGTCTCCTATCATTCCAAATTAGAATACCAGAAATCAGTGTACTATTCATGATGTTAAATCCTATCATTCCAGATGCTAAAAATGCGGGATAATCAAGATCTTTGCCCCCAAAAGGAACATCGTTAATCAATGGAGCATATGCATATCCTGCTACAAAAATATAGATCAAAGGAAAAATTACTTGCCAAATTAAAAATCCAGGGTTAAGAGAAATCGTAAGATTTCTGTTTACAAGTCTAATTATTGGATGCATTTTCTTTCACCATTTTTAAAAAGATATCTTCAAGATTTGTTGGGACAGCAGATAAATCTTCAATTTCAATATTATTTTCATTAAGTATTTTTAAGACTCGTAACAAAACTAATTCTGATTGTTCTGAATGAATTATGATATTAGTTCCGGTCTCAAAATTAATTTTACAGTCAGGAATTCCGGATAGGAGAGAAGGGATTTTAGTTTCTTGTTCTAACAAATGAATTTTAATTGTTTTCTCTTTTCCAAATCTAGATTTTAATGCATTAGGAGAATCAACAGCAATTATTTTCCCTTTATCAATAATAGCTATTTCATCACAAAGATATTCAGCTTCGGAGAGAATATGTGTTGTATAAAAAATAGTTAATCCTGTTTTAACTTTATTTTTTAAATAATCTAATAATTTTCTTCTAGCACTTGGATCTAATCCAACAGTTGGTTCATCTAAAAATAATAATTCCATATCATGCATAAATTCACGAGCAACTTGTACTCGTCTTCGTTGTCCAATTGATAGATCTTCATTTCTTTTTTTACGAATTTCAACAAGATCAAAATCTTGTAATAGTTGTTCCATTCTTTTCTTACGTTTTATTTGGGGAACATTCCACATCATTCCATATTTGTCAAGAGATTTTTCAACAGTTAGAGTAGGTTCATAGCTTGGTTGCTGTAAAACTACACCTATTTTATGACGAACACTAAGGGGATTTTTTACAGCGTCTATTCCCAAAATAGAAAGTGAACCACTAGAAGGAGGGATTAATGTGGTAAGAAGTTTGATTGTAGTTGATTTTCCAGCACCATTTGGGCCTAAAAATCCAAAAATCTGTCCAGTATTGACTGATAAAACTATATCATCAACAGCTTTGACTGAGCCATATAGTTTTGATAAATGGTTTACATTAATGCATGACATACTAAAACTGCTATATTCCTATTAATTTAGTTAATGAGGTAAATATGATAATTTCAGAAAAAATAGGATTATCAAAATAAAATATGTAAAAAATTAGAAGGGAAAATTTAGAAATATTTTTAAAAATGATAAGAGAAAAGCGATCAAATATTCAAAGAAATGAAATTTTTATTAATACAACAGGTTTAGCAATATTGAATTGTCTGAATTTGAAAATTTGATTGATAAATTACTTGAACAAAAATCAGGATTAACTAGAGAGGATGTTAAAGAGCAAATAAATCAAAAGAAAGAAAAGATTGGTGCCGGATATTTGACTGATCAGGGAGCGTTATTTTTAATTGCGTCAGATTATGGGATTACATTATCAGGGCCATTAAAAGTGGAAATGAGTATAAAGGATCTATATGCAGGAGCAAAAGAAATTTCATTAGAAACAAGAGTTTTGAATCTTTCACCTGCTAAACAATTTTCAAGAAAAGATGGATCTCCATTTTATCTTAGAACAATGACGGTATATGATACAAATTCTACTGCAAGTGTAAAATTATGGGATGAAAAAGCAAATTTACCAGGTATTGAAAATCTAAAACCAGGAGATTTAATTAAAATCATTAAAGCTTATGTAAAATCAGATCTTGATGGTTCACCAACTATTAACATTGGTTCAGGATCAAATATTGAAACTACAGATACGAATAGTGAAATTCCAACTATTGATACTATAACAAAAGATGTTAGTGAATCTCAAGAGGGGCAAAAGGATCTTGTAATGTCAGGGATTATTGATGGTGCAATTAGTGGGATGGAATTTACAAATTCTCGTGGAAAGCCTGGAACGGCACTAAGAATGAGGCTAAAAGGTAAAGATGGAAGTGCAATGAGAGTAGTTCTTTGGGGGAAAGATGAATCATCAATTCCAAATGTGATTTCACAATCAGCCAAAGTAAGATTACTTGGTGTTAGAGTAAAATCAGGAAACCAAGGATTAGAAATTCATGGAAATGATGCTACAATAATTGAAATCGAGGGAGGTGAAATAAAACCTATCATAACAAGAATACTTTCCATTTCAACAACAGAAACAGGAAGAAAAATGATTTTAGCTGTTGATAGTAAAAAAAATACATACAACATTAGTGATTCTTCGAATTCAACTAGTATTTGTGAGGAAGGAGATGTAATAGAATGCATGCCAACAAAAGTTTATGGGAATTCAATAACATTAGATGAAAACTCTTTTGTTAGGAAATTAGATAATGATGAAAACATACCATCGTTATCTCAACTCAGAACAAAAATTAATGATGTTAAAGTGGATGAGAGTTATTGTATTGAATCTATAATTTTAAAAGTTCCTGAAAGACGTGAAGTGCAAACAAAAACTGGAGAATCAATTTCACTTTCAGAAATGTTTGTTGAAGATGATACAGGTCAAATTTGGGTAAAGGGATGGAGAAATCAAGCTCGAATAATTGATAAATGTGAATTAGGAGAAATTGTTTCAATTACTGGATTAAATGCAAAGGCAGGACTTGAAGGTAGAATAGAATTATTCTTATCACCATTTTCAAAAATTATAAAGAAAAGTTAAGAATCCCAAAAACCTCTAGTTACAACATATTGTCTCTCTGCTTCATAGATTTGTTTGAATAGATATTCTTCATCTACCATGTTTCGCAATATTCTTGCTGCTGTATCTGCACCAACTCCATATCCAGAAATAACAGTTATAGCAATTTTTCCAAAATTTTCCACTAGTGAAGAGACTTTCCAGGCACGATTAAACTTGTGTTTTTCTTCAGCAGTCAGTTTTTTTCCTTCATGTTTTTTTCTAATAATTTTTGGAAGATCATAATCAGAGTAAAAAGTTGCAGTGATTTGTCTGCCCTTACAATATGGACATATCAAAATATTTTTTACTTCACATGTTTCAACTACACGTTCCCACTTTCCACATCTAGCACAAATTAAACGATGTTTTGTTTTTGCAAGTCTTTTTTTTACAAGATCAAGAATTCCTTTATCAAGATTTGCAGGAGCTGCGTAATATTTTGATGTATGATCTAAGATTGGTTCTGCTAATTTAGAAAATTTATCTACCTCAATCCATTTAACGTGTATTTGATCTTCACGGATTTCTTTTAGCAGTTTTCCAGTATTTTTTAGATCATATTTATCATGAAATAATTCACGAATTGCTTCATGTACAAGTACGGTTTTAGAATATCGTTCATATAAAAATCGAGCAGATTTTCTTTCATAAATTGCTCCACGTCCAACTATTCCAAATTTTTTTGCAACACACCATGTTCTCCAATTTACATTATGGGTACCGGTGAGAGATGTAGTAACTATAGAGTATAAATCATAATCATCTTTTAAAACTTCAAAAAAGAGTTTTTCAGAAATCCTAGATCTAGATGATAAAACAATTCTATATCCATCTGAACGAATATCTACAACTGATCCTAATATTGCGGATATCATTGATGAAAGTAATGTTGACAATGTAGAATTAATTTTAGTGCCAAAACACGAATGAATAACAATTGAACCTTGTGATTTACTTGATTCAATTATAATATTATTTTCATCAGGAATTTCATCAAAAGATAATTGTTCAATTATTTTGTTTGTTAATTCAAGTGAACCGCTCTTTACTCTGCTACGAAAATTTCCTACCTTTTTAGCAGTCTTGTAATCTATTGGGATATTTTCTCCTTCCCAATATGGAACAGTGATTCCACCGCCTCTAAATGGTTCAACATTTACAGAAAATGATTTTTCATCAACATTTAGAATTCTCCATTGAGAGCCTTTTAGTACAAAAATATTGCCTGAATCTCCAAAATCACCTACAAATCTCTGATCCAGTGATCCAATGATCTTTTTTCCGACACTATCAAAGACTTTGAATTTAAGAATATCAGGAATTGTTGAAAGGTTTTCAAAATAATATTTGAATGCACGACCCTTCTTCCAAAAAGTCATTTTCATTCGATCAAAAAATATCAGATAATTTGAATCAAGTAAATCTAAAACTCCAATTAGATCTTTTAATTCTAAATTTCGAAAAGGGTATGCTTTTGTAACTAATTCAAATGTTTTCTCAACTGAAAGCTCACCAATTTGCATTGCCAATCCAACTATGTGATGAGCTAAAACATCAAGTGATCCATCATGAATTTTTTGCTCCTCAATTGATTTTTCCTTAATTCGTTCAAGTATAGCTCGTGCTTCAAATTCATCATCAGGATTGTTTGTTATGATTAATCCTTTGGCTGATGAATTTCGATTATGTCTACTTCTCCCTATTCTTTGAATCAATTTTGATACTTGTCTAGGAGAACCGTAATGAATCACTAATTCAACTGAACCTATATCCAAACCTAATTCTAATGAAGAAGTACAGACTACAATTCCACGTTTTCCATCACGTAAATTTTGTTCAGTTTCTTCTCTAACATCTTTTGAGAGAGAACCATGATGTAATTCAATATTAATAGATGATTTTTCTTTTAAAATTGCAGCTAAAAATTCTGCCTCACCTCTAGTATTAGTAAATAATAAAATTGGAGAGTTTAATTTTAATTCTAAAACTTCTTCAATGATTTTTACTGCAACATCAGAAATTGTTCCATCAACATACTTTATTTCAACATCATATTTTCTTACAGATTTATCTCTAATAATTTCACATTTTCTTTTAGTACCAACAAGGAATTTTCCTGCTTCCTCAAAATTTCCAACGGTTGCAGATAACCCTATTCTTGTAAGAGTGTATTTTGAATTAATTTGTAATCTTTCAATACTTAAAGAGAGTTGAGAGCCTCTCTCACTGGCTAATAATTCATGTACTTCATCAATTACAATCCATTCTAAATCAGATAATGCATCTAGCATTTTAATTTGAGTTAAAAGAATAACCAAAGTTTCAGGAGTTGTGATTAAAATGTCAGGAGGGTTGTCTCTAATTTTTCTTCTGTCTTTTTGACTAGTATCCCCATGTCTAATTTCAATGGATAATTCATTACTAGTTGCATATTTTGTTATTCTTCTAAATACATCACGATTTAATGCTCGTAAAGGAGTTATGTAAAGAACTTTGATTTTTCCAACCTTTTTAGAATTTTTCAAGAGGGAAAAAATTGGAATTGTAGCACATTCAGTTTTTCCAGAACCAGTTGGAGCAATTACAAGACAATCTTTTTTTTGTAAAATGATTGGTGAAGCTTTTTTCTGAATTTCAGTTAGTGTAGAAAATCCAAATTTTTTAAATAAAGATTCAGGAATTGGATTCATCTGATGAGTTTGATCTTGATCTTTCATAAACAATTACACCAACTAAGCCAAGTGCAAATAAAACTACAGTAATAATTGGAATTGAATCAAAAATTCCTGCCATGTATAAACTTCAAGATTGACCATTAAAAATCTTCAGTATAATCATACAAACCTATTTTACCAATCTTGTAAGAAAAAGATTTCTTATCAACTGCCCAGTAAATTTTTCCATTAAATTTTGATAAGTTTTTAAAAAGATGTATTTTGATATGTGTGAAAGGATCTATTGCACTTTTCATATTTTCAACTTCTTTACCATCTATGTTTCTAATCATATTAGTAAGAACGATAGGAATTTTGTTTGTTATTGCAAATTTTGATAAATCATGCATGTATTTCATGAATAATGAATTTTTTTCAAAAATAGATTCATCTTTTTTATATTCATAAGAAAATAAATCCGTAACATTATCAATTACAATTAAAGAAAAATTATTGTTTTGAATATTTTTAATTGATTTAATTTGTTCTGAGGTATTTCTCAATCTAGATACAGTAATTTTTTGAAGAAAATCAAATTGTGTTTCAGTTTGTTTTTGGATTTCAAGTATTCTCTCAGGTCTGAATTCACCAGTTGTATCAAAATATAAGACATGTCCACCTTTTTTAATTGAATTAATAGATAATTGTAGTAATAATTGGGTTTTTCCTGTACCTGCTCCACCAAAAATATCTACGATCACACTAGATGGAATTCCTCCAGATAAGAATTCATCTAATTTTTGTAAACCAGTAGAGATCATTAGTGTAATTAATACAAAAAGAAGAAAAAATTTAAGGAATTTCAATTTTCATAAAAGAGGTAAGGCTTTTATTCTAGAGAACAAAGTTGCAAATTAAGTGAATAATTAGTGTCACAATCAACTAGCGCAAAAAGACCTTTAACAGTTCTTCAAAAAAGTACGAAGAAGAAAGTTACTGTAAGATTAAAAAATGAAGTAGAGTATAAAGGAAAAATGGATAATGTGGATTCATACATGAATTTGATTATGACTGATGCTGAAGAAATACAAGATGGCAAAACTATTGCAAATTATGGTAGAGTAATCGTAAGAGGCAATAATGTATTATTTATCAAACTAGAAAACGAACTCTAGTTCAAAATGTGGTTTTATGACCAATAATTTTCTATTTACTTCTGAATCAGTTACAGAAGGTCATCCAGACAAAATATGTGATAATATTTCAGATGCATTCCTGGATGAATATCTTAGACAAGATCCCAATTCGAGAGTAGCCGTTGAAACAATGGTCACTACTGATTTTGTAGCTGTATCAGGAGAGGTTACAACTAAAGCAGATTTTGATAAAAAGGCTCAAGAAGAATTAGTTAGGAAAACAATTAGAGAAATTGGTTATGATAACAAAGATTTGATGTTTGATGCAGATACATGTCAAGTAAATTTACTGTTACATTCACAAAGCCCAGATATCAGTCAGGGTGTAACAGCTACTGAAGAAAAAGAACAAGGTGCAGGAGATCAAGGATTGATGTTTGGATATGCAACAAATGAATCAGAAGAATTGATGCCATTACCAATTTTACTTGCACATAAATTAATTCAAAAGTTATCACAAGTTAGAAGAGATAAAACTTTACCATGGGTTAGACCAGATGGAAAATCACAAGTGTCAGTTAGATATGAAGACGACAAACCAACAAAGATTGAAACAGTTGTAATTTCAACACAACATGCACCAGAAATTTCTCAAGAAGAAATTTCAAGTGAAATTATTGATAAAGTAATAAAACCAGTTTTAGGAAATTTGTGGAATGATCAAATTAAAATTCACATCAACCCTACTGGAAAATTTGTAATTGGTGGTCCACATGGTGATGCAGGTTTAACAGGAAGAAAAATTATTGTTGATACGTATGGTGGATTTGGAAGACATGGTGGTGGAGCTTTTTCAGGAAAGGATCCTTCCAAAGTTGATAGGTCTGCATGTTACATGTGTAGATACATAGCAAAGAATCTTGTTGCAGCAGGGTTAGCTGATAGATGTGAAGTACAATTAGCATATGCAATTGGAGTTGCAGAACCAGTTTCACTTTATGTAAATACATTTGGAACAAATAAAATTCCAGAAAATCAAATTGAGGACATAGTAAGAAAAAATTTTGATATGAAACCATCAGGCATCATATCACAATTAGATTTGAAGAGACCAATTTACAAAAAAACTGCAGCATATGGTCATTTTGGAAGAAATGAGCCTGAATTTACTTGGGAAAAAACAGACAAAGTTGAAATTTTAAGGAAATCTGCTGGATTGAAGTAATTCCAATACTGATTGAAATTTAATTTTAGATAATTTTGATAATTTTTTGTGATTTCCTTTAAAATTTCCAATTAGAATATTTAGATCATCAATTCCAAAATTAGATTTTGAATTTCTTATTGCTTCATGATATGCATCTTCAAGTTTGATTTTTCTAATTTTGGTTTTAGTTCCTTTAGAAAATAGTTTAACATATTTTTCAAAAGTAATATTATCAGGGCCAACAAGATCAATAATTTTATTATTAAATCTCAATTGAGATACTGATTCAAAAATAACTTTTACAACATCAGATACATGTATTGGTTGAATTGAGTATGCTCCAGAGCCTGGAATTATAATTTCTCCAGATTTGATTTGTTTTTTTAGATTTTTTGAAAACAAATCATCTTTTCCAATAATATATGAAGGTCTAAAAATTGTGAATTCTAAACCAGAATCAATAATTTGTTTTTCTGCATTATATTTTGAAATAAAATATCCTAATGATGTATTTTCAGAAACTCCTAAACCACTCAAAAAAATAATTTTTTTAATTCTAGCTTTCTTACTTAGATTTACAACATGTTTTGTTAAATCAGTATTTATCATATCATAATCAGTATTTACAGATTGTTTTCCTATTCCAACAAGATGAATTAATGCATCTGAATTTTGAATTTTTTTAAGAAAATTTTTTTCTTTGTAATTCTTTGAGATGATTTTAATTTCATTTTTAAAATTCTTGAAGTCATTTCTAGATATTGAGATTAATTCAATGTTTTTTTCTGATAAATATTTTCTAAGATTTTTTGCAATAAACCCACTAGCTCCAGTAACAACAATCTTTTGAGATTTAACCACAATAGAATCAAGTTTGTTTTAATTTTAAATCTATTTGAATAATTTTTAAAAATTATGAAATAAGAGTTAATACCACAAAATGATTACAACTATCGTGGAAGAAGAAAAGACAAAATTAAAGACAGGTTATACTACAGGAAGTTCTGCAACTGCAGCATCAAAAGCTGCACTATTATCAATAATTAATCAGAAAAAAATTAAGAATGTGGATATTTTATTACCAAAAAGATCCTATATTCAAATTCCAATACATTCATGTGAATTTGAATCTGAGAAAGCAAAATGTTCAGTGATTAAAAATGCAGGAGATGATCCGGATGTTACTCATGGAGCAGAAATTATTGTAGAGTTGTCATTTACTGAAAAAATTAATGAAATCGATATTGATGGAGGTGAAGGAATAGGGATTGTCACAAAACCAGGATTAGGTTTAGAAATTAACAAACCAGCTATAAATCCAGTTCCTAAAAAAATGATTATTGAAAATCTAAGAGAAGTAGGAAAAGAAATTCTTTTAGAAAAAGGAATTAGAATAGTTATTTCAGTACCTAAAGGAAAAGAGTTAGGACCTAAAACAGACAATCCAAGATTAGGTATTACGAATGGAATTTCAATTTTAGGAACAAGTGGAATTGTCATTCCATTTTCTACAGCTGCTTATGCAGCATCAATTAGACAAAATTTGGATGTTGCAATTGCAATGGGTAATCATACAGTGGTACTTACAACTGGTGGAAGAAGTGAAGATTTTGCAAAAAAAATGGTAGATTTACCAGAACATTGTTTTGTACAAATAGGTGATTTTTCAGGATATGCCATTCAACAGTGTGGTAGAAAAGATATCAAAAAAGCATATGTTGTGGGATTTATTGGAAAACTTGCAAAAATGGCTACAGGAGTTAAACAAACTCATGTTAAAGGATCTAAAGTAGATATGAGTTTTCTAGCAGGATTAGCTCAAAAATGTAATGCAAATGAAAGTGTAATTCAAGATATAAAAAAAGCAAATACGGCAAGACATGTTTCAGAAATTATTCAAGAAAATAAGGTTGAGGGATTTTTTGACTTGATTTGTGGCGAGACGTATAAACATATGAAAAAACATTCAGAAGAAAAAGTTCCAATTGAAGTAGTATTGTTTGATTTTGAAGGAAATATTTTGGCTAGAAAATCAGAACAGTAAGGTATTTTATTAAAGTTGAAAGATTTTGATTATGGAAAAAATTTCAGTTCTTGCTATTACTAAAAATGGAGTCAAAATTGGAGAAAATCTAAAAAAAATATTTCCAGAGTGGAGGGTGTTTGCACCTTCAAAACTGACAACTAATACAGTAGGTATAACATGGTATTCTGAGCCTACAACAGAAAAAATAGTAGAACTTTTTAAAAATAATAATGCATTAATTTGTATTTTTTCATTAGGGGCAGTAATTAGATTAATTGCTCCATATTTGAAAGATAAAAAAACAGATCCTGCAGTAATTGTAATTGATGATAAAACAAATTTTGTAATTAGTGTTTTATCTGGACATTTAGGCGGAGCAAATGAACTTACTGAAGAAATTGCAGAAAAAATAGGAGCTTTGTCTGTAATTACCACAGCAGCTGATGTAAACAAAACAATTGCAGTTGATCTTGTAGGAAGAGAATTTAATTGGAAAATTGATGATGATTCTACTGTAACTAAAATTAGTGCACATATGGTAAATGAAGAAGCCATAGGTGTTTTTCAAGAAGTAGGTAAGAGAAATTGGTATAAAAAATTACCAAAGAATGTTTTAATCTATGAAAGTATAGATGATTTAAAAAAATCAAATTCAAAGGCACATCTTATAATTTCTGATAAAATAATTGATGATGAACTATCTAAAGAATCTGTAATTTATCGTCCTCCAAGTTTGGTAATAGGAATTGGATTACATTGGGATACATCAAAAGAAACCATTAGAGAAGGAATTGAATTTTGTTTAGATAAATTCAAACTGAGTTCAAAATCAATTGCAAAACTAGTATCAATAAAAAAACCAGAAGATGTTCAAGGATTAATTGATCTTGGGAAAGAAATGGAAATTCCAGTAGAGTATGTAAATAGAGAAGACTTGGCTGAAATTACAGCTCCAAACCCTTCAGAAACAGTAAAAGCATTTGAAGGAACTGCAAGTGTTTCAGAAGCTGCTGCAATCAAAGTATCAGAAGGAGAATTGATAGTAGAAAAGCAGAAATTTCCTCCTAATTTGACTATAGCCATAGCGAGGATTACAGATTGAAGCGAGGATTATTAATTATTGATAGAGGAAGTAGAGAAAAAGAGGCATCTCAGGAATTAGAGACTATCTGTCAAGAAATCAAGAAAAACAGAGATTATGCCATTACTAATTATTGTTTTTTAGAGGTAGAACCACCATACATTGAAGCAGGAATTGCAAAATGTCTCAAAGAAGGAATTGATTCCTTAACAGTAATTCCTTATTTTTTGTATCCAGGAAGAAAAGTAAAAAATGCAATATCTGATGTTGAAAAATTACAAAAAAATTACAAAATAGAATTTTTAATTACTAAACCTATGAGTATGCATAAAACTTTGGTAGAGATTGTTGAAAATAGAATATCAACCACACTTAAAGAAAATCAAGTTACTCTTGAAAATAAAGATGTAGATGTAATGATCATTGGACATGGTAGTAAAGATCCTAATGCACAAACATCGCTTGATTATATTGTAAATGAGTTAAGTGATTCATACAGAAATGTAAGTCGTTGTTGGTTAGAAATTGAACAACCAGATATTTTTGAAGGAGTAAAGAAGTGTGAAAAAGATAATCCAAAAGTTCTAGTGATTGTTTTTTATTTTCTTCATGAAGGTGCACATGTAAAAACTGATATCAATATTGATTTAATTCCTGCACTAAAAAATTCTAATCTGAAAAATACATACATAACAAAACATATAGGAACAGATCAAAAAATAATTAATTTAATAATTGAAAGAGCAAAAGAGGTAGAAGATGCAGACTAAAAAAGGTCAATCAATTGAAGATGCAAGCATGCAAATGATTGAAGATGAAATCGGATCACATCAATATAATGAAAAAGAATGGCCAATTGTTAGAAGAATAATTCATTCAACTGCAGATTTTGAATTTGCAAATAAAAATAAAATAATTTTTCATAAAGATGCAATTACAAGCGGTATGAATGCTTTGAGAAATGGTTGCAGTATTGTAGTTGATGTAAATGGCGTAATTGGAGGATTTAACAAACAAAACCCAAAGGATTTTGGAAATAATATAATTTGTAATATTTCAAAACCAGAAATCATGGATTTGGCAAAAAAAGAAGGAAAAACACGTTCTCAGGTATCAATGAGGACAGCAATTTCAGATATTGATGGAGGGGTTGTAGTCATTGGAAATGCTCCTACTGCATTAATTGAAGTAATTAAGATGGTAAAAGAGGGAATTGTCAAACCTGCTCTAATTGTTGGAATTCCAGTAGGATTCATTTGTGCTGCAGAATCTAAGGAGGAACTAGCAAAGTTGGAAGAAACGCCATTTATCACTAATTTGGGTAGAAAAGGAGGAAGTTCATCAGCATCTGCTATAATTAATGCAATTTTTAAGTTAATTAGAGCAGAATCAGCTTCTTGAATACTTTAAACAGTTTTTAACAAAAATTTGTGCATAATTTGAACTATCAAAATAGAGATGTCCGTATGATGCAAGAGTATTGTATTCCATCATCCCATCTTGATGTTTTTTGATTCCCTCACCAATTTCTAAATTATATGCAAATTTTGAATCAGATGAAACATTATCTAATTGAGAATAATGAAATTCATGACCTTGAAAATTGTGGAGTTTTTCTGAAATAATTGATTTTGTAATTGTTCCTTTTGTATAATTTAGTCTCATTTTGTTTGTCATTATAGTTTCAGCATCAAACAATCCAACCATTTTATGTTTTTTATTATGAGATGTAATTGATTTTGTTAGATACATCAATCCACCACATTCAGCATAAATTGGCATATTGTTTTCAGATAAGTTTTTGATAATTTTTTTCATGGTTTGATTTTTTTCAAGTAAATTACCCAATACTTCAGGAAATCCACCACCAATGTATAGTCCATCACATTTTGGAATTTTTTTATCTTTAACAGGACTAAAGAATTTTAGAGTTGCACCTTCACGATGTAATGCCTCCAAATTATCTTGATAATAAAAATTAAATGAAGTGTCAAGAGCAACTGCAATTGTAATTTTTGATTTTTTTGGGATTGTTTTTGATTTTTTTGGAAGATCAATTGGGTTTTTTAAAATTTGAATTATTTTATTGATATCTAAAGATTTTGTAATGATTTTTGAGATTTTTATAATTTGATTATTTTGGATTGTACTATCTAGTGTTGAAATTAATCCAAGATGCCTTGATTCTATATTTAATAATGGATTTTTTGGGATTACGCCAATTATAGGAATTTTTGATTTTTCTAATGCAGTTCTACATAAAATTTCATGTTTTTTACTACCTATTTTATTTAGAATTATTCCTACAATTCTAGAATTCCTATGAAATTTTTGAAAACCTAAAGCAGTTGCAGCAATTGAACGTGAAGTTTTACTTGCATCTAAGACTAGGAGAACTGGAGATTTTGTGATTGTGGCTACATGATGAGTACTAGCATAGTTTGAATCACCACCAAATCCATCATAATATCCCATTACACCCTCAATAATTGAAATGTCAGATTTTGAATTTGAAATAAAACTATTCAAAAGTTGATTTTTTCCCATCAACCAGACATCCAAATTGTATACATCATGTTTTGAAATATTTGAAAGATAGATGGGATCAATATAATCAGGTCCTACCTTAAATGGTTGAACTGAGTAGCCTTTTTTTTGTAAAGCGTGAATAATTGCACATGTAATTGATGTCTTACCAACACCACTTGTAGCACCTGCTAAAACTATTCTAGGAATTTTCAATTTGAATGACTAGGAATATTTTTTATTTAAACTGATATCTTTTGGATTGCCCAATGTTTTTAGCAAGATTATTTGAATACTATTCATGGAAAAAGATGGTCTAGTCATTGTTTATACTGGAAAAGGTAAAGGGAAAACTACTGCAGCATTAGGTATTGCTTTACGAGCTACTGGTTATGGAAAAAAGAGTTGTATGATTCAGTTCATTAAAGGTTCATGGCATTATGGTGAAATGGATTCATCAAAAAGATTAGAACCAGAATTTGAAATGATTGCAGTAGGTAAAGGATTTGTAGGAATTATAGATGATAAAACTTCAAAAGAAGTACATAAAGAAATTGCTAGAGAAGCGATAAAGATTAGTAATGAAAAAATTCAATCAGGAAATTATGATATTGTTATTTTAGATGAAATAAATTATGCAGTAAATCTTGAATTAATTTCAGTGGATGATGTTTTGAATATAATCAAATCAAAACCATCAAAAGTAGATCTTGTACTTACAGGAAATTATGCCAAAGAGAAGGTAATCGATGTAGCTGATTTAGTTACAGAGATGAGAGAAATAAAACACCCATTTCAAAAAGGTATCAAAGCAAAAAAAGGAATAGATTTCTGACCAGCAAACATTAATTTACACAGTGAAGAGTTTTAGAAGAAATGTCTACTGAAATTCAAGAAATGCCTGAACAAGGAGAGATTATTCTTGCTACAGTGACTAAAGTAATGGATCATGGTGCATACGTTACATTAGATGAATATGACGAAATTCAGGGATTTTTACATATTTCAGAGATTGCTCCAGGATGGATTAGATCAATTAGTAGATTTGTAAAAGATGGAGAGAAAAAAGTTCTACTTGTAAAAAAAGTCAATGTCAAAAGAGGGGATATTGATCTTTCACTAAAACAAGTATCAAAAGATCAGAAAAAACAGAAACTAAAAGAAGTTAAAAAATATGAAAAAGGCAAAACGCTATTACAAAATGTTCAAGATAAAACAAAATTAACAGATGAAGAAATTGAAAAATTAGAAGATGTAATTTATTCAAAGTTTGATTCAGTTTATGATGCATTTATTGAAATTGGAAGAAATGGAATAGAGTCTGTAAAGGATCTTAAACTTGCAAAAAAAACTGCAACAGTAATTGAGGAAATATGCTCAAAAATTAAACTGCCATCAGTTGAAATTAGAGGTATAATGGAGATAACAAATACTAAATCAAATGGTATTGAAATAATTAAAAAAATCTTGCTAGATGTTTTAAAGAAAGATTCTAAAATGGATATTACATACTTGGGGGCACCAAAATATAGATTATCAATTACATCAAATGATTTCAAATCAGCTGAAAAAACATTGAAACCAATTATTGCTGAAATTCAAACCAGCATAGAAAAGAAAAAAGGCTCATTCAAATTTACCAGAGAAGAATCAAAGAAAACTAGAGGATAACTAAAATGAGATTTCAATTAAGAAAATGTATCAAATGTTTTCAGTACACACTAAAAGAAAAATGTCCACGATGTCATGAGGATACAATTTCTGCACATCCTGCAAAATTTTCACCTGATGATAAATATATGAGATATAGATTAGCTGAAAGATATAATTAGAAATTTAATTTAAAGGGACATAATCTTTGTTGATTTCGTAAACAAATACTCCAATCATTTGTTTACCTTTTTCAACATCAAAACTAGGAGAAGTGTAAACTAATCTTAGTGGTCCATTTTCATCAATTGGAAATTTAATATCTTTAACATAAACAGGTGTAAAACCAGGTTGATAAATCGGGGATTGTTGATTAGTTTGGAGATTTGCATAAAGTATAGGTGTAAATGGAATCATTTTACCCAATAAAGTTTCATTCCAAAAATAATCTGTACCACTCATTCCATCAGAATGTAAATACTTTGGTAAAGGTTCTCCAGCAATTTTCATAAACCATTGTTTTTTTGATTCATCTCCTCCACCTCTTAAAAGATAAATTGGTTGATCTTCATAATCTACAGGTAATCTTTGACCTGCAACAAAAATTACAAAATAATCAGATTTCATATCACGTAAAATTTCCCATCCATTGTCAGGAGTACTAATAAAAACAGTTGCTATTCTCTTAATAATCCAATCAATTACTGTAGAATTATCAGCTAGTGAAGCACGATCAGCTTTAGTTTGAATCCAATAACCATAATCCCACCATGCACCAATTACTGCATCTTCAGGGGTGTTATTCTTAATCCATTCCATTGAATCAATCCAATCAGTGGTGCTTATTGAAAATGTGCTACCCCCATTCATAATTGTTGGAGGATTATGTGTAATTGAAATGACATTTCCATTTACAGGATAAACTAATGGGATAACTAATACAATTATCATAAAAACTAAGAGTGATGATTTAATAGCAAAATTTTTAGATTTCTTAATTTCAATTTTATTTGAAATGATCTCTTTTAACAATAAAGACAAACCTAACGAAGATAAAATAATTATCGAGATTGAAGCAAATACTTCTAATCTTACAAAAGTAGAACCAACATAAACTCCAATTAATCCAATTATTAATGAAAATGAAATCATATCATTTTTAATAAAATTAAATTTAGATTTCCTTAAAATTAACCAAATACCCAATCCTGCAAATATCATCAATACTGAATGAAAAAGAAATGATTGTGCAAGTGTAGTTGTAGCATGCTCAGAAACAGAATCAGTTAGTGGATCAGTAGTTGTTAAAAATGGGTTTAATGCATTAAGATATCTATGAGTAGGTAATGGGATAAAATCTGAATCAGTTCCTAATATTAGAAAACTTGAACCAATGATTATAATTGCTATTAGAAAAATTAAACCGTTTCTAATTTTATTTTTTTCACTACTTTTATTTTGAATAATAATACAGAATATTAAAAAAGTTGTAGGTATAATTAATGATAGTCCTCCCAATCCAATAATAAAACTGGTTCCCAATCTTTCAAATACTAATGATGTTAAAATGGTAGAAATTGTAAAAAGTGGAATAGCCCAAATTAAAAATTTATGATCTGTTCTTAAGAAAGGTAATGTTAAGAAAAAAATGCCTAAAGGTAGAATAAAAAACTGATCACCGCCCCATGCAGACAATCCAAATATAATTAAAATCCCTGCACCAATTAATTTAGGAATTGCAATTTTGTAGTTTTTAGTTTTAATTGCACTTAAAAAAAGATAAACTGCTAAGATGCTAAAAAACAGGCCAAGTGGTTCTGATTTGAACCAACCTATTTGGCCTCTTATAATAATAGGTATAGATATTGAAAAAAATAATGCTGCAAATAATCCAGCAGTAGTACCACCAATTATTCTAACTAGAGCAAAAACAACTATCGCAGTTAAAGAACCAAAAATTACTGGAAATAATATTGTGAAATCATAAAGATCACTACCAGCACCAAAAATCCCATATGTTGTTGCCGCAGTAAGATGTAACATCACTTGAGAATTTGAAGAAACATCTCTACCATGTGGATACCAGCTTAGTTCATCATTCCATTGAAAATATGCATCAATTCCATTATCTACAATATATTGAGTTGCCCGATAGTTAAAGAAAGGATCAAATTCATTTAATTCCCAACCAAAATCTGCAGGTTGCGATCTAATCAAAAATGAAGAAGAAAAAGCTATTGAAAGAATACCAATAATCAAAAGATGATTTAATTTTAAATTAAAATTTCCAATTGAAATTAAAGTAGAATGTGAATTCAATATTTTTCATCGATTACTTGAGTTTATTACTCTTTTTGAAAAATGATTTTTGGTTTTGAATTAAAATGCAATTATGGAGCAAATTTACCTTCGAGTTTTGTTTCAGTAATAATATGTCCTTTCATTGATTCTTCTACTTCAATTTTTGTAGAACCTTGTTTTAGATTTAGTGTAATATCTAAAGCGTAAAGTTTGAAAATGTAAGTATGTTTTTTATCTGGTGGAGCTGGCCCGCCATAACCAATTTCACCAAAATCAGTTTTTCCTTCAATAGAATTTTCAGGAATTAAATTTTCTTGAATTTCTTTTGTATTTGGAGAAATATTCCACAAAACCCAATGTACCCAAACTTTTCCAACTACACCCATTGCATCAGGATCATCCATAATCAATGCTAGAGATTTTGTTCCTTCTGGAATTTCAGAAATTTTTAATGGAATGCTGAGATTTTCGTTTTTATATCCATATTTTTGTGGTATGGTTCCACCATTTTCAAAAGCAAGACTTTCTAAAATCATGTTAATTATTAATAAAAAAAGTCTCAAAGTTAAATTTTTCTAAGATTCTAAGATAATTTTATCATGTGAGAAAGAAAGTATAGAACTACCTTCTTGTTTAATCTGTTTTTTCAATACTTTATCCATTGTTCCTATAATAGATCTATTATTTTTCACATATTCTATCAATTCTTTATCTGCAAAATTTCCATGGATTGGAATTGATTTTAATTTTTTTATAAAATTCAAAGTTGTTTCTATTTCTTGTTTTTTTTCTGGATTATTTTGTAGTCTAATTAATTCATTTTTTACAACTTCAGGAACAACAAATGAAATTGAGCCTATTTCCATATCTAAATTATCTATATTTTTGATTCGTCTAGTTGCTAAATGAATTAAAAAACTAGTATCGCATATTACTTCAACCAACTATTCCTGCACCAATTAATCTCCATCTCTCATCTATTCTTCTGCTAAGTGCTACATTGCCATTTTCAAAGATACATGCAGGTCTTCTAAGTTCAATCTCTACAGATTTTGATTTAATTTTTGTAACTTTTCCTAATACGGGGGCGGTTCCAATGTTTAATCGAAGTAATTCTCCAGATTTTATTGGTTGAACTTTGATATCCTCAGTAATCCCTACTGCTGTATCAAACAAGCTTGTTTCTAATTTTATCAGAGATGAATTTTCAGGTAATGTGCCTGGTTTTCCAATAACTGAACCAATAAAAGAATCACTTCTAGTCATTGATGGATCAAGTTTTGTTCCAATTGCTACTAAACCGCCAGGTTTTACTGATTCAACTATTCCTGCAGCAGTTCCCAATGATGTTATTTCTGTTAATATAGGTTCATAGATTTTCTTTTTCTCATTTACAATTCCTGGTTTAATCTCAATTTCATCTCCAACTTTAAAAATTCCTTGAGTAAGACTTCCACCAATTACTCCACCTTTGATATTTTTTAATTTTGTACCTGGTTTATTAACATCAAAAGAACGTAAAACATGCATTACAGTATCTTTTTTCTCATCTCTTGTTGGTGTTTTGATTGTTGATTCTATTGAACCAATTAATGCATCAACATTCAAACCAGATTGAGCAGAAATTGGAATGATTGGTGCTTTTGCTGCATGTGTTCCTTTAACAAATTTAGTAATATCTTGATAGTTTGTTAATGCTTCCTCATATGAAATTAAATCGACCTTATTTTGAACTACAACTATTTGTTGAATATCAAGAGTTTGAAGAGCTAAAAGATGTTCTTTTGTTTGGGGTTTTGGGACTTTTTCATTTGCTGCAACTAGTAATAGTGCACCATCCATTAATGCAGAACCTGAAAGCATATTTGCCATCAAACTTTCGTGGCCAGGACTATCTACAAAACTGACAACTCTAGATAATTCACTTTCTTTTCCACAGTTGTTACATTTTGGAGTTGTAGAAAATCCTAATGGTTCTTCACAGCTTGTACACTTGTAAAATGCAGCATCAGAATATCCAACACGAATTGTAATTCCTCGTTTTAGTTCTTGACTATGTACACTAGTCCATGAACCAGATAATGCTTGAATGAGTGTTGTTTTTCCATGATCTACATGTCCTGATGTTCCAATGTTAACACATGGTTGATAACCATATTTTTTAATGTACCAATCAGGAAGAGTTTCTCTCCAATGCATGAGTCAAAATGTAGAATCGGTATATGTTAAGTTATTCTTTTTTATCTTTAGTTTTTTTATCTGTTGATTCTTTTGCATCTTCTGCAGGTGCTTCAACAGGTAATTCTCCATCAAATTTACAATTTACTTGATAGATTTCTTCTGAAATTGTATTTCCACGCATTAGTTTTCTTATTCTTTGTCCAGTTTCTGCTGCTTGCAAACCTACTCCTTTAGAAAGTAAAACACGTTTTCTTGCTGCACCATGAATATCAGATCTCATTGGAACTCCAGACTTGTCACTTCCTCCAGTGAGTTTTAATTTTCCAGATAATCCTACAATTGTAGCATCAGTTTCATTTCCTAATTGCAATCCTAACAATGGATTTGCATCACTGTCTTTGAGTTCTTTGGAAATAGATTTTCCCTTTATATCTGAAATTGTGAGTTTGAAGTTAGTCAAGTATTCAAAAAAAAGTTGAACGTCTAATTAAGCTTTGGACATTATTTTTAAATCAAGACTCTAAAAGATGGTAATGGGAGAAGACATCAAGTGTCCAAAGTGTGATAATAAAATGGTGGACATGCAAGCATGCCATATGTTTTGTCCGAACTGTGGTGCTCACTTGGATTGCTCAGATAAAGGAAGTTATTGGTAATCAAATTCCAGGTCTATCTGGAATATAATCAGATACCATATTCATTGCTTGGTCTTTCATAATTTCAAGATAAGTATCATAATCTGCCTCAAAATTACAATGGGGACATTTTACTCTAGTAATCTCATCATCTAAAATTGCAACTCTTTCACATTCTGGGCATTTTGCATCCATGATATAATTATTCAATCAAGATATTTAATCATAATTAATGAATGGCACCTAAGCGGAGTTAGTTTAGTCTGGTATGACGTCAGCTTCCCAAGCTGAAGGCCGCGGGTTCAAATCCCGCACTCCGCATTATAATTCTCTAATTGCTTGCTCGATTATTCCCCTATCTTTGGCTTTAGGAAAATATTTCAAATAACTTTTTAGATCATCTTTTGCATCTGAATTTTTATTTTGTTTTTCTCTAAGAAAAGCACGATTTTTGTAAATTTTGGCTGATCTTTTTGGATCAATGGCTATAGCTTTGGTGTAATAATTTTCTGCCTTTTCAAATTGGTTTGATTTAAGATAAAAATTTCCTAGTCCATTAAATGTCAAGTATGATCTATTATTGATTTCTAAACATTTTTCATAAAATTCTACACACTCGATTGAATTTTGCTCATTCATTAAAGAACCTAAAAGATGTAGAGCAGTTGGATTTTTTGGTTGTAATTCTATTGCTTGCTTTAATGAATCAAGTGCTTTAGAATAATTTTTTAATATACTTGATCTTTCTGAATCAAAACACAATCTATTTGATTTGTTACTAGTGTCATTTTCAAGTTTTAGAGAAGATAAAATATCATTTGGTGCAAGTACTATCACTAAATTACCTTCTTCAGACCATTCATTTTCAAAAATATCTTGAGGGATTGCACCTTCTTGTTGTTCACCTTTTTGGTTTCCTTTCTGAATATAATGAAGAATTGTTTTTTCTTCATCATTATAACCAGTAATTACAGATGCATGTTGTGTAATTTCCGGAATTCCTGGCAAAATTACAATTGGTGGAATACCAGCATCAATGATTTTTTTTAATTCAGATAAAGATGAATGAATAATTTTGCATGTTAATCCATGTCTTTCAGCAGACTCTATTCCTTCAATTAGAATACTTCCATCAAAACCTGAATATTTTTTTGCAGTTTCTATGGCTTCAGCCATAGGTAATTCAATATTCCAATATTTGGAAACTACGTTAATTGGTAATGGAAGACAGATATTTTCCTCATCAACTAGTGGTAAAATTAATTCATGAACATCTTGTTTCATGAATGAGAAAAAATCTGAGAGTAATTAAAATCAATCAGAGTAGGCAAAACTTTTGAATCAAATCATGACCATCTTTACTCATTTCAGGATGAAATTGGGTTCCAAAAATCAATTTTTTTTCATATTGAATAATTTCATATTTGA
>Ga0207991_1000534_pt1 | contig 25376 bp, 30 predicted proteins | sample ETN07SmetaG_FD_185786 | JGI IMG/M metagenome (GOLD analysis project Ga0207991, IMG submission 185786) | Marine microbial and viral communities from oxygen minimum zone, Eastern Pacific Ocean - ETNP2014F14-07SV275 (SPAdes) (version 2) | ecosystem: Environmental > Aquatic > Marine > Oceanic ...
CATCCCATGTAAAGGTATGCATTGCGATTATTGTGATTATAAAGAGTTGTTATGTCCCTTGTTTGGTTAGAATGGTTGGAGTAGATGGCGAAATTTAAGTAATGCTTTCCTGCCACATCTAATGTAATACCTTAAGTGTACGATATAAATGGTAGAATAATTAATGAGTTAATAAATAATAATATGGATGCTGGCTATCATTCAGTTATCTGGAATGCAGATAATAACGCAAGCGGTGTATACTTTGTGAAGATGGTGGCAGGAGATTTTGTCAATACACAGAAATTGATGTTGGTAAAATAGATATAGTCTTATCTTGCTAATGAGTGAATTTAATTATTCATTCATATCTGTATGAAAGTCTTAATTTTCATCCTTAATATTTAAGGAAAATCTCAATAATTGAACTTTAGTTGGAAAAAATTCCTGGAAGAACTCCGGGTATTAATAATTCTCGTAATCATAGCCTTCACCATAAAATCTACATTGGTAGAAATTTATGTAGTGCCTACTGGTTCTATGGAAAATACCATCCTCACTGGTGATATGCTCATAGGCAATAAATTTATATACGGAATGCGTACCCCCATATGGATTGGGATTCCCTATACACGAAATGGGTTTCATATTCCCTGGTTTCGCTTGCCGGCATTTAAAGAAGTAGAAAGCGGGGATGTAACCATTTTTGAATTTCCCAGAGATCCCTTTCAGAAATATGTTAAAAGATGTATTGGAGTGGGTGGAGATTCTATTTCTATAAATATTGGTACTATAACTGTAAACAATGATACCATGCATTTTCCTGATGAAGGCAAGTATATTAAAGGCTTTAAATATGATAAGGATAAGGTGGAAAAACTTTATTCATATTTTACTGGGAATAGAGATAATTTAGAAAGTTTTGTGGTGCCCTATAAAGGGATGAAAATTGACTTTAATAATGTTGATGACTGGCAAACTGCAATCTCCCTAATGGTTCAGGATGGCAATGATGTTAAGCTTGGTAGTAAAACTTTTACCATGATTGACCCTTATGAAGTAGCAAGAACCCATGGATTTCTTAAATATAAATTATTGAAATTGATCAGTTCTTCAAGAAAAGCAGCAATGCGTGAACAGAAAGATAGAAGTAGATTCATTAAAAAATTAAATAATGAATATAAAGAAGATAATCTTGTAAATCCCTGGTATATTAATTATGGTTTTGAAAATTCAGAATATTTAAAAAATAATATTACAATAAATGGTGAGACCCTGAGTGAACTTGGAGTTTATACTTTAAAACATGATTACTACTTTTTTATGGGTGATAACAGGGATTCAAGTTATGATTCACGGTTCTGGGGATTTGTTCCAGACACACAAATTTTAGGGACTCCCTTATTTGCCCTGGTGAATCTATTTAAATTTAAACTACGAATGAAAGTTGTTTCCTAATTAAATTACGATATGTTCGGATTTATCGCATTTGGATTTAAACTCATATTTGCCGCCATTGCTGGTGGTGCTCTCAGTTATATTCCCGGAGAAGAAACCCAAAACCATAAAATTGTTGAAACATCCCTCATCTGCATATTTGGAGCAGCAATTTTGGGGTTGACAAGTCAATTACATTATGGTGAATATAATATTGTTACAGGAATTGGAATTTTAGCTGTAATAATGGGAATAATTTCTATTTCGAAAAATTTAGATTTTGTAAATCGAATGGTTTGGTTATTTTCAGGAGTATCTGGGATGATAATTGGAGCTGGATATATTGTGCAGGCGATATTGTTGGTGGGACTTGTATATGTTATTTTACGGAATAGTGAACAGCTTCTAAACTATTTTGACCAGGAAACAGAAGAGTCAGATGATAGTTCTATTGAAAATGTTTCAGATTAGTATATTTATTAGACTAAATTTATATATCATTTTCAACCTCGTATTTCAACAAAACTATAAATATTATTAAAATATCGGATAATTAATTGAGTATTGATTTAGACAGTACCGAAGGAAGAAAACAATATCTATCAGAAAAATTGGATGACCTTTTAGAAGGAATTAATGATTCCTATGGCACTCTGTTAATGGAAGAATTATTGGCTCGTTTAGAGCTCACCGTAAAAGATTTTAATGATGAAATGAAAGTTCTCTGTGATCAATTAGTGACAAAAGAAAAAGAACGGCAGCAATTAATGGAAATGTTGAAAACCACTGATGGATTGCCTGCGCCAGCTTCTGGTGGAGCACCAGCGGCACAAGATGCAAGTCAGCCTGCAGAAACAGCCTTTGTTGAAACTGAAGAACTTGGAGAGGATGTCCCTGAATGGGAAAAGAAATTAGCAAAATTAGAAAAAAAGTAAGTTAAGGGTTATTATGCAAAGAGCAATTTGGATTATTACATTTTTTATTATTATAGCAATCGGATATTACTGGATGGTTGTAGATGATTCACGAACAAAACAAATGGTTGAATTGTCTGATAGTGATGCAGAGCTTTCTGGTGATGTGAATTCCACCGTTGAAATTTATGATCGGTTAGAAAAAAAATGGATAGGAACCAGTAAGCATGTGCAAACCTTGCAAAAAGAAACCCATACCCATTATGCTGTGTATGAAGCTCAGATGGATTCTATTGATATTGTATTTGAAGAAATTAAATTTAGCATCGAGCAGTTAGAAGAAATATTAATTAGAAAAATTGACAGAGTTAAAGATGATGTGAGAAATCTTGAGGATAATTTTGAAACTTTTAAGAGATCAACAAAACGTGCAGGGCGTGATATGAAACAAAAGATATCCACGATTCAGGATGACATAAATACATTAAATGCAACTGTATTTCCTCCTGCTGAAGAAGAAGATAAAAAATAAAACTAATTTAATTAAAGTGGCTAAAAGGGGAATGCAATTCCCCTTTTTCATTTTAAATAAACTACATGTATAATGATTAAACTTGATGAATTAATTGGTGACTTAATATTTGTATCCTTTTCAAACCATGAACGATATAAGGATATTGGTATTAAGGAATCAACAGGACATTTTCTTTTGAAGGGATTTGACCGACTGGGACTATGGCTGGAACATCCGGGAATTGTGATTATTCATGCAAAAGATGAATCTGGAACTCCACTCCCTGTTAAGAAACACACAAGAGAAAATATAGATGCTAATTTTGTTGTTACTTGGGATAATGTTAATACAATTATGCATTACCCCAATAGAGAAGGATTTGACTTCCCTAGTGAATTTAAAAAAATGAAATTAGGCTTTAGTGTTGACTATGAAAAAGGAAATAGTAATAAATGATTTCTGGGATTCTTAAAATGTGGAAAGAAGCTGAAGGCTGGGGATTTATTGAAGGGGATGACGGTGACGATTATTTTGTAAATATTGCCAATGTTCGCAAAGGGCAAAAAATGCAAACAAATATCCGTGTTAAATTTGATGTCACCCAGGGGCATCGAGGTCCTGAAGCTGAAAATGTCAGTTTGGTTTAATTCCTGTTATTTAAACTCTCCTTTGGAGAGTTTTTTATTTAACCCAAAATATTCTCATATAATAATAATAAAATTCCTTCAGAATTGTCTTTAGAAAAAGCTGAATAATTATTTATTTTTACGTCCAATTCTTTGTTAAAAATTTACTGAATTTATTATGTGTATAAATGATACTCAACTAATTGAATCATCTAAACCAGAATATTGGGAGAAATCTTATAAATCTGGTGAGATGGGTTGGGATATTGGCGAACCGACGCCCGTATTTAACAGTTGGATTCAAACACAAAAAGAATCTCTGTCAATTTGTATTCTTGGAGCAGGGAATGGGTGGGATGCGCTTCATTTTGCAGAAAAAGGACATAAGGTAACGGCTGTAGATTTTGCTGAATCAGCTGTATTAAATATGAATGTTGCAGCTGCAAAAAGAGGATTGAAGTTAAATATCCTCCATATGGATATTTTTAATTTAGATGAAATATTCACCAATACTTTTGATATTGTGTTGGAATATACCTGCTTTTGTGCCATTGATCCTGATCAAAGAGATGTTTATATTAGCCTTGTAAATCACATATTAAATCCATCGGGTAAGTTTGTTGGGTTATTATTTCCCACTGATAAAAATCTTGATAGCGATGGTCCACCTTTCGGAGTGGACATAGATACTACGTTAAATTTATTTTCAAAATATTTCACAGTGATTGAGAAAGAAATCCCAAGTAATTCGATTGAACGGCGAAAGGGTAGAGAGATGTTCGTCATATTAAAGAAAAATGGAAACTAAAATTAAAATAAATAATATCCAATTATTTGGGTATCATGGCACTGGCGAAAAGGAAAAATCCACTGGTCAACTTTTTGAAATTGATATTGAAGTTTCACCTGTTAATGACACTCCAATTTCAGATAATTTAGCCCAAACGGTAGATTATACTCTTCTGTATGATGAAGTCACCACAATATTCTCAAAAAGAAGATATAATTTAATTGAATATCTTGCCAATAAAATCGCTGATACTATAACCAATAAATATAGAGTGAATTCATGTAAAGTCGTAATACGGAAACCAAATGCTCCAATAAAAGGCGATTTTGATTCGGTTGAGGTTGAGGTAATAAGTAATGTCTGAAGAACAGCGCATATTTTTAGGTTTAGGTTCAAATATGGGCAACCGTTATCAAAATTTGAAAAATGGAATAATTATGCTGCATGAACATCCCCATATTTGGGTCACTGATAAATCCCATGTGTATCAATCACCGCCAATGTATAGAGCCGATCAAGATGAATTTTATAATATGGTGGTTGAAATTGACACTAATTTAATACCGGTGGATTTACTCAATGAAATTAAGAATATTGAAAAGAAAGCAGGCAGGTTGCTGGAACGAAAAAAAAATATGCCCCGTATTTTAGATATTGATATTCTGGCTATTGGTGACCTGCAAATCCATAGTGGATTATTAGAAATTCCTCATGGGGGAATATCTGAAAGAATATTTGTACTCAAACCATGGAATGATATTGCACCAAATTTTGTTGTGCCAGGACAAAATGCAATGGTTTCTGAAATTCTGGAAAATACCGATGATGATTCGGATGTACGAATGGTACTTATTTTTGATAAGGAAGGGATGATTTGAAAATACCATATCATATTGCAATAGAAGGAACAATAGGGGTAGGAAAGACCAGTCTGGCTGGAATATTAGGGGATCGATTAGAAGCAAAGTTAATCTTAGAAGAGTTCGAAGAAAATCCATTTTTAGTGGAATTTTATAAAGATTCGGATCGGTTTGCATTTCAGACGCAGTTATTTTTCCTTTTATCTCGATATCGACAACAACAGCAATTACAGCAGACTGACTTATTTACTAAAACTCTGATATCTGATTATATGTTCGTGAAAGATAGATTATTTGCAGCATTAAATCTGGATGACAAAGAAATGAGTTTGTATAATACTGTGGCACGAATACTTGAAAAAAATGTAGCATCACCGGATATGGTAATATTTTTGCAGTCAGATACAGACCGGCTCATGCAGAATATAAAACTCAGAGGCAGGGAATATGAAAAATTAATTGATTGGAAGTATATTGATGCATTGAATCAAATGTATAATGAGTATTTTTTCAGATACGATGATTCTCCCTTACTTATTATCAACACCAATGATATTGACTTTGTAAATAATAAAGATGACTTAGAGGAAATAATTGAATTCATTCGCACACCCGGCGAAGGAACCCGCTATTTTAATCCAATAAAAAGTATCTATTAATCTATATGATGAAAATTATCTTTATCATTGCATTAATTTGGATATTCTACCAAATCAAAAAATTCCTTTTCGGGATTCAAATTACCAATAAAAAGAAACAGAAAGCGGAAAGTATGAGTCGTAAATCCGGGATGGATATACAGGATGCTGACTACGAAGACGTTGAATGAAAGCTGTTAGAATCATTGAACATGGCGGTATAGAAAAACTCATATATGATGAAATTCCAGAACCTTCTTGTCTTCCTGATAAAATCAAAATTCAGGTAAAAGCCGCTGCACTTAATCATTTGGATATATGGGTGAGGAACGGACTTCCCGGCTTACCTATTCCTTTGCCATTAATAATGGGGTGCGACGCATCTGGAACTATTACAGAAGTTGGTTCTCAGATTAATAAATTTCAACCAGGTGATGATGTGGTCATTCAGCCCGGTACTTTTTGCGGCGATTGTGAGCATTGTAATGATGGGAGGGAGAATTATTGTTCTAAATATGGTATTTTAGGCGAGACGGAAAATGGCACTCAGGCAGAATATATTGTTCTTGATCCCATTAATATCCATTTAAAACCGGAGCATTTATCCTTTTCTGCAGCAGCGTCAATGCCATTAGTTTTTATGACCGCCCACCATATGCTCATTAAACGGGCAAAACTGCAACCTGATGAAACCGTATTAATTTATGGGGGCAGTTCAGGTGTTGGTTCTGCAGCAATCCAGATTTGTAGTGACTTAGGTGCTCAAATAATTGCTACATCCGGAAATGAATCAAAAGGTGAATTCTGCAGGAAATTGGGTGCCCATCATGTAGTCAATCACAATCATGAAAATTGGTTGGATGAAGTAAAAGAAATTACGGGTAAATCTGGTGTAAATGTGGTATTTGAGCATGTGGGTTCTGCAACATGGAAACAATCAATCAGAATTTTATCCAAAGGGGGACGGCTGGTTACCTGTGGAGCAACCACCGGCGCTGATGTAAATATTAATTTGGCACATCTATTTATGAAGCAACAATCCATTTTAGGCTCCACCATGAGTAGTATTTCTACTTTTAAAGAGGTTATGAATATAATTAATGATAAAAAATATATTCCAATGGTAAATAAGATATTCCCAATGAAAGATATTCGAGATGCTCACGCATATATTGAAAACAGGCAGCAATCAGGTAAAGTTGTTTTGCTTCCTTAAAAGGTTGAGTGGTTGTTGAATATTCTCATTAAAATTCCAATTATCTTTATACTATTAATCAGCACTGCTATGCCAAATATTTTTCATGGTGTTGCTTTGCAGATGACCTCCGATGGCACGGGGGTATATTATAAACCTGGAATCAATTTTAAGCAGCATTCTAAACTGATGGGAGTCTTGGGAATTCATTTAGATAATAAATTTCAAAATGTGAGCAGATTTGAAGTAGGAAATAGAAACCGTTCAATTTATTTAGATTTATCCGCTGAATTCAAGCAAGAATTGCTGCAGGAAATGATTGCAGGTGCTTTCAGGCCGGTTATCACTATTCAGGGTGGAAGTATTGCAGATGTAAGTTCCATATCAGGGACTGGTGATTTAGGAAATTGGAAATTGAAATATGCAGTTGGCGCAGGATTTCAATTTTATAATCTGAGAATATTAAACGAGCTCACAATGAAATATAATCAAAATCCATTTACCAAAGGGACCATGGCATTTCAATTAGCAATGTATTGGAAATAAGGAGACCAAACTATGTCAGATAATTGTTTATTTTGTAAAATTATAAATGGAGATATCCCGGCAGATATTGTGGAGCAAACAGACACTGCTCTGGCATTTTGTGATATTAATCCGCAAGCCAAAACACATGTATTAATTATCCCCAAAGTGCATATTGAATCCACCCGCGATTTAAATGGTGAGAATATTCACTGTTTATCAGAAATGGCAGAAATGGCGAATAAAATTGCAAAGAGTGAAGGCATCTCAGAATCTGGATATCGCTGGGTAATTAATACGGGTGATGATGGAGGACAAACGGTTCATCATCTCCACTTACATTTACTGGGTGGAAGGCAACTTCAATGGCCGCCTGGGTAGGAGAAGATAGAAAATTGAAACTGGGAATTAGTATATCAAACAACTTTCCATTTTCGACTTTCAAATTTCTAACACATGTACATTTCTAAACTCAATTTACAGGGATTTAAATCCTTTCTTAATAAAACAGACCTAAACTTTGGTGAAGGAGTTACGGCTGTTGTGGGTCCCAATGGATGTGGAAAAAGTAATATAGTGGATGCCATCCGCTGGGTTTTGGGGGAGCAGAAAATTTCTGTACTGCGATCCGTCAAAATGGAAGATGTAATCTTCAATGGTACCAAAAATCGAAAACCATTGGGATTTTGCCAGGTATCCATGCTTATTCATAACAATCGTGGAATCTTGCCCATAGAATACAACGATGTAGAAATATCACGCCGTCTTTATAGAAGTGGTGAAAGTGAATTTTATATCAATAAAACTCACTGCCGTCTGAAAGATATTCAAAATCTATTTGTTGATACGGGTATGAGTTCCAATGCCTATTCTGTTATAGAGTTAAAAATGGTGGACTCTATTTTATCTCACAATGCTTCCGACCGGCGAAAAATGTTTGAGGAAGCTGCCGGAATCAATAATTATAAACAGCAGAGACAGGCGGCTTTACGGAAAATAACTGCAACTCGTGCGGATATGGAACGGGTGAATGATATTATTGTAGAAGTCAATAATTCCATAAAAAATCTCAACTTGCAGGTAAAGCGGTTTGAACGTTTTAAAAAATTAACTGAAAAACATAAAACACTTACAATAGAAGTAGCCCATGCCGAAATTCAGCTTATTAATAATAAACAAATTCCTTTACATGAGAAGCTGGGTCAAATAAAGAGTAAGCAATCCAGTTTATCTGGTCAAATGAATATAGATGAAACCCTCACTGAGCAGGTGCAGTCTCAATTTGAAACTAAAAAGGGAGAGCTCAGCAATTGCCAAAAAAATATTTCTAATCTGGAGAATAAATTATCCGAGTTAAATAGCAATCTCCTGGTATGGTCAGAAAAAATATCAGGGAATGAAAATCAGAAACATCATTTTATCGATGAGCTGCAGCATAATGAAGATAACCTTGCAATTTCTGCGGGAAAAATAGATGAATTGAAATCTAAAAAGAAAATCTTACTGCCTGAAATTAAAAAGCGTCAAACCGATTTTAAAAACCATGAAAACCAATATAAAGAAGTAAAAGAAAATTATGATAATATTCTAAGAAATCAGGAAGAATTAAAAAAGCAATCAGAATCGGAATATTTGAAAATCCGTGATGAAGAAGGTGTATTAGAAAGACTTAAAAATACACTTTCAGAATTAGAACAGAATAAAGAAACTCTTAATGATAAAATAGAACATAATAATCAAAAACTGGAAAATTCTAAAGCAGATTCGAATTTAGCCCGTGCCAATGTAGAAAATCAGGAGAAGCAAAATGGATTACTCAGAAAGGAAGTAGCCAGTCTGAAAGCTAAACACTCAAAGTTAGAAGAGGATATTTTATCAAAAAAAGAAGAGAAAAATATTTTACAATCTAAAATATCTACATTAACCAGTCAAATCGAGTTTTACACCAATATTATTGAAAATCACGAGGGAAGACCAGCAGGAGTAAAGCATATTTTAAGTAATAAAGAAAAGTATCCTTTTGTATTGGGTGTCTTATCTGACATTATTGAAGTAAATGAACTCTATCAATTAGCGGTTGAGACAGCCCTGGGAGAGTATGGCAGCTTTTTGGTTGTTGATAGTAGGAAGAATGCTCAGAAGCTCATTGCAAAAACAAAAGGGAAATTTTCTATTTTCTCTCTGGATAACCTTCCTGAAGTTGCAACAGCTGCAATCGAAAATCCTATTGAACTCCTACTAACAAAAATAAAATGTCAGCCTGAATTAGAAAAGTTGCTACAACTGATTATTGGTGATGTGTGCATCCTTGCAACGGATAAGCAAGAGCCCGATTTCAACAATTCAAACGTATATAATTGGGTAGATAAATCTGGCAATTATTTTTCTAATGGATATATTTTTAAATCCGCTGGAGATAAATCGGATTCAGTAATAGGGCGAAGACAGAAATTAGAACTTTTAGAAAATGAGCTCATAATTGCAAAAAAGAATGTAAAGAAACTAAACGGCAATTTAGAAGGTGTTATAAAAAATGCCGATAGCATCCGCAAGAATTTACAACTTAAATCAGATGAATTAGATTCTGCTATACTGAAGTTAAATGATTTCGAACAGATGTTGAAACAACAGAATTATGTTGCAGCTCAGCATCAAGAATCAATATTGGAGTGCAAAGAAAATCTGAAAAATATAGTCTCTCAAATTATTGAATTCAATATCAAGCTTAAAACAGCAAAAGATACTATTCATGACTTGCGAATAGAATATGAGAAATCATCTAAAGAATATGAAAACTTTCAGGAAAAAATAGCGGTGGATAGATCTGCAATCAGAACCCAACAGCAAAATGTACAGGATGCCCGAATTAAACTTCTGGAGATTGAAAAAGAAAAAGAAGGCTTTGCATATCGCATTGATACTTTTATTTCTCAAGAGAAGGAATTTAAAGTACGCATTACTAAATATAATTCTGAATTGCTGCGCATTGATAAAGAGAATCAGACTCTCCAATTGTCAATTACCGAAGGAAAAGAAAAGCTCATTGATTTATCTCATTCTTTAGAGAAAAATAGTAGAGAAAAGGATGATCTGGAGAAGGCATATAATAAGTCATATGCAGAGCTTCAACGCCTGCAGTCGGGAATTCGGGAACGGCAGAAACAGAAAGATGAATTTCTAAATACTATTCGTGAATATGAAATTAGCATTGCCGAAGGTAGTAATGAAATAAAGCATCATCGCAGTCGAATCAATGAGCTTTATAATGAAGAATTATCGGATGACCCCATTAATTTGGATGAATATGATTTGCCATCTCGAAAGACTGAGATGGAGAATCTTCAGCGATCATTAGATCGTATTGGTCCGGTTAATTTAGCTGTGGCCGAGGAATATGAAAAAGAATCTGAACGTTCTGCTTTTTTAATAGAGCAGTATAGTGATTTAGAACAAGCTGAAAAAATAATTAATGAAACCATTGAAAAATTGGATGGGGAAGCTGAAACAAAATTCATGGATACATTTACTGCCATTCAGGAAAATTTTACCAAGACCTATTCCTCATTTTTCGATGGAGGTGAAGGGCATCTGCGTCTGGTTGGTGAAGATGACCCATTAGAGGCAGAAATTGAAATTATTGCCCGTCCCCCTGGTAAAAAGACACAAACCCTGCGCATGCTCTCTGCCGGCGAAAAAGCCCTAACCGCTATTGCCCTACTATTTGCTATTTACCTGGTGAAACCCAGCCCATTCTGCATATTAGATGAAGTAGATGCCCCTCTGGATGATACCAATATTGGTAAGTTTGCCAAAGTGCTGAAAGAGTTTTCAAATAAGACCCAGTTCATTGTGGTCACCCATAATAAACTCACCATGGAAAAAGCCGATTATATGTACGGCGTTACCCAGGTTGAGGAAGGTGTGAGCAAAATTGTATCGGTGAAATTTAGCAGTGAAAAAGTGAAAGAGTATGTTTAATTAAAATGAAATAAAATAGTAGTCTGTATATGCATTCCCTCCTAAAATCATTTGAACAATTTATTTATCCTCAATATTGTAATTCTTGTGAGACTCCATTATCAGAAGTAGAACTATTATTCTGCTCCAAATGCAGGGTAAATGATATTCAGTTCAGTAAATTAGGAAATTGGGTTGGCCAACTCAAAACGCATAAAAACCTGGATTATGCACATTCCTTTTATTGGTTTGGCGATGTTATTCAAGCCTACATTCATCATCTGAAATATTCCGGTTGGAATACTTTTTTACCTCGACTCATTAATAATGCCATCAGGAAATCAGAATTGCCCAAAGAAGCAACCGAAGCGGTATTATTCCAATTCCACTTCATAGGGTGCGGCAGCGTGATAGAGGTTTTAATCAGGCAATGGTGATTGCAAAAGAATTAGGTCATCAATGGAATCTAAAGTTAGAGGATAAAATGTTGAAGCGGGAAAAATATACGCAAACACAAACAAAACTGAGTATTATTGAAAGGCAGAAAAATATGTATATGGCATTTCATATGCTCAAAGATGCTCCGAAAGCTGTATTATTAATAGATGATGTGCTCACAACTGGTTCAACCGCAGATGCATGCGCCATGCAATTACGGGAAAGGGGCAGCGCCTGGGTTGGTGTAGTTACATTAGCAACTCCAAAAATAAAGAAAATATATAGATAAGAAGTTCCTGACTTTTGTAATTTTGCAGTCTATTTATCAGCAGAAATTATGAAAAATATTACAAAATTAGAATTAAATGGAAAACGGGCGCTCATTCGAGTGGACTTCAATGTTCCCCTAAATGGAGGAATTGTATTGGATGATTTCCGGGTTAGAGCCAGTTTACCAACTATAAAACATTGCCTGAATGAAGGCGCATCTGTTGTTTTAATGTCTCATTTGGGTAGACCGAATGGAGAAATAGTACCGGAACTCAGCCTTGACCCAGTTGCTTTTTGTCTGGAAGATTTGCTTGACATGGAAGTAATGTTTTCAGAGGATTGCATTTCTGATGATGCCATTGGACTCAGTCAGCAAATGCTTCCACGTGAGGTTCATCTTTTGGAAAATCTCAGATTTCACAAAGGCGAAACTGAAAATGATCCTGTATTCAGCGCCTCTCTCGCGGAGCATGCTGATATTTATATTAATGACGCCTTTGGAACTGCACACCGGTCTCATGCCTCCAATATGGGTGTATCTGCAATAATAAATGAAACTGCCATTGGTTTTTTAATGGAAAAAGAATTAAAATATCTGGGCGACACAATGAAAACCCCAGAACAGCCATGCGTTGTAATTTTAGGTGGAGCAAAGATTGGTGATAAAATTACCCTCATTCATAATTTGATGGAAAAAGCAGATGCTATTTTAATTGGCGGCGCCATGGCCTTTACCTTTTTAAAAGTACAGGGCAAAAATGTAGGAGCTTCCTTAATTGATCAGGACAACCTCAATACTGCAGAAGATATTCTATCGCTAGCTGAGAAAACCAATACAAATATTGTTCTCCCTGTTGATGTAGTAGCTGGACCAAAATTATCTGATGATACTACATGGAGAATTGCCAATTTAGACCAGCTGAAAACTGGCGAGGCAGGGTATGATATTGGTCCTGAAACTACCATGGAATTTGAAATGATCTTATCCAATGCTAAAACGATATTTTGGAATGGTCCCTTAGGCGTAAGTGAAATTCCTGCATTTTCAACCGGGACTCAGGCAATTGCCTCTGCTGTTATAGATCAAACGGAAGAAGGGGCAATTTCCATAATCGGTGGAGGGGATACGGCATCGGCGTTAAAACAGTACGGATTGGAGAGGGGATTTACACACATTTCTACGGGTGGTGGCGCTTCCCTGCAATTGATGAGTGGCAAGCAACTTCCGGCATTAGAGGCGCTTCAGGAGTATGCATAGAAGACGATTTTGTGTGGCAAACTGGAAAATGAATTTTAACTCTTCCGATACTAAATCATTTCTTGAAAACTGGGGAAAAAAAGATTTGAATAATAAGGAAGTTAAAACTATTTTTTGTCCATCTTTCACGGAGCTGAATACTACTGCAGAACTGCTTCATAATTCTGATTCTGAGTTGGGAGCACAAAATGTGTATTATGAATCTAATGGCGCTTATACCGGAGAAATATCCTGCAGAATGTTAAAAGATTTGGGATGTAATTGGGTGATCATTGGGCATTCTGAACGCCGGGCAATATTTGGTGAAACTGATGAAATGGTATGCAATAAACTGGATAAATTAACATCTGAAAATATGTACCCAATTGTTTGTATAGGAGAAACAAGAGATGAACGGGAGAATGGGAAAACAGAAGAGGTGCTATCCCGGCAATTATTAGTGGCTTTTGAAAATCAAAAGGGTAAAAATATAGAACATACCGTTATTGCTTATGAACCGGTCTGGGCAATTGGGACTGGAATTACAGCCACTATTGATATGATTTCAGAAGCACATCAGTGTATTAGAAACATTTTTAATACCAATGGTTTTAATGGAAATGAAATATCCATTTTATATGGAGGCAGTGTAACAAATGAAAACGCAGCTGAGTTATCAAACATAACGGATGTTGACGGTTTTTTAGTAGGTGGTGCATCTTTGGATGTAGAAAAGTTTTATGCAATTTATAATCAACTTTAAGGAGAAATAATAATGTTATATGGAATAGCAATCTTTATCTTTGTCTTAGTTTGTTTCATGTTAATGGGAATTATCCTGTTACAATCCAGTAAAACAGGTGGAATGGGTACAGCCATGGGTGGACAAGCAATTAATACGGCCTTTGGCGGGCATGGAGCTGATAAACTGCTGGTTAGAATTACCAGTGGATTGGCCGTTGCCTTCATGGTATTGGCAATCACAATTGGAATGATGGATAATCCTGCCTCTCGCATTGATTTCAGTAATAAACCCACTCTCAGCCGTAATGAAGGAGCGGGAAATACTGTACCGGCACCAGCAGTTGACCTGCAGCCAGTTGAAAAGGCAGTACCTGTAGAAATACCCACCGGAAACGACGGCGAATAATCTAGATAGCTGAAGTGGTGGAACTGGTAGACACGCTGTCTTGAGGGGGCAGTGGGGGAAACTCTGTGTGGGTTCGAGTCCCACCTTCAGCACAAATATTCTTTTATAATAAAATGAGAAATAACATGCAAAATTACATTCTATTCTTTTTAATTATCGGATTCACCAATTTATTTGGAACTGCAGAAGATCATATATCTTTAATTCAGTCATCAATTGATAATGGTGATTATTTGGCAGCAAATGAAAAATTTGAAACAGCTATTACAGAATATGATGGAAATGCAGGATTGTATTTTATTGGTGGAACAGTAGCTGTAAAACTTGACAAGCTTGATGATGCCAATAAACATTTTATCAAAGCCATTGAATTAGATAATAAAAATGAGGACTATCGATTAGAACAGGAAAAATTATCTGAATTAAAAAATGGCATGACTAATGCTCGAAAAACCTATGATAGCGGCAGGATTGATGATGCTATAATTGATTATGAAAAATTAACCACAACCTTTTCTAACAATGCCATTGTCTTTTATAACTTGGGTCGCGTCTATAAAGTTAATGAAGAATATGATTTGGCTATAAAAAACTATAAAAAGGCTAAGGAAATAAATCCATTTGAGAATAAATATTCTCTTGCTATCACAGCAATTGCACAGGAAATGGCAAAAGCGGGTGACACAGAATATCGTCGCCAGGAATTTGATTCTGCCATAGAATATTATAAAAATGCAATTCAATATTCTCCCGATTATACAACTGCTTATTTCAAACTTGCCCGAACCTATTTTAAAATGAAGGATTATGAAAATACAAAAATATATTTAGAACAGAATCTTGCAGTTGATTCAAATCAGGAACAATCGGAAAAAATGCTGGGAGATATTTACCGCAGCACTGGTGAATCAGAAAAAGCAATTGATCATTACAACTTGGCAATATCCATAAATGGAAATTATCATCAAGCATACTACTCTCTGGGTACAACTCTCCTTTTAAATGGGGACTTGGAAAATGCTCAGATTGCTCTGAAATCTGCCATACAGCTTGATTCAAATTATGCCAAAGCCTACGGTGCTTTGGGGACTGTGGAACAAGAATTGGGTGAAATTGATTCAGCTATAAACAATTTTATTCAGTCTACAAATTTGGATGGTAAATCCTATAAAATTCATTATCGCCTGGCAAGTGTTTATAATATTCAAAAACAGCATGAAAATGCTAAGAAATCAGCTAAAGAATGTTTGAATATTAAGCGAAATTATGCCCCGGCCTATTTTGAGCTGGGTATTTCTGAAAAGGCACTGGGGAATAAAGTTGCCGCAACGGATGCTTTTGAAAAAGCAAAGAAAGATAAGAATTGGAGGAAATCCGCACAATTTGAACTTGATATGTTGAGTAAAGGATTTTGATAAATTTTACAGATGATATACTAAATTACGGTGAGAATAATTATCTGCAGAAAAGGACATTATTAATGTCCTTTTTTAATTATTTTACAAGATGATTAAAGCTGTCATATTTGACTTAGATAATACTCTTTTGGATTTTATGAATATGAAATCCAAGGCGGTGGAAGCTGCTGTCCATGGAATGATAGAAGCTGGTTTTCAAATGGATAAGGATACAGCCTGTAATAAGATATTTTCAATCTACGAATCTAAGGGGTGGGAATATCAGGAAGTATTTGATGATTTTATTCAGACAGAATTGGGTAGACTTGATTACAAAATATTAGCGTCCGGAATAGTGGCGTATAGAAAAGCAAAGGAAGCCTCTTTAATTTTATATCCCAATGTGAATAGTACTTTGATAACACTCTCAAAATGGGGTTTGAAATTAGGTGTGGTATCCGATGCTCCCAGTCGTGAGGCATGGATGCGGATTTGTTCTGTAAACCTGCATCATATTTTCGATGCTATTGTTACCTTCCAGGATACAGGAATGCATAAGCCTTCTCCTGAGCCATTTGAGAAAATTTCGTCACTTTTGGATATTCCACCTGAAAATTCACTCATGGTTGGAGATTGGCCTGAGCGGGATGTAATCGGTGCAAAAAAATTAGGAATGAAAACTGCTTTTGCTAAATATGGAGATGTTTTTGGTACTAAAGAATCCGGAGCAGATTACGATATTTTAAATGTGAAAGAAGTATTGTCCATAGTAAAAAAAGAAAACCAGGTATGATTTTTGTAGGGACAGATATTGTTCCAATCAACAGAATTGAAAAATTGATAAAGGAAAAAGGCACTCACTTTTTAAATCATGTCTTCACCAAGTTAGAACAAAATATTTGTGATGGTAAAAATTCACCATCCATCCATTATAGTGGGAAATTCGCTGCAAAAGAAGCTGTAAAAAAAGCTTTATTGAGTGCAAAATCATTCCCCCATATTCCCGTTAAATCTATTGTAATACAGAATGACACAGATGGAACTCCCGTTGTCCAAATTGTTAAAGATGAAATCATTTATAAACAATTGATAGTCTCTATATCCCATGCAGGAGAATATGCAACAGCAACGGCAATATTGGAATTAGAATGATTCCTGTTATATTAAAAAATGAAGCATTCGCATTGGATGAATCTACAATTTCATCTGGTTATCTATCTGAAAAAGATCTAATGGACAATGCTGGTAAGAGTATCGCTCAATTTGTTGTAGAAAATATTCATGATCCCTTCAATCAAAATATTATTGTATTAGCAGGACCCGGAAATAATGGGGGAGACGCTATTATTTGTCATTATTATTTATCGTTTTATGGAATAAATTCAAAATTAATTTTGTTAGATAAACAACAAAAGGAAAGTTGGATATTTGAAAAATATACGATTGATAGTAAAACAATTAATTTTCATGATGACAAAATTGAGTTGAATCCTGACTATTGGTACATAGATGGTATTTTTGGTATTGGATTAAAAAGAAATATAGACGGGAAATATAAAAAGATTATTGATCTCTTAATTGATTGCCCCAATATCATTTCAATTGATATTCCATCGGGCATTTACTGCGATAATGGAATAATGGCAGGTACAAATATTAATGCTGTTTATACCCTCACCATGGGTTACCCCAAAGCAGGGCATTTTTTTAACATTGGTTTAGATGCCTCCGGTGAAGTTAGCGTTTTAGATATAGGGTTTAAGGATATATCTGAGCAACATTCATTTTTACAACTAATTGATCATGAAGATATCTGTGAGCAGCTACCAGCTTATTCAGAAAATGCCCATAAATACAGCCGTGGGAAATTGGTAACTATTGCAGGTTCAATAGGATATACTGGTGCCTGTATACTTGCAATCCAGGCTGCAATGAAAACGGGGGTTGGTATTGTAAAAGCTATCATTCCCAAAAGCCTGAATGTAGTGCTGGAAACAATACTTACAGAAGCAATTACCATCCCGATCCAAGAATATGACGCCGGAACTTTCACAACTGAAAATTCAAGTGATATATTGCTTGAAACAGACTGGGCTGATGCTGTTATATTTGGCCCGGGATTAAAAACAGATGCAAGTTCTGGAGACTGGATGGCACAAATTCTTCGGAAATTAGAAAAACCACTGGTGTTGGATGCGTCAGGATTTCTTCCCTTGATTGAAAATAAAATGACAATCGGTGAATTACCCCCTGATTCTATATTAACCCCCCATTATGCTGAATTTTCCCGTATATTTAATTTGGACCTGAGAAAAGTTATGAATGATCCTATTTCTGCTGTTAGGGGTATAATTCCAAAATTAGAAAATCGTGTGTTAATATTAAAGGGTGCCACAAATATTATTGTTAATTCAGGTGGTGATATTTTCTTAATGAATCACGGCCCGCCTGCCTTGGCAACAGCTGGTACTGGTGATGTGTTGACGGGAATTTTAGGAGCCTTGTTGGCGCAGGGAGAACAATTGGATGAGGCATCATTACTTGCTGTTTATTTACACGGAGAGTGCGTGCATCAATTCAATAAAATAATCAGTAGCATGGGACTCATCGCTTCAGATTTACCTGCTATGCTACCCTATGCTTTGAATGAAGTGAATCATGTACATTAAATCTTGGAGAACATGGATATTTTTTTCTTATGTAGGCTTGGTATTGTATTTTTCCGCACAGCCAGGAAATAATCTCAGTTGGTTTTCACAATTATGGAGATACGATAAGATTGTACATTTTATGGAATATTTAGGTATGGGGTTTTTACTTATTAATGCTCTAAAAATAAAACCACTCAAAAAATCGGAATGGAAATTTGCAATACTATTTTTGCTAGTTTTCCCAGTTATTGATGAGCTTTTGCAGCATTTCACACCAACTCGTATTCCTGATGTCCTGGATGGAGTTGCAGATGTTTTAGGTGGATTAACCGGTGCATATTTGAGAAAATATTTTTAATGCTGTCATCCCTCTATATTAAAAATTTAGCTATCATTGATGAATTAAATATCTCATTTAATGAAGGCTTAAATATAATTACCGGTGAAACTGCCGCTGGAAAATCACTCATCATAAAAGCAATACAACTTTTAATGGGAAGAAAGTTCTCCCCGGAAATATTACGTACGGGTAGTGATACATTAGTAGTTGAGGGAAATTTCAATGAACATAATAATAATACCATAATTCGAAGAATATATAGGCAGAATAGACAGTCAAAGTCATTTATTAACGATGAACCAGTTACTCAAAAAGAACTACTTAAAACCACTCGCCTTCTGGCTGATTTGCATGGGCAGCATGACCATCAGAATTTATTAGATTCAAATACACATTTGCACTATCTGGACTCTTATGGAAGTTATGATTCTATACTGGTTAAGTTAAAAAATACATTTCAGAGTGTGCAAGAATGCGAAAGTAAACTGCATAAACTCCTATTAATGCAGCAGAAATTAAGAGAGAAAAGTGAACTATATAAATTTCAATTAAATGAACTTACACAATATCCTCTTTCAATAAATTTTGAAAAAGAAATAGTTAAACAATATAATCGACTTTCAATGGCATCCGAAATTCAATCCTCTCTTTCAACTGTAGGAATGTTGTTGGAGGAAGGTGATTATGCCGTCATAAATAGTTTAAACAAAATAAGAAATGAACTTGAAAAAGTTTCAGAATTCGATGAGTCTATTCTCACTATCCAAAAAAGAACTGGTGAAAATCGAATTGAATTGGAAGATATGGTTTTAGATATTCAAAGAATTAAAGAGAACATATCGGTTCGTCCTGATGAATTGGAAAAAGTAAATGACATTATTGCACATATTGAGATGCTAAAACGAAAACATGGTGGAAGTATTGAATCTGTGATTGAATATAGAGATTCAATTATCCAGGCTGAGCTTGAATCTGGAGGGTGCAAGGCTGAAATTAATAATTTGGAAAACAAATTTCAAGATCTGAAAAAAGAGTTATTAGAAAATTCAACAAAAATATCTCAATATCGTAAAGCTACTGCTATCAAGTTGGAAAAGACAATAAAGAATAATCTCAAACATTTAAATATGGCTGACACTATTTTTAAAATAAATTTGATCTCTGATCCTGAAAATATTATAGAAACTGGAATGGATTTGTGTGAATTTTTTATTTCCACAAACATTGGAGAAGAGTTACGTCCAGTTGCGAAAATAGCATCAGGTGGTGAAATATCACGAATAATGTTAGCAATTAAAATGGCATTGCAATCAAAAGATATTGTAGATACATTAATTTTTGATGAGATTGATTCCGGAATTTCAGGAGCTACCGCTGAAAGAATTGGCGAGACTTTTGAAAAATTAGCTGAAAGTCATCAGATTTTATGTATTACGCATTTATCTCAAATTGCTGGCAAGGGAGACACTCATTTTAAAGTAAGTAAAAATATTAAGGGTGAACGTATTGTTGTTAATGTCAATAAATTGACAAAAACTGATAGAATTGGGGAAATTGCCACATTAATCAGTGGACGAAAAATAACTGAATCCAGCCGAAAACAAGCTGAGGAATTACTACAAGCGAATGGATAAATTTATTATTGAAGGGGGAACCCCTTTAAAAGGAAAAGTTGAAATTAGCGGGGCAAAAAATGCTGTTTTGCCAATTATGGCTGCAACTATAATTGTTTCAGGTAAATATCGATTGAAAAATGTACCCCAATTGCGAGATACATTTACCATGAAAAGATTGTTGGAAATGGTTGGAGCCACGGTCCACTATGAAAACAATATTATGGATATTGATACATCTGGATGTGATACACCAATTGCCCCGTATGAACTGGTGAAAACGATGCGGGCATCCTTTTATGTATTAGGTCCATTATTAAGTCGTTTTAATTATGCAGAAGTTTCCCTTCCTGGAGGCTGTGCATGGGGTCCTCGCCCGGTAAATTATCACCTCCAGGCAATGGAAGCATTGGGTGCAGAGGTTGATCTTTCTGATGGAATGATTATTGCAAAAGGTAAATTAAAGGGAGCCCAGATAAACTTTGAACGAAGCAGTGTAGGTGCAACAGGTAATGCTTTAATGGCGGCTGTTAACTCAGCAGGAACTACTATTATAAAAAATGCAGCTCAAGAGCCTGAGATAGAAGCTCTATGTCATTTTCTTGAAAAAATGGGAGCAGATATTCAAGGAATAGGGAGAGAGGAAATAACTATTTATGGTCAGAAGAAATTGAATGCTGATATTGAATATTCTGTAATTCCTGATCGAATAGAAGCAGGGACATTTCTTATTGCCGGCGCAAGTACATTTGGTGATATTACTGTGGTAAATGTAAATCCTGGGCATTTAGATATTCTTTTAAAATATTTAACTGAAGCAGGATTTAATTTAGATGTGCAGGATAAATCAATTAGAATATCCCCTTCACAGAATTATGTCAATCCAGTTAATATGACCACAGAAATTTATCCTGGGTTCCCAACAGACCTGCAAGCACAGTGGATGGCTTTAATGGCAATAGCTAATGGAGAGAGTAAAATCACCGAAGAAATTTATACAGATCGCTTCACCCATATTGCTGAACTAACTCGGTTTGGTGCTCAAATTCAATTATCAGGCAATAAAGCTGAAATACAGGGAATTAATAAATTGAAAGGTGCTCCAGTAATGTCAACGGATATCCGTGCCAGCGCATCTCTTATAATTGCAGCATTAGCTGCAGAAGGAAAGAGCAGTATATCTAGAATTTACCATATTGACAGAGGATATGATAATATTGAAAATAAGTTCAATCTACTGGGTGCAAAAATTAATAGGGTTCGGGAATGAGGTGGTCTATAAATCAAGTAATGAAAGAAGTTTCAGACCTTAGAATTTGTCTTGATTCTATCCTCATATCATTAGTAAGTTAATTATAATCAAAAAAGGGAGTAAAAAGATGAAAACAAATAGAAATATAATAGTAGCGTTAATCTTTGGTGTGTCAAGTATTTTTGCTAGTGATGCAAAAATTGCAGCAAAAACAGCAAGCTTAGCTAATCAAAGTGTGAAAAAATCAAGTATCAATCTCACCGTAGAATCAATTAGTGACATTTATGGTGTCCAATTTGATATAAAATATAATCCGCAAGAGTTGAGTTTAACCGAAAATGATATTAAATCTAAAGTAGCCGGGATAAATATATATAGCCGTGTTAAGGAAGAAGGTTCAGCACGAGTATTAATGTTTGGAATGAACGGTGAAAAGATTCTTGATGTAAATGCAGGTAACATTGCTGACATTTTGGATATCAATTTTCAACCTGCTGAAATGTTTAATGGTCTAAGTCAGGTTGAATTAGTTGATGTTACACTAGCTGGAAAAGGTGGGGCAGAAGTAAGTGTTTCCACTTCAACTTTCGAGGTATCATTCAACACTCCAATAAGAACATCTTTATCAAAGAATTATCCAAATCCGTTTAACCCATCCACAACTATAGACTATGAATTGTCTAATGCTGGAATGGTTTCTTTGGTGATCTATGATTTAAAAGGTGCTGTGGTAAAAACATTGGTTCAAGAACATCAAGAACCCAATTATCATAATGTTGTATGGAATGGTTTAAATAATAGTGGTCAATCAGTTGCAAGCGGTCGTTATTTATTAAAAATGAATGCTCCCGGTTATACAGAAACCATTACAATGACGCTTCTTAAGTAATAATTAAAAAGTAGGTTTCTCCCTTTTTAAAACCCGGCTGATCAGCCGGGTTTTTTTCTCATTAAATAATAAAAATATTACATAATTTCCCCTTATACCTGTTGGATAAAAGAAAAATAATCAAGTAATATTAGCACTATTATGGATATTAAAATTGTAGTAATCGGTGTTGGAGAAGTAGGCTTTAACCTTGTAAAAGCTCTAAGCAAAGAAAAGTTTGATATAACAATTATTGACATTGATGAAGAAAAATGTCAAAGAGTCACAAATACCATGGATGTTCGCGGAATTGTTGGTGATGGTGCATCTCAGAGAATACTGCAGCAGATAGATATGACGGAAATTGATTATTTGTTGGCACTTACCAAAATTGATGAGGTAAATCTGGTTGCAGCTAAATCTGCTTATGAAATGGGTGCAAAAAAAATTATATGTCGTTTGAGAAATACTGAGTATTCTCATGAAAATGCTATAATAACACCTGAACAATTCGGGATTGATTATGTAGTTTATCCTGAAAAAGCTGCACAAAGAGATATTGAAAATTTAATTCGTCAAACTTCTGCCATTGATTTGGAAGAGTTTAAAAATGGTAAAATCAATATGGTTGGAATCAAAATAGACCATTCCTCACCTCTTATTGGTAGAAACATTAAAAATGTAGAATTATCTAACCCGTATATTCCGCATAAGCTTGCTCTGGTTATTCGTGAAAACGAAAGTTTCATTCCCCCAAAGGGCACAATCTATAAGAAAGATGATATTGGGTATTTTATTGGAAAAGCAAAAGATATCCCTGAAATTCAGAGAATGGCAGGAAAACCGGCTTTTAAGGTGAAGAATATAATGATTTTGGGACTGGGTAAAATTGGACGATTATTAGCAAAATCACTTCAGGCTGATTATAATGTACGGATTGTTGAACAAAATTATGAAAAAGCCAAAATATTTGGTAAAAAATTATCTGATACTCTTATACTTCAAGCAAACGGTTTAGATATAGATTTCCTCAATTCAGAAAATATTGAAGAAACGGATTGTTTTATTGCCGCAACTCAAAATGAGCAAACTAATATTTTGGCTAGTTTACTGGTTAAGCATTATGGAGTTAAACAGGTCATCCTTCATATTACCACAACAAATTATTTCAAAGCTGTCCGTAGAATTGGTGTGGATGCTGTTGTAAGTAAAAATATATCTGCGGTTAATGAAGTATTAAAATTAATTCGAAGTGACCAGCAAGATCTCCCTGTTTCCAGATTTGAAGATTTAGATGTGGATGCAATTGAATTGACTGTTACTCCCGAATGTAAGTATCTTAGAAAAAAGTATTCGATTGAACAAGTACCTGAAGAATTATGCATTGGGGCCATCTGCAGAAATAACGAGATGATTATTCCTAATAATTTTACAGAAATTCTCGCTGAGGATGAATTGTTAGTGATAACAAAAGAAGAGAATATTTCTAACGCAGAAAAATTATTTAAATAATTAATTTCAAATGATAAGACGACAGTCTTTTTATATAGTAGGTGTGCTTTTAATAATTTTAGGATTCTCAATGCTTTTCAGCGTTGGATGCAGCTTAATATATGGCGATGGAGATCTCATCCCTTTACTACAATCCATTGCAGTTACAATTACATCTGGTTTAATCCTTGTAATATTTTTCAAAAGTAAAGATAAAAAAGACTTATCCACTCATGATGGATTTGCAGTGGTTACTCTAGGATGGATTGCGATCGTTATTTTTAGTGCTTTTCCATTCTATTTTTCTGGTACATTAGATTACACAAACTCTTTTTTTGAAGCAATGAGTGGTCTCACAACTACAGGTGCCACAGTGCTAGGTCATTCCGATACATTAATGATTGAAGAGCTGCCGCATGGAATCTTATTTTGGCGATCTTTCACACAATTTATTGGTGGAATGGGTATCATCGTTTTCAGTATTGCAATTTTGCCAATGCTGGGGATGGGGGGTGTACAATTGTTTAGAGCTGAAGTAGCAGGGCCTGTTGCAGATAAAATAACACCAAGGGTAAAACAGACTGCTAAATTATTATGGGGTATATATGTAGGCTTTGTTCTTATACTTTGCTTAATACTTAAAATTGAAGGAATGTCTTGGTTTGATGCTATATGCCATTCTTTCACTACAATAGCAACTGGTGGATTTTCAACTAAGAATATTAGTATTGCCGCCTATGGCGGATTGATCCAATGGACTATTATTATTTTTATGTTTCTTGCTGCAACTAACTTTTCACTTCATTATTATTTTATTGCTAAGGGCAAATTTGAATATTATAAAGATCATGAGTTTCGTGTATATTTTGGTTTATGTATTATCTTCTCAATATTATTTTTTATTAATATTGTCGGCACCAACAAGTATCAAACAGATTTATTATCTTTTAGACATTCTGTTTTTGCTGCAGTTTCAATATTAACCACAACAGGTTTTAGTACTGAAAATTTTAATGAATGGCCTGAAATGTCAAAAATGTTATTATTTTTCTTATTTTTTATTGGAGGTTCAGCTGGATCTACCACAGGTGGAATGAAAATTATTAGATCTATATTAGTTGTAAAATATTTACTTTATGAAGTTCGTAAACTTCTTCATCCCAAAGGTGTTTTCAATATCACTATTGGTGAAAATACTATTGATGACAACGTGGTACGGGCAACACTGGGATTT
>Ga0207991_1000536_pt1 | contig 25345 bp, 21 predicted proteins | sample ETN07SmetaG_FD_185786 | JGI IMG/M metagenome (GOLD analysis project Ga0207991, IMG submission 185786) | Marine microbial and viral communities from oxygen minimum zone, Eastern Pacific Ocean - ETNP2014F14-07SV275 (SPAdes) (version 2) | ecosystem: Environmental > Aquatic > Marine > Oceanic ...
TTTAGGATCTACATAATAAATGCTCGAATCAAGTGTATTGGTTGAATAACCTGTTTCTTTATAATCGTCAACAATTAACTCGAAAAAATCGGGATCTGGACTTAAATGGCTCCTGTAGTGGTTTATCGCACGGGAATACATGGCATTGGCAAATGTGGATTTATTCAAAGATAGATCCATCCTGATCAAATCACCTGTCCGGGTATTAAATGAATGGCTTCTCCCTTCGGGGTTCCAGCGAAATGCATGAGAATAATCCTGAGATTTTGTATCGCTGTACAATCGGTTATAAGTCATTTTGATATAGGGTGTTACTCGCCAACTCACCTTTACTTGACCTGAGACCTGCTCACTCCAATCCATGGGAACCCAATCAAATGCGTTTGCATCCTTTAAACTATCAATGAAAAAATCTAAGGAATCATCTGCGGATGGTAGAAACCCATTCCCTAAACCGACTGATTCATCTATCCTATAATCATTAAGGCTATCTACCCAGACAAATGAATTTGGATGAAAGATCCGTTGCCCGTATAAATGGCCATCATGTTTCTTAAATCTTCCGGAAGCAAAAAAGGAGATTTTTCCAGGCAGTATGGGACCATCTATGTTGAATTTCAGGTCAGAGATATTTCCTAGATTAAAGGAATTTAATTGAGGAAATATATTTGTGGCAGATGTATCCACCCCACCAAGAGACGCAACCGTTGTCACATCTACCATTTTACCGTTTGATAAAAAGCTCCCGCCACTAGCAGATAAATTTCCAGAGAACCTTGAATAGTCTCCATCCTTCGTTACAATATTTACAATCCCGGACATGGCTTGTCCATATTCCGCATTAAAGGTTCCACTTATAAACTGCAGTTCCTGGATCGCATTGTTCTCAATTTCTATGGCGATACCTGAATTATATGGATCCGTGACAGAAATACCATCGATCATATAGGTTATTTCTCCACCACGGCCCCCTCTTACATGGATCTCACCTCCCGTGGATACCACACCGGCCTGGAGTGCCAGCACATCTTCGAATTCTTCCACAGGAAGCATAGCCATCTCATCCCCGCTGATATTTGCCTGAGAATAGGTTACATCGGTCTGGATCATGGCACGCTCAGCTTGAACGATCACTTCCTCCATTCCCACTGCGCTGGTTGCCATGGCACCATCAATTGTGGTAGTGAGGTCAACTTTTATCCGTACATCGTTGAAAACCATTGTCTGGTATCCAATCATGGAGAATCGAACAGAATGAGATCCAGGAGGGATTTGGAGAATATAGTAGTTGCCGTTGAGATCGGTAGCTGCACCAAGTGGTGTACCATCAATCATCACATTGGCACCAATGAGGGGTTCACTAGTTTCCTTGCTGGTTACTTTTCCAGCGAGTTTACCCGTAGTACCGGCAAGAGAAATTTGGCTCACCAATACAATACTAAGCCATAGATAAACTTGTCGTTTGGGAGTCAATTTCACTCCAAAGTTGTCATCGTTAATTAATGAAAAAAGTCAGAAACTATTTAACGAGCACCAGCTTTTTCACTGAATGGAATTTTGGGCTTCTCATTTCATAGAAATACATACCCGATGGAAGCGCTGTTCCAAGATCTGATAGACCATTCCATGTAAGGTGATAAACGCCAGCATCTAAATTCCCATTGATCAATGTAGCAACTTTTTGACCCATAATGTTAAAAATGGAGACTGTTACATCAGATTTTTCTGCGACATCAAACTGGATATTTGTTTCCGGGTTGAATGGATTTGGATAATTTTGATGCAACGCAAATTGAAAAGGTGTAAGTCCTGAATTGTCAACACTTACGACGACTCCAACACCGACGAGAACTGTCAAATCAAAATTATCGGATGAAACAAGAATTTCATCGGTGGCTGTAAACTCGTCATAGGGGCCATAAACACCTACAGTTACTGAAATGGAATCATTTAAATTACCTATCGGATCGGCATATCCGCTATAAGGAGAGACTGTTATCCACGTAAAGTCGTCCCCTTCCTTGATGGAAATATTATCTAACGCAACACCATAGCCCCAATTTCCACCACAATCATGGTATTGAAAAGCCACCTTAAATACACCTGCATCCCCAATATGAGGCGCAAGATTGAACATATAGGATGCCCACCACCAGCCGGTAGCTGCAGATGAATCAACTAAAATCCAGTTTTCCCCATCATCAACGGTAACATGAACAAGAAAATCGTCTGAGTAAAGGTTACCAGAAGAACAGAGTCCGTCAGGGTTTGGAAAGAATAGATCGAAGAGCAGGAAAGAAGGATAGGCACCACCAACCCAAATCTCATCAGAAATGAGCCAGGCGTCTGTTGGGTCTGACCCATCACCAATGTCATCATCATTCACATATGCAAAATCACCTCCATCATCAGGCGCATTAAAGGGTAAATAAGTTGAGGATGCAAAGGCGGAATCTCCAATGCCCCATACTCCAGCAAAAGACCCGGCCGGGTCTGTAAATGAAACGTAATTCCCTTCCATTGGATCCGTTAAAACATCGATCGCAACTTCAATATTGGATAATTCAATAGATGTGATATCATAATCTGTACCAAGGGTGTCAAAATTCTCAATCGTCACAACCATTTCCTGATATTCACCCATAGATAATTCATCAAAATTCAATGTTAGGGGATTAACCTGGAACGGACCCATAGGTGTTGCACAAACACCCGAACTCGGTTCGGATTCGCCCTCGTCGTATACTGCAGTCACTTCAAAACAATATTCTGAACCATTCTCCAATTCAGGTACCGTATACCAAGTATCTTCAGTTTCATAGGTGAGTACACCATCCACATAAATACCATAATGATCGAAAGTACCACACCCTGCGTAATCTGGAGTGGCACTGCCAGAAACAGTGATCTCATCCACGAACCATTCTTCGCCATATCCTACGGAATCATAGTATCTAAAAGCAACTAAGATCTCACTTCCAGCGTAATTAGAAATATCAAGAGTAACAAATAAAATATCATCGCCAATTTCCCCGGCCCAGGAACTATAAACGACTGACCAAGTTTCGCCTCCATCGGTGGACACTTCAACCAAGTTAGGATCATTAGCATCCACAGACCAATTATATCCCTCAATAAACTCGATATAGGCAGAGACTTTATCCGTCAAGTCTATCGAACTTGAAATTAATCGACTGTCGATTGGAATTGTGTCAGATTGAGTGTAAACAGCATGAGCACTAAAATCATCGTCCCCACCATCATCACAAGGGAACATTCCTGCACCGCAATCAATGGTAGTACTATCGCTGTAGCGAAACCATCCCCCTGTACCATTATCTACATCATTTACAATTTCCATTTCTCCGATAGCTAAGGAGCAAACAGGGAAACATTCATCAAAGAGAATGTCATCAAAATCATTGGTCTGAACCCAGGATAAAAAGACTTCCTCATCAAAAAAGTATGCATCTACATAGGCTGGAGGACAAAACGTTTGCCCAAAACTAAATGAGGTAATAATTAGGCCTATACTAAAAAGTTGTATCGATTTTTTCATGGTTATTCCTTGCTTTATTAACGAAAAGAGCTATTAAAGATAATAGAATTTAACAATTTTTCATAAAAAAAGATCAATGTGAATTTTAGGGAAATAGTATTGATAAATAGATTTCAACTTTGGTTTTATTTTTGCATTCAATGATTAATTTACCCTTCAAGTTTCGATTGAATAATTAAAAATAGAATAATGATAAGAGCACGCTTACTAGTTTTGATTTTCCTATTCACGTCCATTTTGTTTGGTGGGAACATTCAACGACCAAAATCCCTTGTCAGAGACCCTTTTACAATTCAAAGTAGTGCGAAGATAGGGGACAATCCCTTTCCAACCAATCCTATGAATGATAGAGCACGAGGCTATCTTCTTCAAGGGAAAGCTCAGACTGCAGTGACGAATTACGGAAATTATATTGATATAGAAGTTTCACCGAATGGAGCATGGGGAGATTATGCCTATTTATATGAGGTTTCATTTCTTGCCGGAATTCCAGGACAATCATACTCTTCGAATTACACTTGGAGTTTATTAGAGCTTATAAACGATGAAGATGGCTTCCCTATCTATTCTGTTTGGGAATCTCCACAAGCCTATGATGCATGGTACCCAACCCATGGAGATACAACGTTTGTAGGAATTCTATTTGAAGCTGAAGAAGATTTTGGTCGTTGGGAACCAGACAGTATTTCAAAAAAAATAAATACGGATTTAATTACAGATGCCTATCAGTGGGTGATGGATGAAAATGATAAAAAGTTAATTATCAGTACTCTGGGTGAAATAGACCCCAATAAATCTTCAGCCCGAATCGGGTTAATTTACCCTTGGGCACTTCGTCCAGATTTAATTAGTCGCGAAGATCAATTTGACTACTATGATTATGGAGCAGATCAGGAAGAATGGACAGATGATGACCGGTACTTTTATTATGGTGCGAATACAGCGGAATCATGTTTAACATTTTATTCACCTACTTACAATACAGATTGGCATCCTGTAACCATGGCAAGAACGAATTCCCATAACACGGATGTGACAGCCGGAGATCTCTTTGGGAATACCTATGTGACAGACCCAGCTGACACTTATCCCCTTTTGGCGCACTCAGCCTATGCCAGTACATGGCCAAAGCGATATAATCCTGCAACAGGAGATATGGATGCATTTTGGCCGGGATGGTGGGCTCAGGATTATAATATCAACTTACCAGGATGTAGCCATTCCCGAAAAGACCCCGATTGTTGGGAAGAAGTTCCAGGTCGATTCGTTTCAGACATGGATGTGTATATGGAATTTGATGATCGATGGGCACATAGGGGGAATCAAGTCAATACAAATAATGAGTACGAACAAACCGGATATCCCATGGGTCTCAGGGTTATGTCAGTTGCCCATTCATACGGTGTATCTTATGCAGAAGATATATTATTTGTCACAGTAAAAGTTCGCAATGAAAGTGGTGATTGGTGCGCAGAAGATGAATTAGGTAACCCCATTTTGGATGATTTTGGAAATCAACTATGTGGCGATGCTATGATTATGCCTGACGGGACAAAATTGAATCGTGGGAAAGGATTTAACTATTCTGGGATGTCTCTGGGATTTTGGAATGATGGTGTCATTCTTACCGGAGATAAATATGGGAATAATAATTTTTGGACCAGCCGAGATGATTTTATGAAATATTATTGGGAAATTCTTGAGATTAATCATGAAAGGCTTCTTATAAGTATGGCAATGATAGGGGATTACGATGGTTATTCAGGCGTACTTGGATATGCCATGGATCCTGATACACCCAGCCCCGGAAATGAGTTTGGACTGGTGGCAACACAACTATTGGACTCACCAAATGCAACCATTCCTATTGATCTTGATAAAGATGGCGTGATTGATATTTTTCCCGGCGAACCATTAAAAATGACAGATTGGCATTGGCTGGACTGGTATTTACGTCCGGGTGTTACTCATCTTGAGGGTGGATCGGGAGATTGTTATGCCGGAACACCAGGATGCCCACAAGCTCGAAATAAGGAAGAATTGTTTTATAAAATATTGGTGGGAGATACAGCCAATTTAAGCGTTAACGAAAAAGCATGGCACTTTCATACCGATAATCCAGGAACAGATCTTGGTGTTGACTTAAATCCGCATTTTGACTCGTTGGAAGGGATCGAAGATGAAGCGGTATTCCAAAGGCCACCGGATGGGGTTGACCCACTGGTGCTAATGAGTTGTGGTCCTTTTGATCTTCCCGTGGGTCGAGAAGTCCCTTTTTCATTTTGTATTATTTTTGGTCAAGATGAAGAAGATTTGATCAATAATGCTCGATTTGCTCAGGTCATGTATAATTCCCGATATCAGGGTTTTACGCCTCCTAACCGTCCAACAGTCATCGCTGAAACTGATATAGGGACCGTAAAACTTTATTGGAATAATGTTGCTGAATCTTCTCAGGATGTTGTGACTGGATATTCCGATTTTGAAGGGTATAAAATTTATAAAAGTAAGGATGGCGGGGAAACATGGGGGAATCCGGGCGATATGATTTATGATACAGATGGTATCTTTGTAGGATGGCGGCCTTATGCCCAATTTGATTTGTCTGCAGAAAAAGATTCGCTCCATTGTACTTACGATAACGAATATAATTGTGATCAAACAGGAAGGCGTGGTCATTCAATCCATGGACCGGATCCTTACTTTCCATGGTTTAATCTCGGCGAAAATACAGGTTTAGATATCATTCGGTTGGCAGAACCCATGGTCGTTAATGGAGATTCATTCCAGTATGTGTTTGAGGATGATGCAGTTACAAATGGTCTTGAATATACCTATTCAATTGTTTCATATGATATGGGTGTGGAGCCTCCCCTCCGTACAATTTATAATGATCTTGGTAACGGTCAGTTTGAAGTTATTATTGATACAAATTACTCTAACCCTAGCAAGTGGGCCGACCCTGATGGTTACGCCTCCATCGAAAATTCAAAGGGAACGACAATACTTGATAGAAATTTTGTTCAGGTTTATCCGGGAGCATCACCTGCAACAAATCTGAATAATGTAATGGTGGTACCCAATCCATATTTTGTTAATTCGGGGTTTAAGGAGACTGAACATTTACGTCAAATTCGTTTTACTAATTTAACTGATAATTGTATTGTTAAAATATTTTCATTGAATGGTGAATTAATAGATATCATAGAACATAATAATTCTAGTTCGGGAAATGTTTTTTGGGATTTGAGAACCATGAATAACCAGGAAATTGCACCGGGGCTTTATATCTTTCATGTAAAAAATAGGGATAAGAATCAAGAGCCCTTTATTGGGAAATTTGCAGTCGTGAGATAATGCACTTTAATTCGCTTTTTTTAATCAAATCCAAAATAGTTTTGCCCCATTGCACTTCAAGATTTGTTTCGGTACTTTTCACCAAAGGAAAGGAGTTGGTATTAGGCATAATTTCATCAGAATATTAATTCTCTCATCAATCTGCTTTTGTGGAGAAGTAGATCATTATCTCGCTTGGGGTCAATCGTTAGGGGATGCCTCCGAAATTTTAAATATAAAAATAAATGAGATTATTAATGCCACTGTTCAGGGTCTCCCAAAAGATTGTTCATGCGAAGATGCAGCAGGAAAAGTTTTAAGTGGATTTGGCGTGAGTCTTAATTCAAAATTTGAAAAATGGATCAAGGAAACAGAGAAGGTGGATAAATTCATGCCAAACATAAACCTTGCCTTACGAGAAAGTATTTTTAGCGACCATGATTCCAAATGGTCCCAAATTGAAAGAGCATATTTCACCATCCAATTAGATGAAATCATTAATGTTGGTGGAATCTATATTGGCCTTGATAAACTTACTCATTTTACAGGATCCGGCTATTTATATTATAAAACATATCAATTCTCAAAAAAAGCGGGGAGTCGCAATCCATTTGGAATGGCAATAAAAATTGGAATTGCAGGAGAGAAAACAGTTATTGGTCGAATGGCAACAGGCGTCTTTTCTTATGGGGACCTTGAGGCAAATTATCAGGGATTAAAATTTGGAATTGATATGTGTGAAGGAAATAATCCATATCTGAAAAAATCTAAGGATGGATGGGAATTTTCTCGAGTATTTGATATCAATTCTTATGTGAATCCGAATTGGGATGAATCTTACAATCCATCATTCTATTATGATGGATTAAATATTATGCTTTCACCAAAGTCGACTATTGTACAAAAAAATATTCCAGATTTTTGTGACGCTTACAGATCATCCTTCGTAATTGACCAATTGCAGTATTATGATTCAATTGAATATAGATCAGCGTCTTTCTATCATTTGGATTCTCTTATTTCAATTGGGGATCTACCCAACCCATCTATGTACAATATCAAAAATATTTGTAAGGATTAATGCTCTATACTTTAACTAAAATACTTTCCACGATTAGCATTCGCTCATTTTTTAACCGTGTGACTGTTTGGCACGAAGATCGTATCCCAAAAGATGGACCTCTTATTTTTGTTTGCAATCATCCCAACACTATGATGGACCCTCTGGTCGTTGGAGTCTCTTGTAAAAGAGAATTGCATTTTTTTGCCAAAAGCACACTTTTCAATCACTGGTTAAAACGCTTTTTCTTATCAAAACTGAAACTTGTTCCTGTATATCGAAAACAAGATGAGCCCAAAACCATGGACAAGAATGAGAGTACATTTAAAAAAGGGTTCAGGATTCTAGAAAATAATGGCGCATTTCTTATTTTCCCTGAAGGGATTTCCACTGGGGAGCGCACCTTAGAAAAAATCAAGACTGGTGCAGCAAGAATTGGATTTGGCGCAGAAGAAAATAATGATTTTCAACTGAATGTAAAGATAATCCCAGTTGGGCTTAGTTATTCGGATGCAATCAGATTTAGGAGTGATGTTTTCGTCCGTTATGGTAAACCTATTTCACTCGTTGATTTTAAAAAGATGTATCTTGTCGATGAAGTACAAACTGTCAATCATATAACAAATGAAATTGAAATTGCACTCAATAAACTCACAACCAATGTGAATGAGTTAGAGATCGCGGATCTGGTTGAATGCCTGGAATTGATCTATAAAAAAGAGTTGATCTTGGAATTGGGATTGGAACTGGAAAGTAAACAGGATGATTTTTCTGTCACCAAAGGATTGATCAATGCCGTTGAATGGTACCAGGAACGATACCCGGAAAAAGTGGATCAATTTCGTACAATGATTGCTCAATATTTGCATCGTTTGGAAGCATTAAATATTCAGGAATCGTATTTGGGGCCCGGAGGTCGGGAATTGACATTAATGAATCGATTAAAAGCATTGGGCTTCCTAATACTCGGATTTCCCATTTTTGTCTGGGGAATATTGCATAACTATCTTCCTTATAAATTCCCGAGATGGTTTGCAAGCAAAACCCACGCAGCCAAATCGCAGATTGCACCATTCAAATTACTTTCAGGGATTCCCGTGTTTCTCCTTTATTACTCAAGTATCCTTTCGTTCGTGCATTGGATTTTTGGGGACTCAACTGTAACACTAATTTGGGGACTCACACTTATACCAACGGGGAATTTTGTATTAAGCTATTTGGATGGGATAAATGGCTACCGTCAACATTTAAGATTTATTTCTCTATTTTATAAAGAACGAAATTTGATCTTCGAACTTATTGAGGAAAGGCTAAGGATTATCCATTTTATCAATGATGCAAAAGAAAGATACTTTAGGGAAAATACAAAAAGGAAAAATAAAAAACCCTTCCCATAAACAGGAAGGGTTTTGAGTGTAGCGGGGGAAGGATTTGAACCTCCGACCTTTGGGTTATGAGCCCAACGAGCTACCAGACTGCTCCACCCCGCGATCAGATTTAATTTTTATAGTAAAAAAGCGCCGGCAATATTAGTCAGTTTATTCTCGGTAAACAAGGCTACTTTGACTCAATTTTAAGATATACTGGCATGTGATCGGAATAGCCACCTAACAATCGATTTCCAGCCCAAAACCGAAACGGATAACTATCATATTTTCCACCGTGTTGACGATATTTTTCGCCATCAAATACACCTACTGAATTTTCTATTAATTTCAAACCATTTTCATCTACCATGCCTGGGCTAACAATTAAGTGATCATAAACCATATCTTTGCCGCCATATTTATAAGTACTACCGTGAGGGTTCCGATGCCATGGCTCCATCACATTCCATAGAATAGTCTCTCCATTCCCCACAAGATCGATTTCCATATTTGCGCCCAAGTGAATTGTTACAGATGGGTCGATTGGTTCATCATTAAGGTCACCCATGATGACAATTTCTGCATTAGGATCTTGGGATAAAATGGATTCAACTTCTTTTCTTAATGTTTTTCCAGCCGCAGCACGGAGTGGAATTGATTTTTCAGCACCACCATATTTAGAAGGCCAATGATTTACAAATAGATGGAGATTCGAGTTGCCGAAATTTGCATTCACATATAGGATATCTCGTGTGGGCCGTCCGGTAGGTAAGGTTACAAGAACCGGTTCCGAGTGATTGATGATCACCTTTTCCGCATCAAAAAGGAGTGCAACATCAATGCCACGATTGTCAGGGGAATCATAGTGAATGATGGAATAATTCCGGTTGACTGCATCGTTTAATTCTTCAAGAACAAATCGATTCTCTATTTCACACAATCCCAAAATATCTGCATCGAGTTCATTAATGACTTCGGCCATATTTTTTAGTTTAAGATTGTAAATCTCTGCAGTGACATTTTTCTTTCCCCCGAGCGCAAACTCGTCATCATTAGTATTTGGATCATTTTCCAGATCGAAAAGGTTTTCCACATTCCAAAATGCAATCTTTAGGGTCTCGCCAGCAATGCTCGCGTGAAAGATTAAAAAACTCACTAGTATAAAAATTAGTTTTGGGTTTTGCATAAAGTTTCCTTAATTATTGTTTACTTCGTCCTAGCAAAAAATCAATAGGATAAAGTTAGGAAAATGATTATCAAATTTTTAATATTCTTACGTAAAGTTTATTTAAATAACTTGGGTTTAATTTAATGGAAACAGGTAAAGAGTTTAGCGCACTTCTTCAGGTCTTGGCTGGAGAGCAACAAATCATCCAGCGAACGGATCAGAAAGCATTCACACTTTTATCTATTTTGGGTGTGTTCATGGTATTTTTCATTGTCCATTTTCCAAAGATTCAGATGACAGTACTTATTTTTGCACTCATGATGATTTATTTTACATCTGCAATGGGTACTGTTTATTATCTTGTAAGAGTGATTGTACCAAGGGTTCATAAACGAAAGGTTAAAGCTCTCGGTAAAGATGTTGAAAAAGATGAAGTAATCAACCCCACCTTTTTCGCAGGGATCAGCCAATTTAAGTCACCAGAAGAATATGCATTTTATTTAAAATCAATTGCTAAAGATGACGAACAACTTTACCAAATGTTTGCATCCCAAGTATTTGCTTTGGGAAATATAAATCAGGTAAAAACGGAGAATATCCGTCATTCGGTTTTCTTTTTTCTAAGTGCACTCGTATCTGAACTATTAATAATAATGTCCATGGCCTATGCCAGAGCACTTCCATTTCTTTTTCCGAACGGATGAAACAAAATATTATAATTTTCACCGTCCTGCTTCTTATGGCTGGATGCGTTCCACAGGGAACGACGGGCCCCGAAGGGCGCCCAGGGAAAGAGGGTGCTTCTGGCCCAAAAGGTCAGCCCGGCCCACAGGGTGAAAAAGGATCTCAAGGAATAGCTGGGAAATCTTTCCCTAAAGATCAGTTAAAAAAGTTTGAAACTTTTTTAACTCAAAATAATGGCCAGCATGTCGTTGGGATTGAATCTTATAGTTTTGGATTGGCACCACGCATAACTGGATTTTGTTTTCTAACAAGTCATGGTCGGATCTTTAAACTAGAGAATAAAAATACACAAGTGCTTGGTGAATCGATTGTCTATGTCGGCAAAATTGCCGATCGTGATGATTTTACAGGATTATCCCGCATTGCCTATGGCGAAGATATTAAACAATATTTTTCTGCTGTGACAAAATCCGGAATGGTTTTCACCACAGAAGATCTAATCACATGGAAATCGCGCGGAAAAATTTCCCTGGAATAAAAGTTTCAATTTAAAAATAATTGAAACTTTTTATACCCTCAGGTGTACCCTTATAAAGGAGTAGGCGTATCTTCCCTGTAACTCCCTTGTTACACCTCCTTGGTTTGGCCGCGTCTGCTCCTTTTTAATATTTTTTCAAGATCCCCTTTCCCTTTTGTTGCATATCGAATTGTTTGTATTAATTCATTTAACCGCCCAGACTGTACTTCAATTTCCCATATTATTATTTCGCTACTATGATCGGAAATTATTTTCCCACCGAATTTGGACATAGATTGAGATAAGTCTCCATAAAACTCCAAGGGTGCTTTAATTAAATAGTGGTCAGTCTTTATCCATTCTTTGCAGGTCGTTTTATTTATCACATCTCTGGCAGATTTGCCATATGCATCCATTAAACCTCTTTTGCCCAGTTTTGTACCACCGAAATATCGAATAACAATTAATCCACAATTCACAAGATTACTTTTTTTCATTTCATTTAAAATTGGCAAACCAGCAGTACCCGATGGCTCACCTGCATCCGATGCATTTTCTTCCAATTGTGTAGCTAAATTTATTCGATACGCCCAACACACGTGAGAAGCATCATGGTATTCCTTTCTACATTTGGATATCCATGATTTGAATGACGATACTTCATTATATGGATGAAGGAAAGATATGAACTTGGACTGTTGTTCTTTAAACGTAGTTGATTGGCTTTGAATGGGTTCGACCAATTTTATTTTTTACGAAATGATAAGGTCACCGGAATACCAAAGAAGTCAAAGTATTTCCGAAGTTTATTGCTCAGGTACCGTTGATAGGAGGTCTTAATTAAATTAGGATAATTCAAATATAATGCAATAACGGCTGGGTTTCGACTCACCTGGGTTGCATATTTAATTCTAATAATCTTGCCCTGTTCTGCTGGAGGTGGGTTTTTTGCAATTATTTTCTCTAAAACATCATTCAACTTCCGAGTCGAAATTAAATTCATACTTCTTTTATGTACTTCCCATGCTGTTTCTAATACTTTGTGAATACGTTGTTTTGTTAATGCAGATATAAATAATACAGGATAGGAATCCATTGCCTTGAATTCATATCTGATTTCATCTTCGAACACTTTCATTGTTTGGGTTTCTTTTTTTACTAAGTCCCACTTGTTCACAATTAAAATAAGTCCTTTCCCTTGTTGAATCACATCATCCACAATGGTTTTATCCTGCTTCCCGAAACCCTTTTCGGCATCAATAAGAACCAAAACAACATTGGCCCCAGCGATGGCACTTCGTGTCCTAACTGTAGAATAAAATTCAATTTTATCTTTGATCTTTGCTAATTTTCTTAAACCGGCAGTATCCACCAAAGTGATATTGTTTCCATGCCATTTAATAAGAGCATCAATAGAATCTCGCGTGGTTCCAGCAATGGGTGTTACAATTGTTCTTTCTTTTTTGAGAAGAGCGTTTGTGAGAGATGATTTTCCCACATTCGGCATTCCCACAATTGCTAATCGAAGCCCTTCTTCTTCATCCGTATCTTCTGGTGGGTCTGTTAAATCAAGTTTCTTTAATATTTCATCTAAGAGATCACCCGTTTGACGTCCATTCAATGCAGAAATTGACATGATAGTTTCTAACCCAAATTCATAAAATTGATGAATTAGATTATCCGTTTTAAAGCCATCACATTTATTCACAACTAAGATATAACGCTTCCCGCTTTTACGAACAAATTGTGCCAAAGCTTGATCACTAGCTGTTGGACCTTGTTTACCATCCACCATAAAAAGAACTAAGTCAGATTCGCCCATGGCTATTTGTGCTTGTTCTCGTACGACTGCATTGAAAGCATCATAATCTTCTGGGATATATCCACCCGTATCGATGAATTTTAATGGAAAGCCCGACCAATCCATTTCCCCGTAGATTCGATCTCTAGTAATCCCTTCCTGTGCGTCAACAATAGCTTGTCGTTGACTAAGAACGCGATTAAAAAAAGTGGATTTCCCAACATTGGGGCGTCCAACTATGGCTATAAGTGGTGTTGCCATTTATACTTTATCCGGTAATTTTAAGAATCAACCAAACTATGATAAAAGCAAACAACGCATGAATTGCTACAGCACCAAAAAATTCTTTCATTTTAATTCCTTTATTTTTTTATTTTTCCCAAAGATTGAAAGTGAGCCCATATGGATCTCTCATATAACAATCTTTACCTTTCCCTTCCCATTTCACAATCTTACATCCATTCTTTTCTAAATATATCCGTGCATCTTCAACATCTTCTACAAAATATTCCATCACAACACAATCTAACCCCGAGTTTTCCTGAACATACATGAAGATGGGACCATTTTGAACGGCTAAATGTGTTTCATTTTCTTGCACATCTAATCCCATAACGTCTTTGTAGAATTCAGATGATTCTTTCCATTTCTTTGAATGGAGTGCAATGTTAGTACTCATCTGGAAGTTAGGTTTATTCATGGATTTATTGAGAATTAGGGGCTTGAACTTAATGACTGAATGTTGTGGGTCGAAGTCTGGAATTAGATTATAGCTCGAATCAAATCATACATAATAAATTTAAATCATTGAAAATTTCAAATTGTTGAAGCCACGAAACGAGCGGGTGATGAGAATCGAACTCACGTCTCTAGCTTGGGAAGCTAGGGTAATAGCCATTATACGACACCCGCAATAGGGTCAAATTTTAGGGCAATAATTGCATTAAGGCGAAAGATTATTTTTTTAAATGTGATAAACAACAATCGTTTTAATAGGTTGGATACTTTGACCACATCTATCTCATGATATTAATCACATGATGAATGCATACCCAATTTTTTGTGACGATTAAATACTGAATACCAAGGGATTTTAGTTTTCTATCACGCAAATATTGTTAGTTTCAACTCGTATGTATTTAGATACAAAGTTAAATAGTTTAAGATCTTATTTAATTCAATGATTTTAATGTAGGTACTATTTTGAATGCTATAGTTCCCCCGTGTTTGAACCAATGAATTTAATTGGTGATATTACTTAATTTAGGTAGCCTGACCTTAAGTCAAACATCATTTTATAGCTTGTGGATAATTTGTGGAAAAGTTGAATAATTTAACTTTTTGTCGAGAGGAGTAAATAATATTTGAGTTTACTACTTGTAACTTTGATAGGGTGTTTTCTATATTCCTTTTCGCCAACCATGCGATTTATCGCACTTTCATTTGTCATCCTTTTTTATAGCACATTGAAAAACGGAAAACCGTACGTAATTAGTGCGGAAAAATACCCAAGGAATACCCTATATGGCAGAAGCAATGGAACTGAATCTCTCGTTGAATCAACCTGGATCCCAGCCACTAGAAACACCCATAGCTCCCCCTTTAACACCCGCGAAAGAAGATGACTCAGACGTCCCGTTAGAATTTACAATCCAAGAATATTATGGAGATGATAATCTTGGATCTGATATTTTAAAACAAAAATACCTCGCACCATGGGAACAACATCCCTACCAACTCTGGGAGCGTCAAGCCAAAGCTTTGGCTTCTGTCGAGAAGACCAAAACTCTTCGTGATAAATGGGAAAATAAGTTCTTATCTATTTTAGTTGATTTTAAATTTGTGCCCGGAGGGCGTATCATGCATGGTGCAGGTCGAGAAGACATAACAACCACACTGAATAATTGTTATGTTGTTGCTGTTCGTGATGATTCTATAAAATCTATTTATGATACTATTATTAATGAAGCTTTAACCTACAAATATGGCGGTGGATGTGGCCATGACCTGTCAATCTTGAGACCTGCAGGGGAAGCCATTAATGGTACAGGTGGAGAATCTTGCGGACCCACAGGATTTATGAACCTATTTAGTGAAAATACAAACACCATTGCACAACACGGAAGGCGTGGTGCCAATATGCAAACTTTACGAATTGATCATCCTGATATTGAAAAATTTATTAGTATCAAAACGGGTGATATACATATGATTAAGTATTCTAATATTTCTGTTCTACTCACGCATGGATTCATGGATGCAGTCAAAAATGATACCGATTTTGATTTAACGTATGAAGGTAAAGTATATAAAACAATTAAAGCAAAAAGCCTTTGGAGTGAAATTGTATCTCATGCTCATAATAGTGCTGAGCCAGGTTTACTTTTTTGGGACACCATGAAAGATTATCACAATGCTGAATATTGTTCACCTTTAGTTTCAACCAATCCCTGTGCAGAGCAACCCCTTCCTGATGGTGGTTGTTGTAATCTCGGTGCGGTGAATTTGGAACGATTTGTGGATGAAAACAGCAATTTTATGATTGATCAATTCAAAGAAACAGTAGGTATTGCAACTCGCTTTCTGGATAATGTGGTAGATTATAATATGGATAGACATGCCTTAGAAGATCAACGAAAAAATGCAATGAATGATCGTCGAGTGGGATTAGGAATTTTAGGTCTGGGCGACATGCTTGTTCGTATGGGTATCCAATATGATAGTGAAGATGCACTGCAGACTATAGAACAAATTATGCAAATATTCCGAGACACCGCCTATGAAGAGAGTGTTGAACTTGCAGAGGAAAAAGGACGGTTTCCAAATTATGATTGGACGGGATATTCCAAAAGTAAATTTGTAAAGAATCTTCCCAAATCACTTCAGAGAAAAATACAGCAATCCGGAATTCGAAACTGCACAATAACAACTGTTGCACCCACAGGTAGTGGAGCCATTGTGTCTCGAGTAACCTCTGGTGTGGAACCCATTTTTGCAACCTCTTATAAAAGACGTGTCAAAAAGAATGATGGATATGGAAAAACATTCAAAGAGTACAAAGTATTCCATCCAATTATTGGCAAACTTTTTGGAAATGATGATGATTTACCTGATTATGTTGTAACTGCACATAATATAGATCCTTATTTCAGAGTAAAGATGCAAGGTGTAATTCAAAAATATATTGATTCGTCAATTTCGTCCACAGTCAATCTCGCAAGTGATATTACCAAAGAAACTGTCGGTGATATTTATATGACAGCTTATGAGGCTGGACTAAAAGGAATTACGGTGTATCGTGAAGGAAGTCGCGAAGGTATTCTAATTTCCGAACCGGACAAAAAAGAAGATTCAACCTCATCTTTAGATACCCAATCCAATCTTGATGTTGATTTGGACACGACCCCTCGCGTTGAAAAAAGCCCTCGGGTGAGACCATCACAAACCGCCGGTGTAACTCGGCGAATTAGGACTGGAGAAGGAACACTATATATTACAATTAATGAAGATGAAAATGGTTTATGTGAAGTTTTCACAACCATTGGAAAAGCAGGTGGAAATGCTGCAGCTCAATCCGAAGCGATTAGCCGATTAATTTCACTGGCTTTACGTTCGGGTCTCGATCCACATGCAATTGTGCGCCAATTGAAGGGTATTTCTGGTCCGAACCCAACTTGGGAAGATGGCAGACTCATCTTATCAACCCCAGATGCTATTGGGAAAGCGTTAGATGATTACCTTCAAGAGCGTGAAATAAGTATGAATGAAGATCATATTGATACGGCAGGAAATAACCGACCCTTCATCACTCTTGCTCAAGATGAGGAACTTACTGACGATGGATTACTCATTTGTACAAAATGCCATAATCACAGTGTGGTAAATGAAGGTGGGTGTCTTACATGTCGTGAGTGCGGTTGGTCCAAATGTGACTAAAATAATTTGCCATTAATTTAATATTGGCAACTCAATATAAAAAAAGCCTCCTGCAATAAACAGGAGGCTTTTTTATGAAGCTTTTTTATATAACTAATTAAACTTCTAAAATTTCTTCTTCTTTTTCTTTTTGAAGGGTATTCAATCTTTCAATGTGACTATCTGTTAATTTTTGAATTTCACCTTCATTATCTTTAATAATGTCTTCAGATATATGATCTTCTTTACCAATTTCTTGTAAATGATGAATTCCATCCCGCCTCACATTTCTAACTGCAATACGTCCATCTTCAACCAACTGATGTACAAATTTATTTAATTCTAGCCGCCTTTCTTCACTCAAGGGTGGAATAGGTATTAAAACTGCATTACCATTATTCCCTGGTGTGAAACCCATATTCGCATCCATAATAGCTTTTTCGATCATAGGAATTAATATTTTTTCATACGGAGTCAATGTAATAAGACGTGGTTCCGGAATTGAAACGGTAGAAACTTGATTCAATGGAGTCATAGAGCCATAATAATCCACTGTAAGGGAATTAAATATTTCCGGATTAGCCCGACCGGTTCTAACTTTATTCAATTCAACTTGTGTATGAACGACTGCTTGGTCCATACGATGTTTTATATCTTTTAAAATATCATCAATCATTTTTTACTCCGAAACTAAGGTACCGATTTTAGCGCCTTGAACTAACGCTTTCAAGTCTCCTCGGCGGTTGATGTTAAAAACACGTATTGGCAAATTATTTTCTTTACATAAAGTAATAGCCGTTAAATCCATTACACGTAAATTATCATTTAGAACTTTAGAAAATGAAATCGTATCATATTTGATTGCATCATTGTGAGACATAGGGTCTTTGTCATATATACCATCAACTTTAGTCCCTTTTAAAACAATTTCTGCATTCAACTCAGTTGCTCGTAATGCTGCAGCTGAGTCTGTCGTAAAAAATGGGTTTCCAGTTCCGCCAGCAACGATTACAATACGGCCTTTTTCTAGATGTCGGATGGCACGACGACGAATGAATGGTTCTGCAATTTGGGAAACATTGATAGCAGAAAGTGTCCGTGTTTCGCAATTTACTTTTTCTAAAGCATCCTGGACAGATATGGCATTCATAATAGTTGCCAACATTCCAAGATAATCACCCGTAACGCGATCCATACCTTTACTAGCAGCTTGCATACCTCGGAAAATGTTTCCTGCGCCAATGATAAGACCTATTTCAATACCTAAGTCATGGATTGACTTTACCTCATTCGCGAGGTAATCTGCTTTTATGGGATCAATGCCAAATCCCTGTTCGCCAGCCAATACTTCTCCCGAAAGCTTTAGGAGAACTCGGCGATACAGCATTTCAGCCATAGGAGGAGTTATGCTTGGCCGTTACTTATAGAATCCGTTTCGCCGATTGCAAAACGAATGTAACGATTAATGCTTATATTTTCGCCTAATGTAGAAATGATTTCGGTAAGCAAGTCACGAACTTTTTTATCAGGATCTTTTATATATGTTTGATCCATCAAACAGGATTCCTGATAGAATTTATTGATTCGACCTTCTACCATTTTTTCAATAATATTATCGGGTTTCCCTTGAGATTTAGCTTGCTCAGTGAATATATCTCTTTCACGATCAATCGTGGCTTGATCAATAGCATCCCTGTCAAGTGCAACTGGGTTTGTCGCAGCAATTTGCATTGCAAGGTTATGGGCTAATTCTATAAATCCATCTGTCTTAGCAACAAAATCAGTTTCACAGTTTAGTTCAACCAATACTCCCAATCGGCCACCCGCATGTATATAAGAATAAACTAATCCTTCTTTAGTTTCACGAGACCCTTTCTTTTCGGCTTTCGTTATACCAGATTTACGAAGGTGGACAACTGCTTTATCTAAATCACCAGCAGACTCCACGAGGGCTTTTTTACAATCCATCATTCCTGCACCTGTTTTATCGCGCAGTGTCTTTACGAGTTTTGCATCAATACTCATTTTGAATTAATCTTCTTTGGGGGTTGAATCTTCGGAAACATCAGCAGTCTCTTTACCATCTGACTTTTCGTCATTTTCAGATCCATCAACTGATTCATCTTTTGAAACATCACCCTTTTCATCCACAGTAGGTTCTTCTATTACTTCAGTTTCATTCACAAGTTCAACAACGGGTTCTGTTTCAATTTTCTTTTCAGATATTTCTTCCGATTTCTTTGAATCTTTCTCTGCTGTGGCACCCCTTGCTTCAATGACAGCATCTGCCAATGCAGATATGATCAATTGGATGGTTCTGATTGAATCATCATTAGCTGGGATTGGGTAATCAACTTTATTTGGATCCGTATTGGAGTCTACGATTGCAATTACAGGAATGTCTAAGCGTTTAGCTTCACGAATTGCTGTATCTTCATATTGTGCATCAACAACGACAACAGCATCCGGTAAACGTCGCATATCTTTAATACCACGGTGTTGGTCTGCTAATTTCACCCGCTCACGGTTCAGCATTTGGGTTTCTTTCTTTGTCAGATTTTCATAAAGGTTTGAACCTTCTTTTTCCAACATTTTCAATCGTTTTATACTTTTCTTAATCGTCGAAAAGTTTGTGAGTGTTCCACCCAACCATCTTTCAACGATATAAAACATGCTACATTTATCTGCTTCTTGTTGAACAATATCTTGCGCTTGTTTTTTGGTACCAACAAATAGTATTTCACCATTTTTACTTACAACACTTTTAATAAAGTTGCTTGCTTTGGTAATCGCTTCAATTGTGGATTCAAGATTAATAATATGAATCCCATTCTTTTCAAGAAGAATATAGGGTTTAAAATTGGGGTTCCATTTCCGAGTTACATGCCCAAAATGAGCACCAGTACCCAGAAGATCATCGAATTTAACTTCAGCCATAAATAGTATTTAACGTTTTGAGAATTGAAAGTTTTTACGTGCACCAGGTTGACCGGGTTTCTTCCGTTCAACTTTTCGTGCATCTCGGGTCAGGAAGCCTTTCGCTTTAAGGATTGCGCGAAAATCATCATTTACTCCCAGAAGAGCTCTTGAGATGCCTAAACGGATAGCTCCAGCTTGACCTGTGAGTCCACCACCGTTAACATTGATTTTAATATTATAAGATTTTTCGCTCTCTACAGCAACCAGTGGTTGCATAACAACAGTGGCTAATGTTTCCCTACAAAGATAATCGCGAAATGGTTGACCATTCACACTAATGGTCCCTTTTCCAGGAGACATAAACACGCGTGCGATCGAACTTTTTCGCCGTCCAGTCCCGTAATAATTTGCTTCTGACATATGATTTATACTTCTAATGTTTGGGGTTGTTGAGCTTCGTGGGGATGATTAGTGCCAGCATAAACTTTCACGTGAGACATTATACTTCGTCCCAATTTATTATGAGGTAACATGCCTTTGATTGCATTTTCCAGAATTCGCTCAGGATGTTTGCGACGCATTTCTGCGACAGATGTTTCTTTCCCACCTCCAGGATACCCTGAATGGCGGAAATAAGTTTTATCCGTTTCTTTAGATCCAGTTAATTGAATCTTATCTGCATTAATCACAACAACGCAGTCTCCCATATCCATATGTGGTGTGAAATTCACTTTATGTTTTCCACGAAGGATTTGGGCAATTTTAGAGGCGAATCGGCCAAGGGTCTTCCCTTCAGCATCAGCGATCCACCAATTTTTTTCTATTTCTGATTGTTTTATTGATATTGTTTTCATTTTCACTTCGAATAAAGCCCGCGAAATTATACAATCTTCACCGCCTTGGGCAATATATAATCTTAATTAATCCTAAGATGATTTTGATGCGATATATCCCCGGGAAATTGTGTATTCTACTTTTCCACTAAGGGACTCGCCGTAATAGGGCGAATTAATTGATCTTGATTGGACATGTTCCTTTTCGAAGGTCCATTCTACATCAGGGTCTAAAATGGTTATCTCAGCTTCTGTTCCTTCTGAAAATAAGTCTGAATCAAAACCCATTATAGCACGAGGATTGGATGTTAATAAACCTATCAAATCTTCCAACTCTAACCCTTCATCTTTCACAAGCACTTGATTGACCGCGCCAAAACAAGATTCTAGTCCAATCATCCCGAAAGACGCCAGATCAAAAGTTGTTTCTTTATCTTCGATAGTGTGAGGTGCATGGTCTGTAGCAATACAATCCAGAGTGCCATCTTTCACTGCTTCTATTAATGCTTTTCGATCATTTTCTGTCCGAATGGGTGGGGCAACCTTTAAATTAGTATTAAATGTAGAGAGTGATTGATCATTAAAAAATAGGTGATGGGGTGTCACTTCCGCAGTTACTTTATCATTTTTGGCCTTCATTTCACGAATATGATGAACGGCTTTTTCTGAGCTCACATGGGGGACATGCAACCTGGCCCCAATAAATTCTGCCAATTCTAAATCACGATGAACCATGGCAGATTCTGCAAGGTCAGGATTCCCGGAGAGGCCTAAATGGGTTGAAACAATTCCTTCATGCATAACACCATCGGCTCTCAAACATTCATCTTCAGCATGATTAATAACCGGTAGATCCATCATGGTTGCGTATTCTAATGCAATTCTCATCATGGCACCATTTTGGATAGGTAAACCATCATCACTAAAGGCAACTGCACCTTCTTTTTTCATAAGCCCCATTTCAGTAAGGTCATTCCCGTCTTGTGATTTGGTTACTGCACCAATTGGATGAATATGAATAGGACATGTTTCAGCTTTTTCCCGGATAAAATTTATGGATTCAGGGGTATCCAAAGGTGGATTCGTATTGGGCATTACACAAACGCGTGTAAATCCACCTGCCATAGCCGAACGTGATCCTGTTTTGAGCGTTTCTTTATCTTCACGGCCCGGTTCACGAAAATGGACATGAATGTCGCAAAAACCATGGGTGATCACTTTGCCACTACAATCAATACTTTCTGCATCTTTTGGAGCATCCACTTCTCCAACACCGGCAATTTTCCCATCTTTTAACCATACATCACCAGAATATATTTTTCCATGATGTGGGTCAATGATCGTCCCGTTCTTCAATATAAGATTTTTGGCTATTTTTTCAATTTTCATGATTCATCTTCCTCACTGGATTTCCCGCCACAAAGCAGGTATAGAATCGCCATACGCGATGCGACCCCATTTAAGACTTGATCTAAAATAATGGCCTGATCACTGTCCGCAACCGTTCCATCAATCTCAACACCACGGTTCATAGGGCCAGGATGCATAATAACTATTTCTTTTTGATGATTCTCTAATCGTTCATGCGTAATACCGAACATAGCTCGATACTCTCGAATGGATGGTACAAGTCCGAGCCCCATTCGTTCTCTCTGAATTCTGAGTATATTCAACGCATCGGCCCATTCGATCACATCATCAACATTGGTACTAACCGTCACACCTAATTCTCTAATAAAGGGTGGAATGAGATTTGGCGGACCGCAAAGTGTGACTTCCGCACCCATTATTTGGAGTCCATAAATATTACTCAAGGCCACACGGCTGTGAGAGATATCTCCAATTATTCCAACTTTGAGTCCTTTGAGTCGCCCAAATTTTTCATGAAGACTCATCATATCAAGTATGGCTTGTGTGGGATGCTCGTGGGTCCCATCTCCTGCATTTATAACAACAGAATCAATAAAATCTGTTAAATGCCATGGAGCTCCAGGTGTGGGATGACGCATCACCACAGCATCGATCTTCATGGCTTCAATATTTTGGGCTGTATCCTTAAAGCTCTCCCCTTTTTTTAAGCTACTGGACGATGCGGAAAAATTCACAGTGTCAGCACTTAATCGTTTCTGAGCCAACTCAAAACTGATGCGCGTTCGTGTTGAATTTTCAAAAAATAGATTTACAATGGTTACGCCTTGCAGGGACGGCACCTTTTTAATAGGACGATCCAAAACTTCACGGAATTTGAAAGCAGTATCAATGATGGTTTGAATATCTTCAGCCGGATACCCCTCTAACCCCAGTAAATGTCTTTGCTGCAGCATTATGACTCCTGATTTCTTAAAAGGTAAACACTATCCACATCATCCGTTTCAATCAGGGTCACATTCACATGTTCTCCTTCATGAGTTGGGATATTTTTCCCAACGAAATCTGCTTTAATAGGGAGTTCCCGGTGTCCACGATCAACAAGAACCGCCAACTGAACTTTTGATGCTCGCCCAAAACTATTCAATTCATCCATAGCAGCTCGAATAGTACGGCCTGTATAGAGTACATCATCCACAAGGATCACGATTTTGCCATCTAAAGAAAAGGGGATATCTGTCCCTTCAATTTGGGGTATCACCAATCGTTCCCTGAAATCGTCTCTATGGAATGTTATATCTAAGGATCCCTGGCTCAGTTCTACCCCGTTGATTTCCTGAATCTTTGATTGGATTCGGCTGGCAAGCGGAACACCGCGATTGTGGATCCCAATTAAAACTATTTGGTCAGGATTTTCATTACGCTCAAGGATCTCATGACTCAAACGGGTAATGGAACGACCGATTTGATTGGCATCCATCAAAATTTTATGGCTCATTTTATCTCCTTTTGTCCAAAAAAAAACCTCCGGACAGAGGTTTAAAAACTCGCACGGAGGTCGTTCCCTGCCCTTGTCAGCCTCTCCGGACTGATTTAAAGGGTTTTGAAGTCCTGAAATTTATAGTGCGTTTTTATAAATGTCATGGACTATTTCAGGGGTCATATTTCTATCCAAATTATCCATTTCAACCATGAGATCAATATTCTCTTTTTTGAACCATTGCACTTGTCGTTTGGCAAATTGGCGCGTTCGAATGACGATATCTTCTCGCATTTCGTCAAAGGTTAAATCACCTTTCAAATAGGATTGGATCTGTCGATAACCTATAGAATTCAAGGCTGGATAAACCATTTTGGATTCAGATTGCTTTATCAATAATTCCTGTACTTCTTCTATCCAGCCATTTTCCAACATTTCATCGGTTCGTTTCTCGATTCTGTCTATTATTATTTTCCTGTTCCAAATTAATAAAATGGTAAAAAGGTTCATGCTTTCAACTGGATTTTCTTCCTGATCTTGAAAATGTTCACTGGGTGTCTTTCCGGTAGTTTCGTAAATCTCTAAAGCACGCATGAGTCGCTTCTTATTATTGATATGAACGATGGAAGCATATTTTGGATCGATAGATTTCAATCGCTCCAATAAGGATACAGGGTCATCTTCGTAGGCCTGGTCTAAACGATCCCGTGTAGGTAAATCCGAAACACTGCCCTCAAATATTCCTGTTTTTAATGCACGATAATAAAGCCCGGCACCCCCACAAATAATGGGGACTTTTCCAAATCCACGAATCTCAACAACCTTCTCTTTCACCATTTTGGCATATTCCCCCGAGGAGATCGGTTTGGCCGGATTCCGAAAACCAAACAAATGATGTGGAATTCCATCCATCTCTTCATGTGTCGGTTGTGCAGTTCCCATGGGCATGCCTTCGTAAATCTGGCGGGAATCGAGACTTATAATCTCCCCATCGAGACGTTTTGCTAATTCAACAGATAAAGCAGATTTACCGCTGGCGGTCGGCCCAATGATGGTTAAGATTTTTTCCATAATTATAAGAGAAATTAGGGTAGATATTTTTGTAATTCCCGATGAATAAAATTAAAAGTAGTTATTATTTTTTAAAGATTGCACGAGAATCCTTTAGGTTAATTCCCCACGTCTAAGATAGAGAGACCCCTAAATATCCAATGGACTTTTGAATGATGGATTGCAATACGAATTTGGCGTAAAAGTTTTGGTTGGTTCTTATTGGCGTTCATTGTAATGTTTTTCCAGTGGATATCTTTATTACCTTATACAAGATTATAAATAGTC
>Ga0207991_1000540_pt1 | contig 25171 bp, 27 predicted proteins | sample ETN07SmetaG_FD_185786 | JGI IMG/M metagenome (GOLD analysis project Ga0207991, IMG submission 185786) | Marine microbial and viral communities from oxygen minimum zone, Eastern Pacific Ocean - ETNP2014F14-07SV275 (SPAdes) (version 2) | ecosystem: Environmental > Aquatic > Marine > Oceanic ...
AAAGGATTAGTAGAAGAATCTCTATCTAAAGCAGGAATTAACTATTCAAACATATCTATAAAGTCAAAAATTGCCTCTTACGCAGTTCAGGGTGGCGTCAAAGCATTGCCAGGCGTTAAAAACATAATCGCTGTTGCATCCGGAAAAGGTGGCGTTGGAAAATCGACTACAGCGGTCAACCTAGCACTCTCACTTCAATCGGAAGGTGCCCGAGTCGCTTTACTTGATGCGGACATTTATGGACCCTCTCAGCCGCGCATGTTGGGCGTAAAAGAACTTAGGCCTCAAGAGTCTGAAGGTGGTAATATGAAGCCTGTTATGGCTCATGGACTACAGTCAATGTCTATTGGTTTTTTGGTTGACGAAGCGTCCCCTATGGTGTGGCGTGGACCAATGGTAACTCAGGCCTTAGAGCAGCTTTTAATGAATACAGAGTGGGACAATGTTGACTACATGATTGTTGACCTTCCACCTGGTACTGGGGATACTCAGCTGACACTTTCACAAAAGATTCCAGTTAGTGGCGCCGTTATCGTTACTACACCCCAAGATATTGCACTTATTGATGCCCAAAAAGGTCTCGCCATGTTTGAAAAGGTTAATATTCCAATTCTTGGAATTATTGAAAATATGTCGATCCATATTTGCTCAAACTGCAACCACGCAGAAGAGATATTTGGTCACGGTGGTGGTGAACGCTTGGCTTCAGACTCAAACACTAATTTTCTTGGGGCCCTTCCGCTTCAGCTCGATATACGAACCGATGTCGATGACGGAAATCCAAGTGTCGCCAAAAACCCTGAAAGTAAGGTCTCTATGATGTACCAAGAGATCGCTCGAAAAGTGGTAGCAACCCTTTCACTACAAAGCGAAACGGTAGGCGCCTTTCCAAAGATTACAATAGAATAATAGCGACTATCAGTTAGTGGTTTTCTGAAACCTGATTTATGGTGTATTTAGGTATCTCAATAACGATATCCTCTTCAGAGACTATTGCTTGACAGGATAGCCTAGAGTCGGGGTCAAGGCCCCAAGCCTTGTCCAGAAGATCATCCTCAATCTCGTCAGACTCTTCTATAGTGTCAAATCCCTCGCGTACGTAAACGTGGCAGGTTGTGCATGCGTTTGACATCTCGCAGGCGTGCTCTATTTCTATACCGTTATCTAACAACGCCCTACAGACGCTAGTCCCACTCTCAGTTTCAATGACAACTCCCTCAGGACAAAACGCTTCGTTTGGTAGAATAATTATTTGAGGCATAGTAATATTCTATAGTTGTTAGTTAAATTCATCAATACTATGGCCTTGCATTGCATCCATAATTGACTTATTCATTCTCATCTCAACGAACTTGGCGCTTGTCTTTTCGAGATTGAGAGTTGCATTTTTAATACTTGTAACGTCATCCGACTTAGAGATAGATACAAGTTGATCTCTTGCTTCAAGGATACTATTAAGCATCGCATCGTCTAGTAGTGCTTTGTCAGCTTCTAAGGCTGAATCGATCGCCTCGATTGTGCGATCTGCATCAACCTTTTGTTCTTGTAATTGCCTTAGAAGGATGTCTTCATGTGCAAATACAACCGAATCCTTAAGCATTTTCTCCATATCTGCACCGTTAAGACCATACGAAGGCTTGATCACTATTTCTGATTTAACTCCTGAGGTTTCCTCTTTGGCAGATACCGAAAGTAATCCGTCTGCATCGACTTGAAATTCAACATGAATGCGAGCACGACCAGCAACCATCGGTGGTATTCCTTTTAGTTCAAACCTTCCTAGTGAGCGACAATCCTTAGTTAGCTCTCGCTCACCCTGAAAAACATTAATGCTCATTCCAGTTTGACCATCCTTGTAGGTGGTAAATTCTTGTGCGCGTGTTATGGGGATGGTTGTGTTTCTGTGTATTACTTTTTCAACTAGACCACCCATCGTCTCAAGACCGAGAGACAATGGCAATACGTCCAATAATAAAATGTCATCTCTACTCTTATTTCCTGCCAATATATTGGCTTGAATAGCAGCACCCTTAGCTACGACCTCGTCTGGATTGATTGAACATAAGACCGGCTTTTTAAAGATTTCTCCTACTCTATCTCGAATTGCTGTCATTCGGGTTGATCCGCCAACCATAATGACTTCTTTCACTTCAGAGATTTTAATGCCCGCATCCCTGACAGCCCTTTTTGTTAACATCAAAGTTCTTTTGATTAACTCCTCACCCAAGGAATCAAAGTGAGGCTTTGAAATTTGATATGATTTATTATCAACAAGAAACTCAGCACTATCTTTAGTTGTTAGCTCTTCTTTAGCGGATTTTGCAAGCTGCCTAATTGTCTGGATTTGAGTAGCAGATAAATGACTCAGCTTTAGTGATTTAATGCAGTCATCAATAATTAAATTATCAAAATCATCCCCACCTAAGTTGGAGTCACCTCCCGTTGAGAGTACCTCGAAAACACCTCTATTAAAGCTTAATATAGAGATATCAAATGTACCCCCCACCTAAATCATAAACCGCATGAATGCCCTCTTCACCCGACTCTAAGCCGTAAGCAATGGCTGCTGCAGTTGGCTCATTGAGTAGCCTTAAAACGTTAATTCCAGCGAACTTAGCTGCGTCCTTGGTTGATTGTCTTTGGGCGTCATTAAAATAAGCGGGCACTGTTATCACTGCCCCCTTAAGCTCACCACCAAGTGCGTCTTCCGCTCGATCTTTTAGGGTTGACAAAATGCTGGCAGAAACTTCTACCGCTGAGACTTCGCCAATTGATGTTTCAAATGAGACGTTGTTACCATTCTTAACTAACTTGTAAGGTAAATTTTTAAATTCACAGGCCTCACTATAGTCAACGCCCATATAGCGTTTAACAGAAAGGATGGTGTTGGTTGGGTCTGTTGTAGCGTATTGATATGCATCAACACCTACTGACATTTTTTCTTGCCCATAATGAACCACAGATGGAAGCATTGAGTTATTATTTTGATCGGGTATCAGTCTAGTCTGACCACTCATTACGCTAGCAACAAGCGAATTTGTTGTACCTAAATCGATACCACAAGCCAAGTTATGGTGGTGAGGGGCGGTTGATTGCCCGGGCTCTGAAATTTGAAGTAATGCCATCAGTTTGTCCTAAAACCATTCATCCATTAATGAGTTAGCTTCCTTATAGAGCTTATCAAAGAACTTCAACTCTCGAACGTGCATTTTTATAACCTGTTGATCGCTTGAAAGATTATAGGCTTCAGAAATTAATTCAATTTTTTCTTCAATAAAAGAATCTATGCGCTCTATAAAATCATCCAAACCCAAGCTATCTTTTTTTTCTTCTATGGCCTCTAATTTATCTCTTAACTCAATTTGAGATATTAAAAAACCCTTCTCCATTACTGTATCTTTTTCATCAAACGCATCCATACCTTCAAGTTTAAGTAGGTACGTCGCTCGACTAAGTGGAGTTTTAAGGGCTCTATAGGCTGAATTAAGAAGTGAAGTATTTTGAAGCGCTTGTAGCTTTTCAGGCTCACTTTTGGTTGCAAAGTTGTCAGGATGAAACCTTGATATCTCTACCTGGTAAGATCTCTTTAATACAGCTTCATCAATAAAGAAAGAGGTTTCAAGGTCAAATAACTCAAAATAATTTTGCATCAACCAAGCACCTTAAGAACTTTATAGAGTTATTTAAACGGTGAACGACTCACCACAACCACATTCAGCTTTTGAATTAGGGTTATTAAATTCAAATCCTTCATTTAAGCCTTCCTTTTGAAAGTCAACCTCAGTGCCATCGATATAGATTAGGCTTTTTGCATCAACAATTACTTGTACCCCTTTATCATTAAAAAGAGTGTCATCGTCATTAATAGAGTCAACAAACTCCATATTGTATCCTAGGCCTGAACAACCGGTCGTTTGAACAGACAGCCTAACACCCATTCCAGATCCTCTATTGGATAAGAAATCAGTCATGCGCTGTGCTGCTTTTTTTGTAAGTGTTATTGCCATAATTATGAGCTAGCTTTGCTCTTTAGGTCGTTGATCGCTGCTTTAATTGCATCTTCAGCCAAAACCGAACAATGAATTTTTACTGGAGGTAGTTCCAACTCTTCGACAATTTCTGTATTTTTAATTTGTGAAGCCTCATCGAGTGTTTTTCCTTTAACCCATTCAGTTAATAGAGAAGACGAAGCAATAGCAGAGCCACAACCATAAGTTTTGAATCTAGCTTCTTCTATGACACCATCATCGTTAACCTGAATTTGTAATCTCATTACATCTCCACAGGCTGGTGCACCAACCATTCCAGTCCCTACATTTAATGCATCTTTATCTAAAATACCTACATTACGAGGGTTTTCATAGTGATCTAATACTTTTTTTCCATATGCCATAAGTTACTCCGAATTTAATTTTTAATTTTACTCTACAAGGTTACATATTATTAATTTAAACACTTAATTTATTTAGTGAGCAGCCCACTCCACTGTACTTAAATCAATGCCATCTTTAAACATATCCCATAAGGGCGATAAATCTCTTAATTTTTGAACTTTTTCACGTACCAGCTTGATTGCATTATCGACATCATGTTCAGTTGTATAACGACCAACACTGAAACGGATAGAGCTGTGTGCCAATTCGTCAGTCAGACCTAAGGCACGAAGAACATAAGAAGGTTCAAGACTGGCCGAGGTACATGCCGATCCTGAAGACACAGCTACATCTGAAATTGCCATCATTAAGGATTCACCCTCAACGTAATTAAAACTAATGTTCAAGTTTCCGGCAATTCTTTGATCAAGATCACCATTAACAACAACCTCTTCCATATCCGCAAAGCCAGCGAGTAACCTTTCACGAAGTTTTTGAGTTTTTTCACCTTCCTCCTTCATTTCAGCTTTGGCAATTGCAAAAGCCTCACCCATACCAACAATTTGGTGAGTTGCTAGAGTGCCAGAGCGCATACCACGCTCGTGACCACCGCCATGGATCTGAGCCTCGAGTCTAACTCTTGGTTTGCGAGAGACATAAAGAGCACCCATCCCCTTTGGTCCGTAGATTTTGTGTGCTGAAAAGCTCATTAAGTCAACCGGGAGTGATTCTAAGTTGATCTCTATTTTTCCAGCAGACTGAGCAGCATCCACATGAAAAAATACCTTATTTTCTCTACAAATATCACCAATAGATTGCAAGTCTTGAATAACGCCAATCTCATTATTCACATGCATAATTGATGCCAGAATCGTATCCTCTCTTATAGCGCTTTTAAAGACGTCTAAGTCTAACAAACCGTTCGGCAATGGGTCCAAGTAAGTCACCTCAAAGCCATCTCTTTCTAGCTGGCGACAAGTGTCCAAGACAGCCTTATGCTCTGTTTTCAGTGTAATAATGTGTTTACCACGCTTATGGTAAAAATGAGCAATACCTTTAATTGCTAAATTGTTAGATTCTGTTGCACCCGATGTCCACACGATTTCTCTAGTGTCCGCGCCAACTAAATCAGCCACTTGTAATCGTGCTTCATCAACAGCCTTTTCAGCTTGCCATCCATAATAGTGAGAGCGTGAAGCGGCATTACCAAAGTCACCTTCCATTGTTAAATATTTACCCATTTTTTCAGCAACACGAGGGTCCACAGGTGTAGTAGCTGAATAATCCATGTAAGTTGGAGTGATCATTATTTAAATTCCTATACTGTTAATTTAACTTTTATATCTTGATTAGTGTAATAGTCATCTATGACCTGCTGAAGGTTCCTAGAACTAAGGAATCCTCTAATTTGATCACTAACTTCGCACCACAAATGATGTGACAAACACTGCTTACCTCTTAAACAATTCCTGGCACCATGACAACGTCGTAGATCAATGTTTTCATCAACAGCTTCAATAATTTCTGTAAGAGTTATATCTACAGGATTAACATTAAGAAGGTAACCCCCACCTGGGCCTCTAATGCTTTTGACTAGAGAAGCTTTTCTTAACTTAGCAAAAAGCTGTTCTAAGTACGAAAGTGAAATGTTTTGTCTTTGAGATATCATATCAAGAGTGACTGGCCTAGATGAATCATTTGATGCTAAGTCGAGCATTGCAGTGACCGCATACCTTCCTTTAGTTGTTAATTGCATAATAATCCTCGTTTTCTAACAATTTAGGTAAATTATACTAGTAACCAAGTAAAATAGTCAGGTATTTAATTCACTTAACAATTTACTTAGATTCAACCTCTTTCGAGTCTACTTGTAAACCTTCTGAGTTGTTCGAAAGCTTAGCCATCTTTTTGTCAATTTCAGCTAAACGCTCAATAATAGAATCAACAGCTTGAACTGTCGGGTCATTGGAGCGGTCACTTGAACTAGCAGCGTAAGAATCAAAGGTGTCAGTATCGATAGCTTTTTTCGTTACAATTCGACCAGGGATGCCGACGACAGTTTGGTTATCTTCGACTGATCTAACAACCACTGAGTTGGAACCAACGTGTACATTTTTTCCAAGCGTAATCGGACCTAAAATTTTTGCTCCAGCACCGATTACTACACCATCCATTAAAGTCGGATGACGCTTCTCTTTGTTCCATGAAGTTCCTCCAAGAGTAACCCCGTGATACATCATACAGTCATCACCTATTTCTGCAGTCTCGCCAATAACGACACCCATACCATGATCAATAAAAAAACGTCTCCCAATCACAGCGCCTGGGTGAATCTCTATACCTGTAACCCAGCGAGCAAATGTAGAAATAAATCGAGCCAACCAGTAGAGCTTATATCGCCATAAAAGATTAGTAAATCTATAGATAATTACAGCCTGAACACCTGAATAACAAGTAAGAATTTCAAACACATTTCTTGCCGCAGGGTCTCGCTTAAAAACGCTTCGAACATCTTCAATAATTCTCATAGATTTATTATACCATTATTGGTAGATAGGAAATTTCTAGACATAAATATATAACGATTACAATTATGTTAATAATTAACTCTTAATTATAAGAATGCGTCGATTTAAACCTTCGATAACTCCACATATATTGCTCGGGAAACCTTTTGACAAGCTCCTCAATGGTTCTGTTCATAAGGGTCACTTGTTCAAGTAAGTTTTCGCTATTAAGATTCAAATCTAAAGGCTCTAAATTCAAATCAAATCCTTTTCCGTTATCTAGACGACTTGCCCAAAACATAAGCACCTGAGCGTTGTGTTTTTTTGCCAACTTAACTAACAAGGTCATTGTATTTACAGGATTATTAAAAAAAGGAGCGGTAATGCCGCCATCTTGACCTGGGTCTTGATCAGGCAATATACCAATCAGTTGCCCTTTTATTAGTGCACGTTGTAATTTAAGTATTCCTGAGTGATCTGCACTAGCCATTGTAAGGTTGCCTTTATTTCTGCGCAGAAACAAATAATCATTTTGTTTTTGGTTCTTAAGAGGCTTGTACAAAAAGGTTACCTCCCTATTATCAGCAAGGACTCTACCTGTAATTTCCCAGCACCCAATATGGGGTACTAATAAGATTGTTTTTTCTCTTGAACTTAGATACTGCTCACCATGAAAATTACGGATATACTTTGAGTTATCAGTAAAGCTTTGATTCCATATTCGGCTTGACTCTGTTAAATTCTTTCCAGTTTCAATTAGGGCTTTTTTAACGAGCTCACGCTGTTGAATTTTTGACAAGTCTGGCAGACAAATTGCGATATTTTGAGTTGTTACTTTTTTTGCATCAGAGTTAAATAGATAAAGCAATTGGCCAATTAGTGATCCTAATAAATGATTAATCTTTAGAGGCAAAAGTGAGCATAAAGATAAAAAAAGACCAGTCATGTTTAGTTAAATAACTGATCGATTGCCGCTTTATAATCAATAATTATTTTTTGGTAAGTTGCTGCTGCTTGAACGTAAGTCAGATTGGCCAAGTTGGCATTCTTTTTAGCAGCGATTACCAAGGACTTTTGTCCACGAGCCTCGCTATACTTAGTTTGCTCTTCGATAACCTTTTCGTTAGCCAGTGCGCCCTGCTCCAGATAAAGAGTAACGAGTTCTGACAAAAGATCAATTTGAGCTAGCAAATAGTTAATTTGGTACTCATCATTAATCTCTGCTTCTCGTTTTTGAGCATTAATAGTAGCGATACTAATCTCTGTACGCTCAACATCAACTAGCTCTTTTCTAACACCCAATGGGTAAGAAATATCCACACCAATGTTCCAAGAATAATCTCTGTTGCCAAAACTACCAAAGTATTTATCGTCTTCTCCCAATGCAGAAAGACCTAGATTTAAATTAACGCTTGGCATTGTCTTATTTTCGAAGGTTTGAAGCTGCCTCTGGAGTCTAGCTTTATCAAAATCAAATTTTTGTAATGATCTTGAATCTTTAACAAAAGTAGCTGGATCAACCTTCATCATAGTGTGTTCTTCATATAAATCCATATCTACTATCATGTCAGACTCTTGAGCACCAATAAGGGAAGCCAATTCCCTTCTTTCAATGATTAATTCTTTTCTGGATTGAAGTGATTGTTGTTTGGCTTTGAGATACAAGTCCTTATCCTGAATGAGGTTAGATTTATCGATCAAAGAGTTTTTATACTTTTCTTCAGTTAAATCAAGCTGTTGTTTTGATAACTCAAGTTCACGCTTGTGAATTTTAACAATTTCTTGCTTAAGTGCTAAGTCAACAAACTTAGAAAGCTTCAAAGCTAAAAAGCTTTCAGCCTGCTCTTCAAGACTTACTTTTTTTGCAATTAAATCAAGAGAAGCTATATCTACGGCTAAACGATCATTAATACCATCTTTGTTCTGGAGTAAGGGTCTTATATAATCTAACGAAAGAACATTTAAATGTGTAGCAGCACTGTCTTTATCATTACGAGTCAAAGAGTGCTTTAAATTAAGATTAGCACCTGAATTTTCAATTATCCTGCCAGCAGAAACTTCATAGCTGGTGGTATATAAATCTTTATAAAGCCTAGTGGATGTATCCTCTCCGCTAGAAAAAGATTCACTAGCGCCTGCCTTAATATTCCAGTCAGAATAGGTTAGTGAAGCTTTTTGGTCAAGAAGGCTTGTCTTTTCAGATAAGGAGAGCTGAACGAAAAAAGGATGCGTCTCTATCAATTTTGCGCTGAATTCTTTTAAAGTGATAGCATTTACATTTACACTAAAAAAAATAAACACAAGTACAATAAATCTCTTAAACATCTTTTTCCCCTTTTTATTTGAACTCAACAATATTTTTTTAATTACTGAGAAGTTTAGAGTATTAAGTGACGATTTTAGTGAATTTTTAGTGAATTTTGAAAGGAATATATAATTACAAAATAAATATAAAAATAAATATTACAAATCGTTCATTATTGTATCGATTACTTCATTCAGTATTTTCCCGGTGGTGTCGATAACAATTGTAGCGACTTCCCTGTAATATTTATCTCTTGCATTAACAATCTCGGTAATTGTTTTTTGTCGATCACTACTGTTCTCAAGTAGGGGTCTAGTTTTCGATTTAGCGGTTCTTCTAAGTAGTTGCTCTACAGAGGATGAAAGGTATACAACCACCCCTGCATTTTTTAACACTAGTCTGTTTTGAGGAAGTAAAACTACTCCTCCACCAGTAGCGATGACTATATTATTCATATCACACAAGCTTTCAAGGACTTCAGACTCTCTTCGCCTAAAACCCTCTTCGCCTTCGATATCAAAGATGTGATCAATGCTAACGCCAGTTTTATTGATGATTTCATGGTCTGTATCAAAAAAATCTTGATTTAATTTACTAGCAAGTTGACGACCTACAGTCGTCTTACCGCAACCCATAGGGCCAACTAAAACAATGTTTTTTGAATTGAGCTCCATTTATCTATATAGATGTCTATTTCTCTAACTCATATTTAGCACCGCAATAAGGACAGCTCGCCTTTCCATTGTCAGAAAATGAAAGGAAAACCTTTGGGTGCATATTCCATTTTGGTGCATCTTTTGGTGGACAATGAAATGGCAACTCAGTATTCATTACCAATCTAAAGCTTAAATGGGGTGAGCTTCGATTACTCAAGAGCATCTGCCATTTGATATCCAGTCTCTATACTCATTATTGCGTCCATGAACACAATCAAAATATAGGGATTGTAGTTTTTCAGTAATAGGGCCACGAGTACCGCTTCCAATTTGATGATCATCTAGTTCTCTTATGGGGGTTACTTCTGCAGCAGTCCCTGTAAAAAATGCTTCATCTGCTTGATAAATTTCATCACAGGTCAGGTTCTTTTCAATAATGTCATAGCCAATAGATTGCGCTAGTGTGAAAATTGTATCACGCGTAATTCCAGGCAAGGCAGATGTTAAATATGGGGTGTAGAGTGTACCTTCATTTATGACAAATATATTCTCACCACTACCCTCAGAGACATAACCATCAACATCTAACATTAAGGCTTCATCATATCCTGCATCGAGCGCCTCTTTCAATGCCATCATCGAGTTAACATAGTTTCCATTTGTTTTAGCTCTACTCATCGAAGGGTGTCCATGGTGCCTAGTAAAGGACGAGGTTCGAATTTTAATACCATTTTTAATGTTATCCTCACCAAGATAAGCTCCCCACTCCCAGGCCGCAATCATTACGTGCACTTTTAAGTTGTCTGCTCTTAATCCCATACCTTCTGAGCCATAAAAGCACATCGGTCTGATGTATGCAGATTTTAAGTTATTTTTGGTGATAACTTCTCTTTGGGCTTGATTTAAAGTGTCAGCACTATAAGGAATTTTCATCCCAAGAATTTTTGCTGAATTAAACAATCGATCGGTATGTTCATCAAGCTTAAAAATCGCAGGCCCATCCGAAGTCTCATAAGCACGAACGCCCTCGAATGCGCCCATTCCATAATGAAGGGTATGAGTAAGTACATGAATTTTAGCTTCGCGCCAATCTAACCACTCTCCATCCATCCAGATGAAGCCGTCTCTATCTTCCATAGTAATCATAAAAACCTTGATTCTTTAATAAATTAAATCTAAATAGTACAAATATTATTTGAACTATTTTATACATTTAAATACGAGATTATACCCATCTAATAGGGTTATTCATAAAATATAATGTCCTTTGCTTTAGATAATAAAAAGAAAAAAAATTAAAAAAAATGCTGCACTATGAGGTTAATTTTTTTCTGAATTTTCAATCAATAATTTATCATAAATCACAAGGTATAATTGTTTTAGAATATTATATTATTTAATTTTTATAAAATGGAATTTAACTTTTTTACTTTTGTTTTTTTGTTTGCAATATTAACTTCAGTTTTGGCTTTGCTTTGGCTTAATTTTAGACAAGATAAAGCAATTAAGCGTTCATTTAATGAAGTGCCAGATAGCTTCAAAGAAACTATAACACTTGAAGATCACCAAAAAGCCGGCAACTACACAAAAGCAAAGCTATTAGTAAATCATTTTGAGATCATTTTTTCTACTTTTATTGTACTTCTATGGACGATTGGTGGAGCTATGAATTGGATTGATGTATTTTGGAGCCAAAGAATTTCAAACCCCATATTGATGGGTACCACCTTTATTGTAAGTATTATGTTAATTGCTAGCTTTATAGATTTACCTTTTAGCATTTATCGCAATTTCGTTCTCGAACAAAAGTTTGGCTTTAACCGTATGACTGTTAAAACTTTTATAGCTGATTTAATTAAAGAGATCCTGTTGACTCTAATTTTAATGATCCCCCTTATCTATGCCATTCTTTATCTTATGAATATTAGCTCTATTGGCGATTACTGGTGGATTTATGTCTGGGTCATTATTAGTCTATTTACACTGACTATGATGTGGATCTACCCATCCTTTATTGCTCCAATATTTAATAAATTTAATCCACTCGATAACGATGCATTAAAAAGTAGAATAAATAACCTACTGGAGCGAACAGGTTTTGGAAGTGACGGTATATTTGTAATGGATGGCTCAAAAAGATCTTCACATGGAAATGCCTATTTCACGGGTATAGGCAAAAACAAGCGAATTGTTTTTTTTGATACGCTTCTAAAGGGCATGGAAGACAAAGAAATTGAGGCAATTCTAGCTCATGAGCTCGGGCATTTTCATCACAAGCATACTCGCCAAAGAATGATAAGCTCATTCATTTTTAGTCTTGCAAGCTTAGCTTTGCTAGGGTATTTAATCAATCAAAATTGGTTTTATAATGGATTAGGTATTGCTGAGCCTTCGTCTCATACAGCTTTAGTTCTTTTTAGTCTTGCCTTGCCAGTCTTTAGTTTTTTTATTACACCCATTAGCAACCTTGTCTCTAGGAAGCATGAATTTCAGGCTGACGCTTTTGCAGCGAGTCATACTGATGCAAATGACTTGATTTCTTCCTTAACTAAGCTTTACAAGGAGAACTCTTCTTCGCTCTCCCCTGATAGGCTATATTCTGCTTTTCACGACTCTCATCCTAGCGCCGTACTTAGAATTGAACGGCTACAATAAAGGTATATTTATCATTAGAGCATCCATAATTACTCTTAGATTTTTTCTCATAAAGTTTTATACGTTCTTTAATCAGATTAAGTTTAGAGTCTCTTTTTAGTGGCGCTAACACGAAGACAAAAATGGCGTATAGAAAAAGTTCAATCTGAAAAAATTGCACGCGCCAACAAAGCACTAACTAAAACTGAGAACAATAGATTATCTGATGAAAAAGAGCAGCAAGGCCTGGTCATTACTAGATATGGCCAAAGGCAGCTTGTAGAATCATTAACTGGAGAGCTCTTTCAGTCTACTGGGAGGAAAAATATTGGACTATCAGTTGCTGGTGACAAGGTTCTTTTTCAGCCAGCCGGGTGTAATGAAGGAATAGTAACTGCAATTTATCCAAGAAGAAATGAGCTTAAGAGACAGGATCGCTTAATTGCTGCTAATATTGATCAACTCTGGCTTGTCGTTGCTATTGAGCCTCACTATCAGTTCGAACTTATTGATCGATACTTAATTCTAGCTGAGAATTCTAAATTACCAATTAACATTGTTGTCAATAAAATTGAGCTCGAAGGTAATACTGAACAGCTCTCTTTAGATTTCTCTAATTATGAAAAACTTGGCTATCAAGTTCATTTTTTAAGTGTCAAAAATAAAACGAATTTAGAAGCCTTTAAAAGTCAACTGATCAATAAAACACATATCTTTCTTGGACAATCAGGTGTTGGCAAGTCTTCACTTATTAATTCCCTTATTCCCGACTTAGAGCTTAGAGTTAATGAAATATCAAGCAAAAGTAAATTAGGTAAACATACTACTACCAACACGACCATCTATCACATACCAAGTGGTGGAGAGCTAATTGACTCACCAGGAATTAGAGAATTCCAGCTAGACGAACTCACTGAAAAACAAATAGTGTATGGATTTAGAGAATTTAAGTCGCTAATAGGTCAATGTAGATTTAGGAACTGTCAACACATCAATGAGCCTGATTGTGCAGTTAAAAATGCAGTTGAACTTGGAGAAATTCACCCTTCTCGCTATGAGAGTTATCTAAATATACTCCCATAAGCGTTATTTTTTCAAAAAAACAACTCTTTCTGAAATATAGAAAACCTCAATTTCAAGAAAATTTGCCAAATAATTTAATGTTTTTTTACTAAAAAAGCCTATGTGCGATGGGTCATTTTTATAGTACCAATTACTAAAGTCAATTTGCGGCGTTAATAGTTGGGTCATGACGGCAAGATAGGCGTTATTTTTAAGAAGGCCTACAAGTCGATTTATCTCTAGCATAGGGTCACTCAAATGCTCCAACACTTCAGTCGCAGTAATGAAGTCATACTTCTTCTCAAATACTGAATCATTCCTAGCATAGAACTTATCATAAAGATCAACCTTATGTCCGCATTCTTCAAGCATAAGAGACAAGGTAGGACCCGGCCCAGAGCCAAAATCTAGGCCACTTGAATTATTTGAAATTCTCTCTAGGAGTGGATCTAATAGCTGAGACAAAAATTGACGATAACGAACATCTTCAGGGTCATTGTTATGAGAGTCATACCTAGCCTTTTCCTCACTCTCTGAGAGGTGATAAATTCTTGGAACGAATACAAAGTCACAATTGAGACAAAGAGAGTACTCACGAGTACTCTCTTTATAAAAGTTCTTAGTTTTGTTGGATTGACATAGTGGACAAGCAATTAAAGAGTTCACTTTAGTCCAATATTAGTCTTTTGAGTTTAATGTGAGTGACCACCAGGTGCGTGAACATGACCATGAGAGAGCTCTTCTTTATTCGCGTCTCTAATCTCTTCGATACTGACAGAAAAATGAAGAGTTTCACCGGCCAAAGGATGGTTAGCGTCAACCGTAATTTTATCATCTTCAATTTTTACAACTGTGACCACAAATGGGTTTCCATCCTCATCTTGAGACTGGAGCTGCATGCCCATTGTAACCTCTTCGATACCTTTAAGTGCAGAGCTAGGAATTTCTTGGATGGCGTCCTGTAGACGAGGACCGTAAGCCTCTTCTGGCTCTATAGAAACTTCCTTCTTGTCTCCTAATTTACAGCTCTCAAGAGCATTTTCTAAGCCAGGGATAATGTTTCCATAGCCTTGCAAAAACGCTAAAGGCTCAGCACCTTCAGAGGAGTCAATAACTTCCCCCTTGTCATTCTTAAGTGTGTAGTGCATTAAAACCACTTTATCTTTACTTACTTTCATGTTTACTCCAAAATTAAATACAAAAAAGACCTTCCTTATATGGAAAGTCTAAAAAAATTATGGCTCAATAATAAGCTAAGGAAACATTAAAAGCTATTTGAGCTGGGAATCTCAGGTCGACTATTTTATCATATTCATGGTACTTTTCAGGCTTAAGGCTATGATGTAATAATTATCTTAAAATTAAATCAGATAGAGCGCTCTCAATTTCTGGATAATCAAAAACAAAGCCCTCATCTATCAAACGTTTTGGAAAGACAGAAACACTTTGCGTTAATACTTGAGATCCACTTCCAAACAGTAACTTAAGTTGCCACTCAAAGAGCGGTAGTATAAAAGGTCTCTTAAGAGCTTTTGCAAGCGCTCTGCCAAAATATTTCTGTTGAATAGGCGTAGGTGATGTTATGTTATAAACACCATTAATATTAGACCTATTGAGAATAAAATCAACAGCCTTAGTGAGGTCCTTCACATGAATCCATGAGAAGCAATGTGTACCATCTTTGATTGGCCCACCAAGGCCAAAAATGTACGGAAGATATAGCTGTTTTAATGCCCCACCCTTTCTAGATAGAACAACACCAAACCTTAAAATAATTACATCACTAGAGATAGATTTTGCTGCATCCTCCCAGGCTACTGAGAGCTTTGCGAGATAGCCATTACCTGGCTCCTTGTCAATTTCTTGAAGTGGATTTTCGCAATCAGATTCAGGGTAATACCCTACCCCAGATGCACAAATAACTCTTGGTTTATTAGGTAACAACGCTATAGCCTTAGCGAGCATATTATTTGCATCTATCCTGCTTGACCATACTTCTCTTAAGTGTTTTTTTGTCCATCTCTTAGCTATCATTGAGCCAGATAGTTGAATCACTAAATCACTTCCCTTAAGATGTGATAACAACACTTCTAGAGAGCCAAAAGCACTCCTATTTCTGCACTCAACCTCGTGATCAGATGAAAATCTAGCCTCTAGAGCTCTTCCAATTAAACCGGTACCCCCCAAGATAACTATTTTCATATCAAACAATCCAGTCTGACGAATTCTTTAATAACAGTTGAGTTAAAAAATCAATATGGTCTTGTCTGTCATTTAGCGCAGGAATATAGCCAAAAGATTCACCTCCAGAAGTCATAAAATATTTTTTATTTTCTTCGCTAATTTCTTCAACAGTCTCTAGGCAGTCGGCAGAAAAACCAGGGCAAATAACTTGAACATTTTTAATGCCTTTAGCAGGAAGAGACTTTAATGTCTCATCAGTATAGTCCTTCATCCATTCGGCCACGCCAAGTCTTGATTGAAACGTCATCCTATATTCATCAGGCTTTAGATCTAATTTTGAGGCAAGTAGAAAAGTAGTTTTACAACACTGACATGGGTATCCATCCCCTTTATCAAAATATCTTTTAGGAATTCCATGATATGACATCAATAAGAAATCAGGTTTACCATGTTTTGTTTGATATTCTTTAACACTATTTGCTAGCGCCTGGATATATAGCTCTTCTTTGTTGTAGCTACTAATAAATCTAAAGTCAGGTACATTACGCCAACTTGAAAGCTCCTTAGAAACAGCGTCAAAAACTGACCCTGTAGAGGATGCAGCGTATTGAGGATATAAAGGTAAAACTAAAATACTATTGCATCCTTCAGCTTCCAATTCACTTAAAGCCGATGCCATTGAAGGGTTACCATAACACATACCTAATGCAACAACAAATTTACCTGGCGCCTTTTTTTCAAGTTGTACAGCAATAGCGTTTTTTTGCATTTTTGAAATTGATAATAATGGAGATCCCTCTCCATGGCTATCCCAAACACTTTTGTATAACTTTGCAGATCTTCTTGGTCGTAAATTCAATATTACAACATTTAAAATTAATTGCCAGATCCATTTAGGGGGAGGCGGTTCAATTACCCTAGTGTCTGATAAGAATTGCCTTAAAAAGGGCTTAATTGCTTTCTTAGTTGGAGCATCAGGTGTTCCGAGATTAGACAAAAGTATTCCAATTTTTGCCTCACTCTTTGACTCATGAATGTTCGAACATTGGTACAATATTAACTCTCAAAAATAAATTTTCAATGACATAAGATACCCTATTAAGAGGCTTTCACTGAATGCCATAGATAAATGTTCAGAAATTGGCGCAGAAAATGTGACTGTTTTGCCTTATTTTTTATCAGCTGGTGTTCATATTACAAGAGATATACTAGGTGAAATTAATAAAGCTTCGGAAAATCATCCGAACCTAAAAATTAAAATTGCAAACTATTTTGGCTCAAGAAATGAAATTGCAGAGATTCTAATGAAAACCGCACTAGATATAAAATAAGCTTTAGTACAGTTAAGCGTTAAACTTTAAAACCCTTTTGAATCCAGAAGTTATTTATTTGATAAGCGGTGCCAATAAGACCCATATTTTTCTTTTTAGAGAGATAGACCGGGATATCTGCTAGCACTGGCTGAAGTCTTCCTTTATTTTCAAAACTTTGTTGAAACTCGCTTTTAATAAACAAATCCAAGAAGTTTCTAACCAAATCGCTTGTTATATAAACACCACCTAACGCGCCAACTGTTAAAGCCATACTCCCTGCTACAGAGCCAAAAATTTTACAAAACATTTGAATTGTTTCGTCTGCAATAGGATCAGAACTAGTATTAACAGCAGCAGCAGTTATCTCAGAAGGTGTTTTATAGATTTTATCTTTTCCATTAATTTGACAAAGCGCTTCATACAAGTTCATTATTCCAGGGCCAGAAAGAATCCTCTCAACAGCAACATGACCAAACTTATTAGCTAGCAATGTTAATATTTCAAATTCCAGGCTAGTGTTTGGCGCAAAATCAGAGTGTCCACCTTCACCAGCAATTGTGAGCCAGCCTGAAGACGACATAATAAGCCCACAAACACCTAGTCCAGTTCCTGGGCCTATAACCAGTCTTAATTTTTTGGGTTCAACAACACCCTTATTAATGACAATAACTTCGCTATCGGTCAGTGTAGTGGTTGCAAATGCTTGCGCTGTAAAGTCGTTAATCCAATTTATATCTACGCCCTTTAGAGCTGTTGCAACATCTGATTTGCTAATAACCCAATGGTTATTAGCAAGCTTGAAGGTATCTAAATGGACTGTGCCGGCTGTTGCAAAGCATGCTGAAACAATCTCAAGTTCTTGAAAAGAAGACAAGTAAAAATTAATAGCACTTTGAATATTATCAAACTTATTGCATTTAAGGCTTTGTATGTTGTTTAACTCTGAAGAGCCAGCAGAAACTAAAGCAAATCTTGCGTTTGTCGCACCTATATCACCTACCAAATTATATAAGCTTTTCTGTTTCAATTGCTTAATGGTTCCTTGAACCATCGAATATACAGACCATATATAAGTCCTCTGAACCAGTGTTGTGAACTCGATGAAAAACACCATCATGAATTAAAACCATCTCACCCTCTTTAATCAAAAGCTCTTTTTTATCTAACTCCATCCTGCCACTGCCGCTCATAATCATATAGACTTCTTCTTGTCCAGGATGTTTATGGCCTCTAGTTGACTTTCCTGGGTGAAGAGTAGTAGTGCTAACTACAAGATTACTAAGATCAGTATTATCCTTAAGTAAATAGGTTTCATTGTCTTTAACTATTTCACCATCTATATCATTAATTTTCATAATTTTTTAATCTAACCTTTGATTAATATTTTTAGATCATTATTGCCCATACTTTAGTAAGTAATTCAATTATGGACTCCAATAGATACTTAACTTCTTTTTTAAAAATTCATAGATTGGCATTTTACTAGAATCTTTATGAGTCATTGCAAGTTCAAGTGTGTGGAGTTTGTCTGAACCATTCAAATGTAGAAACACGTTTTTTGAGTCAATTATTGCTTTTGCAGTAAGACTCATTCGCTCATAAGGCGCTGTCTTTGGAGAGGTCGCAATAAGTCGACAAGGATTATTTAGATTCAGCCCTTCAGTTAATTCATCTGAGCATGGAAACAGCGACGCAGTATGGCCATCAGAACCCATTCCCAAGACAACTACATCTAATGGTGACTTAACTTTTTGAAGTGACTCTTCGGAGACTTTATGTCCATCTTTGGCAGTTTTACTATTATTTTTTAATGGTAAAAAATTTATCTTTTTCGCTTTATTTTTTATAAGATGGGATCTTACAAGCATTTCGTTACTGTCTTCGTGAGAAGGCTCAACCCAGCGATCATCAACCAACGTCAGATCAACACTAGACCAATCAAGACTTAAATCAGACAGCGCATCAAACAAAGGAATAGGCGTTCTACCTCCAGACACAGCGAGACTTGCACGACCATCATTTTTTATACTTTGTTTGAGAATTTCACCAATACAGCGACTTAAATCTTCAGCCAAAGATTCACTACTATTAGTGCTATAAAAACCAACGTGATCAGGTAGAAAATGCATCCTATTACTCATGCCATTTATGTCCATTTTTTTTAATAAATAATTCACTCTCTTGAGGGCCATTACTTCCAACAGGATATGAGTATAGGACCTGTGATGACTTCTGCCATCTCTCAAAAGCATTATCACACCATCCCCATGAGAGCTCTACTTCCTCTTTACACAGAAATAAACTCTGATCGGCAATTAGTATATCCATCAATAAACTTTGGTATCCGCTAGGAATATTTAACAATTGTTGTGTTTTAATAAAATCTAGGCTCATTGGGTCAGATCTAATGCTCATGTGCTGGTCTACACCATGAGGTTTTGTATAGACTTTAAGTGAAATACCTTCTGTAGGGTGAAGGCTAATGATTAAAGTATTTCCTTCTAAATCCTCATGATTTCTGTCAAAAATATAGTGTCCATCTGATTTAAAGTGAACAACAATTTGGGTTGTTTTAGATGCCATCCTTTTGCCAGTTCTTACGTAAAAAGGGACTCCCGACCAGCGCCAATTTTCAATCTGAGCCTTAATACAAACAAAGGTTTCAGTTTTACTTTGAGAGTTAGCGCCTTCTTCATTCAAGTAGCCAGGCTTTTTGTTATCTAAAATTTGACCATCAGTGTACTGAGCTTTAATAAAACTATCTGCGATGTCGTCGTCAGTTATAGGCCTAAGTGCCTGCAAGACTTTGACTTTTTCAGAACGAATACCCTCATCATTTAAGCGGCTTGGAGGCTCCATGGCAATAAGACATAGAAGTTGTAGAATGTGGCTTTGGACCATATCCCTCATCTGACCAACGCCATCAAAATACCCCCATCTACCTTCAATTCCTACAGATTCAGCTGCAGTTATTTCGATATATTCAATACTTTTGCTGTTCCACTGACTTGAAAAAAGAGAGTTCGCAAATCGCAAAGTAATAAGGTTTTGTACTGTCTCTTTACCCAGATAATGGTCAATTCGATAGATTTGTGACTCACTAAAGTACTTTGAAAGCTTATCATTAATTTCTCTTGAACTATCTAGGTTATAGCCAATTGGTTTTTCAACAACAATGCGGCTCTCATTAGTAAGGATTTGAATACTATTTAAGCCATCACAAACCGTCTCAAAAAGATTAGGTGGTATCGCTAAATAATAAGCAATAGGTTTACTCCAAGAGTTAAGGCTGTTATTTATTTTTTGATAATCATCAGGGTTTTGAAGGTCGCAGCAACAATAGTCAATTCTCTTAATTAGCTTATTACAAACTTCAACATCAAAATACTCACTTGAGACATACGTCTTCAGAGCATCGATAACCTTTTCTTGAAACTGCTCAGTTGTAATATCTTGTCTCGCAACACCTAATATTTTTAATGAATCGTCTAACTTACCAGAGCGCTCAAGGTAAAACCAGGCAGGCATCAACTTACGAAAGGAAAGATCTCCTGAAGCACCAAAGAGAACAAAGCTGTTACTTTTTTGTAGTAAATTTTCCATAGCTCTATTTGTTATCTGTCAAATATTTAGTCGTTTTGTGAAAGCCAATCGGTATGAAAAAATTCACCAGAATTCCTATCTAAGCGCTCATAAGTATGCGCCCCAAAGTAATCACGCTGAGCTTGGAGTAGATTAGCAGGCAATCTTTCAGTTCGGTAGCCATCAAAATAAGACAGAGAAGATGTCATCGCTGGAACAGGAACTCCGTTAGAAATAGCTATCGAGATAATCCTGCGCCATCCAGCTTGAGATTTAGTTATCTTATCTTTAAAAAATGGATCCAATAACAAATTCCTTAGTTCCGAATTATTCTCATAAGCATCTTTAATTTTCGTTAAGAATGCTGAACGGATAATACAACCTCCTCTCCACATTAGGGCAATCCCGCCATAGTTTAGGTTCCAATTAAATTGCTTTGCAGCATCCGTGAGCAAAGTGTAACCTTGCGCGTAAGAAACCATTTTTGATGCATATAAAGCATCATGAATATCTTTTAAAGCTTGCTCTTTATCGCCACTAAAATTAATGATTGGACCACTAAGCTGTTTTGATGCCTCGACTCTTTCCTGCTTTATTGAAGAGAGGTATCTAGCAAATACAGCCTCCCCAATTAAAGTCAGTGATGATCCAAGCTCTAAAGCTACGGTTGCAGTCCATTTACCAGTACCTTTTTGGCCTGCAGTATCAAGAATGTTGTCAATCAGGTAGGTACCATCTTTTTCTTTGAATTTAAGAATGTCTGCGGTGATTTCAATTAAATAACTACTCAGCTCACCCTTATTCCATTCTTTAAACACTTTATGCATTTCGTCATTCGACATTCCTAGCACATCTTTCATGATTTGGTATGCCTCGCAAATAAGTTGCATATCGCCATACTCTATGCCGTTGTGCACCATTTTTACAAAGTGGCCAGAGCCATCTTCACCTATCCAGTCACAGCAGGGCTCGTTATCCTCTACTTTGGCTGATATTGTTTGAAAGATACCTCTTACTTCAGGCCAAGCAGAAACTGAGCCTCCTGGCATGATTGATGGACCCTTCAAGGCACCCTCTTCTCCTCCAGATACACCGGCACCTACAAATCTAAACCCTTTTGATTCTAATTCCTTAGTTCTTCTTATTGTGTCAGGGTAATGAGAGTTACCACCATCAATAATTATGTCACCCTGATCGATCAGAGGAATAAGTTTTTCAATATAATCATCAACTACTGAACCTGCTACAACCATCAGCATGATTTTTCGAGGTTTTTTAATAGAATTAACAAACTCATCAAGATCGGCAAAACCAATGATTCCATTGTTTTTGGATCGATTATTGACTAAATTATCTATTTGTGGAGAAGTACGATTATGAACGGCAACAGTGAAACCATGGCTTTCCATGTTTAATGCCAAGCTTGACCCCATTACCCCCAATCCAATCAGACCAATATCTGTGTGCGTTTCATTCATAAATTGATAAAGTTACCTATGCAGTTCAATATTAAAGCAAATAAATTTTAAACTATGGTTTTTTATATTTTGTGTCAAAGTGTTTCAAATAGTATAAAAAAAATTAATTATTTGAATTGAATTAAGAAGCCTTAAGTAAAGCAAAATCTTACGGCCAAAGCATTAATTTATTGTTGTTAAATAAGCTACTCTGAGTAATTAATTTTACATCTTTCCAATCATTATTTACTTCATAATTACCATCTAGCTTTTTATACTATGAAAGAGTGAAGTTATCCTAATAGACCTTGTTTTCGGGCACTTAAAAATTCTTGAAACTTAATAGCACTCTGTTTGAGTGTCCTTTTTTGAGTTTCATAGTCTACATAAACTATACCAAAGCGCATCCTATAACCTTCTGCCCACTCAAAATTATCCATCAAGCTCCATGCAAAGTACCCTCTAACATCAACGCCTTTTTTAATAGCTTGATCAACCATAGATAGGTGGTTTTGGTAATAACGATAACGTTGCTCATCATCCACAACCCCGTCAATCACATGGTCATCTACTGCTGCACCATTTTCAGTAATATAGATGGGTGGTAATTTGTATGTTTGATGCAAATCAGTTAGTAGCTTTAGAAGCGCTTCAGGGTGAACTTCCCAGCCAATATGTGTCCGCTCTACCTCCTGTAATTCAACGCTAAGGTAATGACTATCCTTTTGGTTCATTAATTTTTGCAACTGTTCAGCCTTAGTATCATTATCAGCAACATCATCAGAATTTAAAATTCGAATTTCCGCACGCTCTAGTTTTTTCAAAATGGTATCAGAAACTTTTCCTTGCCTATCACTCGTTACCATGCTTCGAGAGTAGAAATTAACTCCCAAGAAATCTATTTCTTCACTAATGATAGCCATATCATTTTTCTCAATTTGAGGCATAAAATCAATGAAATGTTGATACACAGACTCTGGATAGTTGCCCTCCATTAGTGGCTTAATAAACCAGTGAGTGTGTTCATCATCTGCAAATTTTGCCGCCTCAATAGAAGAGTCATCGACTGGATAATTAGGAGTAAAGTTTAATACAATTCCATGCTTAGAATTATCAGCATTTTTTCTTAAAATTGGCATCGCCAAGCCATGAGCTAGCAGCAAGTTATGACAGGCTAAAAATCCTGATTTTTCATCTGCAATTCCTGGAGCATGAATTCCGTAACGATAACCATGGTAAGCACTGCACCAGGGCTCATTCAAAGTAACATAAAAATCAATTCGATTACCAAAGTAAGAGCTAACCACTTCAACATACTCAGCAAATTTAGTTGAGGTTTCTCGATTTAGCCAACCACCTTTATCTTCTAGATATTGAGGTAAATCCCAATGATAGAGTGTTGCCATAATTGTAATATTTTTTTCTTCTAATGAGGTGATCAACCTGTCATAGAAATCTAAACCCTTCTGGTTTACACTTCCATCCGCCCTTATGATTCTAGGCCACGCAATTGAAAACCTATAAGCATCAACACCTAATGAAGAAATTAAATCAACATCTTGTTGATACAAATTGTAGTGGTTGCATGCTACATCTCCATTATGCTGCTTATATACTGCACCAGGAGTAGCACAAAAAGTATCCCAAATTGAGGGGCAACGCTCATCAACATTTGTTGCGCCTTCAATCTGATAAGAAGCTGTAGCTACGCCAAAAAGAAATTTAGGATCATTTAATTTTGAATCTTTAGAAAATTTGTACATCGATTACCAACCTTTATAAAATATTAATAAATTTTTAAATACATCAACACTAAACCTACAATCTATCTTCACTATCTAAATCAAAGACTGATGAATGAACTGGGTCAAAACCTACAGTAACTCTTTCGCCAATAGATAGAGTGGTGTTACCATCAACCATAAAACGAAACTCTTGCCCTCCCATTTTCGACCATACCAGAGTATTTGCCCCCATAGGCTCAACAACTTCAACTTCAAGACTAAATTTAACTGGCATATTTTTGGCATCATCTCCAAATACAACGTTCTCTGGACGTATACCTAGCCAAGCTTGCCTTTCAGTTTTAATTGGCTCATAAAACTTATAATTACTCAAATCAGGTGATTCACACCAGCCTCCATCTAACTTAAATATAGGCTTATCGTTTGGCAATATCGCACCTTTTAAAAAATTCATACCTGGTGAACCAATAAATTCGGCAACATATTTATTGACTGGAAAATTGTAAATTGTTTTAGGATCATCTAACTGCAAAATCAACCCATCTCTCATTATTGCAATACGATCTGCAAGTGTCATCGCCTCAATTTGATCATGAGTTACATAGATCATTGTATTGTCTAGCTTTTGATGAAGTCTTTTGATTTCTACCCTTAAATCAGTACGTAATTTTGCATCTAAATTAGACAAAGGCTCATCGAATAAAAAAACCTCTACATCTCTTACAAGCGCCCTTCCTATAGCAACTCGCTGACGCTGGCCACCGGAAAGAGCAGCAGGTTTGCGTTTTAAAAGATCTTCAATCTGAAGAATTTCAGAGGCATTTTGAACGCGTTTCTCAATTTCATCTTTTGAAAGTTTTGCATTTTTAAGGCTAAATGAAAGATTCCCCTTAACTGTCATCTGAGGGTAAAGCGCGTAGGACTGAAACACCATTCCAATTCCTCTTTGAGATGGCTCAAGCCAGGTGACATTTTGCCCATTGATAAAAATCTGACCATCAGTAACATCCAGCAGTCCGGCGATGCAGTTCAACAATGTTGATTTACCACAACCTGAAGCTCCCAAGAGCACTAAAAATTCTCCTTTTTCAATCGTTAAATTGAGGTCCTTCAGGACCACAACTTCGCCAAAATTAAGCGACAGTTTTTTAATTTCTATGCTGTTCATTTTTTAATTATCCTTTAACTGCACCGGCAGCAATACCGCGCACGAAGAGTTTTCCTGAGATAAAGTAGATGGCCAAAGGCACCAGTCCCGTCAACAAGGTAGCGGCCATATTTACGTTATATTCTTTTACCCCTTGAACAGAGTTCACAATGTTATTGAGTTGAACAGTCATTGGGTAGTTTGCC
>Ga0207991_1000545_pt1 | contig 25090 bp, 26 predicted proteins | sample ETN07SmetaG_FD_185786 | JGI IMG/M metagenome (GOLD analysis project Ga0207991, IMG submission 185786) | Marine microbial and viral communities from oxygen minimum zone, Eastern Pacific Ocean - ETNP2014F14-07SV275 (SPAdes) (version 2) | ecosystem: Environmental > Aquatic > Marine > Oceanic ...
CTTTTTACAAGCGCGGTTAGGCGATACATCTGACCGTTTGTCATGCTAGGAGCCGGTATCGAAAGCCGGGCCGACATGAGACCAGAGTTAAAGAATCCAGATGTATCCGGACGATCTCAAGTACTCGAAAGAACACGAATGGGTGCGCATGGAAGGCAACATTGCTCAGATTGGAGTGACCGTCTTTGCGCAGGATTCGCTCGGCGACGTGGTGTTCATTGATCTCCCGGATGTGGGCACCGAAGTCGGGCAATTCGAAAAATTTGGCGAGATCGAATCGGTAAAGGCCGTCAGCGATCTCTTTTCACCCATCGCAGGCACGATCGTCGATGCCAACTCTGCGGCCATCGACAACCCCGAGACTGTCAACACCGACCCTTACGGATCGGGATGGCTGATAAAGGTCGAAATTTCGGACCCCCCCCAGCTCGACGAGTTGATGGACGCTGAGACCTACGAAGCGACGTTGGAGTAGGCGTCACTTCAACATGGCGTCATCCGTGAACCACCCGTATATTCCGTCAACCGACCTGGAGCGAGCGAAGATGCTCGGTGCCATCGGGGTCGAATCGCTGGACGACCTGATTGGCGACATTCCAGTTGAACACCGGCATCCCCGGCTGAACCTTGCCCCCGGACTTTCCGAGCAGGAACTGGCAACTGAATTCAGCGCGATCGCGGCAGAAAACGCATCGTCGTCGAACGGTTACATATCGTTTCTGGGTGCTGGGGCCTATCGCCACTACATCCCCTCGACGGTCCGCTCGATACTGCAGCGGGGCGAGTTCGTCACGGCCTATACGCCGTACCAGCCGGAAGTCGCGCAGGGGACGCTGCAGGCAGGGTTCGAGTTCCAGACGATCATCTGCCAACTGACCGGAATGGAGGTTGCCAACGCCGGGATGTACGACGGGCCCACCGCGTTCGCCGAGGCCTGCCTGATGGCCGCTCGCATCACGCGCCGAACCCGCATCGGCGTGCTTGCGACAGCTGACGCCCGGCTGCCAGAAACGCTAATCGCTTACTCGAAATACCAGGACATCGAGCTTATAGAGATCGAACCCGGCGCTACTGATATTCCAGATGACCTTGCGTGCATCAGCATCCAGAGTCCGAATTTCTTTGGTGAGATCGAGGATGTCGGGCGCCTCACTGAGATGGCACACGAAAATGGTGCGTTATCAGTCGTCCACGTAAACCCGACCGCGCTTGGCCTGTTCAGGCCGCCGGGCGATTTCGATGTAGACATCGTCACGGCCGAAGGGCAGCCGCTTGGCGTGCCGCTGGCGTTCGGCGGGCCCTACGTGGGGCTGTTCGCCTGCAAAATGGCACATGTCAGGCAGATGCCCGGCCGGATCATCGGCGAGACGACGGATAGCCGTGGTCGGACGGGCTACGTGCTGACACTTCAAACCCGTGAGCAGCACATACGGCGTGAGCGCGCTACGTCGAACATCTGCACAAGTACTCAGTTGATCGGTCTGATGGTCACCGTGTTCGTCGCCACTCTCGGCAAGCAGGGCATGAAGGACCTGGCAAAGCTGTGCTACCAGAAAGCCCACTACGCGGCAGCAGAGATCGATCGGCTCGACGGGTTCTTGGTCGAATCTTCTGGTTCAGGGACCGCATATTTTCATGAATTCGTTGTCCGGTGCCCCGGGTCTCCGGCCGCAATAAACGCCGCGCTGCTGGAGCGAAAGATCATCGGCGGCCTCGACATTTCGGACCGCTCTGACAACGGAATGCTGGTCTGCGTAACCGAGACCAGCTTGAAGGCCGACATCGACATGTTTGTAGTCGCGCTCGGTGAAATCGGGGCGGCACAATGACCATCGGGACCGGGGTTGGCGAGATCGACCGGCGACTTCTGATGGACCGATCTGTCCCCGGACGTAAGGCATTCACCCTCCCGGAATCGGACGTGCCGACCCAGGAGCTGCCCGACGCGAGCCTGCTGCGCGACGACATCGAGTTGCCGGAGGTCTCACAGCTCGACGTGATCCGATACTTTTCGGTGCTTAGTCAGCTCAACTTCTCGATCGACACGAACTTCTACCCCCTCGGTTCGTGCACGATGAAGTACAACCCGAAAATCAACGACGAACTCGCAAGCCTCCCCGGTCTTGCCGATATTCATCCCTTGCAACCCGGTTCGACCGTGCAGGGTGCAATACGGTTGCTGAAAGATCTGCAGGACGACCTCGGCGAGATCACCGGTCTCCCCGGAGTCTCGCTTACCCCGCTGGCCGGGGCACAGGGTGAATATTCAGGGCTGCTGATCGCCCGCGCCTATCATCAGGCACGCCATGATGTGGAACGCAAGGTCGCGATAATTCCAGACTCCGCACACGGCACCAACCCGGCCTCGGCCGCGATGGCCGGCCTTGAGGTAGTGACTGTCCGTTCCGACGATCAGGGCAATGTCGATGTCGAAAATCTCCGTGAGCTGGCCGATTCGCGTACCGCGGTGTTCATGCTCACGATTCCGAGCACACTGGGCCTGTTCGAGCCGAATATCCTCGAAATTACAAAGATCATCCATGACGCCGGGGGGCTGGTCTACGCCGACGGTGCAAACCTGAACGCATTGCTCGGCCTCGTGAAGCTCGGTGACCTGGGTGTCGATATCTGCCACTCGAACCTGCACAAGACGTTTTCGACCCCGCATGGCGGCGGTGGGCCGGGTTCAGGACCCGTGCTGGTGACCGCAGAACTTGCCGGATTTCTGCCGAAGCCCGTTGCCGAGAAAACAGGCAACGGTTACGTGCTTGCCACGCCAGCGAACTCGATAGGCGCGATCAACGGTTTTCACGGCTCGTTTTCCATTGCCGCACGGGCCTTCGCGTACATCAGGGCACTTGGGCTTGAAGGGCTGCGGTCGGTCTCCGAAAACGCAATCATCGGCGCCAACTATATTCAGGCCGGGCTCAGGGACAGGTACGACCTCGCCGCCGACCGGTACTGCATGCATGAAACGGTGCTTTCGGCGTCTCGACAGAAGAAACGGGGCGTTTCCGGGCTGGACATCGCAAAGCGCCTGCTCGATTTCGGCATTCACGCGCCGACGATGTACTTCCCGCTGATCGTCGATGAGGCGCTGATGGTCGAGCCGACCGAGTCAGAGTCGAAGGAAACTCTCGACCATTTCATCGCGGTAATGCGGCAGATCGACGACGAAATCGACACGGCCCCGGAACTGATTCACGAAGCACCACACGATCTCGCGTCCACGCGCCTCGACGAAGCCACCGCAGCCCGAAGACCGGTGCTCCGCTGGAGCGCGGAATAGAGCCTGCAAATAAAGCACAGACTGGAGCACGACCAGCCAGATGATTATCGATACACACGTACACATCTGGGAGATGCCCCCGATCGCGCCGATTGGCCCGACCGCTCCGAGCTGGACCGCCGAGCCGGCCGAATCGGGCAACGCCGAACTACTGATCGACGATATGGACGCCAACGGGGTCGACAAGACGGTTCTGGTGCAGACTTCGTGGTCGACATGGAACAACGGCTACGTCGCCGATTCAGCGATCAAGCATCCGGACCGGTTTGCCGCGATGGGCTTGATCGACCCCATGGCAGACGATAATGCTGAAAAAGCCGTTTACTGGATGGAAGAACGCGGAATGGCTGGCTTCAGGTTTCACCCGGACTATTACCCCGACGTAGATGTCCTGTTGCGCCCGGAGAATGCTGCGATGTTCGCCGAAATCGAAAAGCGTTCCGGGATCCTGCAGATCCACAATCGCCCACCCAACGCCCACCAGTTAAATTACGCGGCTGCAAAATATCCGGGCATCACCTGGCTGATCGATCACATGATGTACCCGGTGCCGAAAATGGCTCCGGGCTGGGACGATTACAGGCCTGTGTTGGCACTTGCGGGGCACGAGAACGTCCACATCAAGATATCCGACGTTCACAACCGTTCCGATGGCAGTTTCCCGTTTGCCGATATGCACGATGCCGTGAAAATGGCGGTCGATGCGTTCGATATCGACCGCTGTATGTGGGGCACCGGCTACCCCGGCTACCACAGGGTCGACCACGGCTGGCTGTCGCTTGCGGACGAGCTTCGGCTGGTGCGCGAGGGCTTCGACTGGCTGACCCCTGGTGAGCAGGCAAAACTGCTGGGAGACAACGCTATGCGCATCTGGAAGTGGGACAGCGAGTAGAATCGTATCTCGATGATCCAGAGCAAACACGGAGCATTCACCCCATATGGCACTTCAACCCGGCATACCGGCCCCCGATTTCACTCTGAACACCCATCTCGGGAGCATCACGCTCTCCGATTTACGGGGGAAGGTCGTGGTGGTCGGGTTCCACCCGGCCAGCTTCACAGGCGGGTGAACGAACCAGGTGCGCGGGTTCCGCGCAAATTATGAGAGATTCCAGGCCGTGAACGCCGAAATCATCGAGATCAGTTGCGATCCCGTGGCTGTCCAGAGGGCCTGGACAGCGAGCATGACCGACGAGGACGATGAGAGCGATGCTGTTCAGTTCCCGGTGGCGAGCGACTTCTGGCCGCACGGCGAGGTGTCGAAGGCCTACGACGTGTTCAACGAAGAACGCGGCAACTCCCGGCGGTCGGTCTTCATTATCGACACCGAAGGTATGATCCGCTGGTCGAACGTCTATACCGACTCGCTCCCGGCATCGGGCGAACTGCTCCACGAAATCGAACAACTGTAGACGGTCGCCTGGTTCCCTCTCCCTGCCAGGGAGAGGGTGAGGGTGTGGGTCGAAAATTGCGGAGTGAAGATACCGCCGATGCACACGCCCCACGCACCTTCACCGCCCGGCGGCGAACTAGCCACCCTCTAACTCCCTCCAACATTTGGAGGGAGGACCAGTAAGTCCCCTGTCCCTGAACAGGAAGGATCTGGCATCAAACTCGCAGGGAACGTGCCAGTGGCACCTAGTAGAACGTGCCGCCGCTCTCTGCGCTGTTCGCGGAGACTGCCTCTCCTGCCAGGCCTGCTTTCATTGCGGCCAGCTGGCCGTCAACTCCCATCTTCAGCATGCGGGCGTCGGAGCCGATAGGGAACCACTGCATACCTTGCTTGATCCGCCGGGCAGCCTCTTCGCCTGAACCGGTGTGAATCCCGGTCGCAACGCCGTTACGCTTACCGGCGTCGACGACTTTCTGCACCGCCTCGATGTGCCTCGGGGCCTGGTTATCCATCCCGGTCGGCAGGTCCATCATGTTCGCAAGGTCGTTTGGCCCAATGAAGCAGACGTCCACTCCCGGCACCTGCATGATGTCGTCGATACAGTCGACCGCCACCGGGTCTTCGATCATTATGACCACAAGCGTCATGTCGTTGGCATTCGCGTAGTAGTCGGGTCCAAAAACCAGCTGCCCCCGTGACGACCCGATGCCCCTGATTCCCCGCGGCCGGTATTTCGCGGCCTGGACTGCGGCTTCGGCCTCTTCAGGACTTTTCACATCGGGAACGACAATCCCCATGAAACCGATGTCGAGTATCCGCTTGATCCACACCTTGTCGTTCCACGGGATGCGGGCGAACAACGGTTTCCCAGATCCCTCGGCGGCGCGCAGGCAGTTGATCGCGGAGGAAACGTCGATCGGATTGTGCTCAAAGTCGATATTTATCCAGTCGAGTTCCGTCTGCCGGGCCATGATCTCGACAGCAGCCGGGTCGCCGGTGGTGGACCATGTGCCGACCGACGGCTCGCCGCGCTTTAGTTTTTCTTTGACTGGATTAGAATCCATTTCGATTACCTTCTGCCGATTTGGTGCGAATGGCGCGTGTGCGGTTCGAGAATTGCGTTTTTTCTGAGCCAAGAGGTTACTACCGATTTTGTAATGGTGAGACAGTTGCAATGTAGAAACTCACGCCCGCAGGTCGGCGGAAGCCTGATCCGTGGTTAAACTGTTTGTCCGCTTGGTACATTTCGACACCGCTTAAGGAGACCCCACGTTGACAAAGCACAGTAGACTTCAGGCACTGAATGCCGTACAGGAAACTGGCGTCGTGCCGGTTTTTTACAATGGCGATATCGCGACCGTTCAGAACATCGCGAAGGCCTGTGTGAACGGCGGTATCAGGGTGTTGGAGTTCACCAACCGCGGCGATCACGCATGGGAAGTCTTCTCGGCTCTCGACAAGTTCTGCGCAGCCGAACTACCCGAAGCGATCCTCGGGGCAGGATCGGTGCTGGACGCCGGAACTGCCTCGATGTACATCTCGGCCGGTGCAAGCTTCATCGTCGGGCCGGTCACGAATCCCGACGTTGCGAAGGTATGCAACCGGCGGAAAGTCGGGTACATACCTGGCTGCGGGACAGCGTCAGAAATTTCTGCAGCCGAGGAACTTGGTGTCGAAATTGTCAAGATCTTTCCGGGCAGCGCCGTCGGTGGACCGGGCTTTGTGAAAGACGTCCTGGCCCCCATGCCGTGGTCGTCGATCATGCCGACTGGCGGCGTGGACATCACCGAAGAGTCGCTCAGGCCTTGGTTCGAGGCTGGTGTGTTCGCCGTCGGCTTGGGCTCCAAGCTGGTATCAAGCGACATCCTTGAAAGCGGCGACTGGGACAGGCTCGAACAGCGCAGCAGAGATGTCGTAGCCCTCATCAAATCAATACGGCGATAATACCGCATTTACTCAGCTGGGTTCAGTGGTTTCGTAAACGCCGACACCTGATAATTCCGGCTAACAACAGACTTGAATAATGGAGAATCTCAGCAGATGACAAAGGTCGTAACTTTCGGCGAGGTAATGCTCCGCCTGGCAACCATGCGGCGCGAGCGGTTCACGCAGGCACGCGAGTTCGAGGTTACGTACGGCGGAGGCGAGTGCAACGTCGCCGTTTCGCTTGCTCACTTCGGAGTGGACGCGACCTTCGTGACGGCGATTCCCGACAACGAAATCGGCCAGGCCTGCATCAACTACATTCGCCAGTTCGGTGTCGATACCTCGGAGATTCTCAGGCAGGGCAGACGGCTGGGAACCTACTACCTGGAATCGGGTGCTGCGATGCGTGCCTCAAAGGTCGTCTACGACCGCGCCGCGTCGTCGATCGCCGAGATAAAACCGGGTGAAGTCGACTGGGAGCAGGTGTTTGCCGGCAAGGACTGGTTTCACTTCACGGGCATCACTCCCGCAATATCGAAAAGCGCAGCGGCGGCCTGCGAAGAAGCAGCCGGAGCGGCAAGAGACCTCGGCCTGACCGTGAGCGCCGATATGAACTACCGCGGCAATCTGTGGTCGGCGGAAGAGGCACAGGCGACGATGATTCCGATGATGAAGTATGTCGATGTCTCGATTGGCAACGAAGAGGACGCTGAGAAATGCCTGGGTGTGGCTGCCGAGGGTGTGGACGTAACGACGGGCGAGATAGATGCCGAGGCGTACCGGACGGTTGTGCAGCAGCTTGTCGACAAGTTCGGCTTCAAGAAAGTCGCCATTACCCTGCGGGAAAGCGAGTCTGCCGACGATAACAACTGGAGTGCGATCTACTTCGATGGTGACGAAATCCTTATGGGCAACAAGTACGCGGTCCGCATCGTCGATCGCGTCGGCGGCGGTGACGCTTTCTGCGCGGGCATGATCTACGGTCTGACCCATGACGGCTGGAGTTCACGGCAGGTGCTCGACTTCGCGGTCGCTTCCTCGGCGATGGCGCACACGTTCCACGGCGATTTCAACCTTGTCACGGCCAAGGAAGTCATGGCAGTCGCAGGCGGCGACGTGACAGGCCGCGTCCAACGGTAGGTGGCATTGCCACGATACCTACAAGGTCGGGCGCAGCTGGCTTAATCTAGACGGTTCCACTGCTGAACGGGTGGGATTACTCCTGTTTGACAGGATTCCGCGCCTCTAACCCATCGTCTTGAGCACTTCCGGGGTGATCCGGTACCTTAGCGGTCCACCGGCCTCCCAGCGCTCAAACTCCTCAATCATGCAATCGGCGAGGCGAACTACCTCGTCGCCGACCGTCCCGCCGATGTGCGGACTGATCACCACGTTTTCAAGACTCCACAGCGCCGACCCGGCAGGTGGCGGCTCAGGCAGTGTCACATCCAGCAGCGCAGTCAGATCAGGTCGGGCACTCAGCACCCGGACCAGATCTTGTTCCACCACCTGCGCGCCGCGCCCTGAATTGATGAAAGTCGCCCCATCGCGCATTATCTCGAAGTAATTAGCCGTGAGAACGCCGCGGGTCGATTCCAGATTGGGTGTGTGATTGCTGACAACAAGCGAACGCTCGAACAAATCTACGAGCGAAACCGCCTCGACATCGAGCGCTTTCGCTCGTTCGTCGGTCAGAAACGGATCGTGCGCGATCACCTTGATCGGGAAGCTGGAAAGCAGCTCACGGAGCCGGGTGCCGATTTTTCCGAGACCAATCAGGCCAACCGTTTCACCGAACACGCCACTGCGAGAAAATGACTTGGCGGCGTGGGTTTTTACATCGCGGTACTGGCGGGCAGCACGAAAATAGCCCCGCAGCGAAAGCAAGATCTGCGACAGACACATCTCGGCAACGGGAATGGCGTTGATGTCCCATGCTCCAACGAGGATGATGTCGTTTTCGACCAGGGGGTCGGCGAACGACCTGACGTCTCCGGCTGCGTAAAAGACCGCCTTCAATTTAGGCAGGCGAGAAAAGTGGTGGTCGGCGAAGCGAGGCAGACCCCAGGTGGCGAAAATTACTTCAACGTCGGCAAGGGCGTCGGCATTCTCGTCGAAATTCCCACCGTTGATCACGTGAGGGTAGAGGTCGGTGATCTCAGCTATGAGATCCCGCCTGCCCTGACCAAACACGTCTCCATCTTCGGGCGGATAGTCGTAGAACAATGCGGCCTTCTTGAGCAAAAAGCGAATCTCCTGTTCGACCATCGGGTAATCAATTCCGGTGCACTGTTACATGCCGCCGGTCCGGCCATTCCGACTTCGTACTAACCGATCCATACTGGCACCAACGTACCGTTGCCACCTACTCCAACTCGCCGTCGGTGTTGAAGTCTTTGATCATTTCAAGATACCGGGCAACACCTTCTCCAGGTAAGCCTTTTCGAGAAGTTCGACGAGTTTCACCGGATCAGAGTGGCCGATCACCGTGGCACCAGTCTCCTTGTTGATGACCTCAAGCAATTCGTCGATGTGATCGGCAATTCCGCCCGTGCCTTCGAGTACGCCAATCAGTTTCGCTTCGTCGTATGCGATCGCAAATTCGCCCAGTGTGCCCGAGCGACCTCCGACGATCACTACCGCGTCGCAACTGCGGATGTTCTCGACCTCGCGGCCCATGAGCCCGCTGCCCGTGTAAACGATGATGTCATAGCCGCGCGTAGGCGAGGCGTAGCGTTCCATATGCTCGGTGAAATTCTGCGCGGGCGAAATACCCATCACGAGCCCGTCCTCCGATTTAGCCCCGAGCACAGAGTCGTGCGGGAGGCCGGGGGCGACCCCGGTGACCAGCGTGTAGCCGCGCCGCCCAACCTCTGCGCCGATTACGTAAATCTTCTCGCGGGCAGATTCGGGAACGTCACCGCCGGCCGAACCCATCACTCCGAACACTATTTTCGGAAAATCAGTTAACTCGCGGTTGCCTGACTGGATATTTGAATCTTGTGAGTCACTCATTTATCGCCTTGCCAGGGTTCGATACCACTCCCTAATATCCTCCTCCTATCGTGAGAGGGAGACTCGTAATAAATCAAATACTCACCCGTGCCGGCAACCGCACCTAAAACCCCAGCGCTACACCGTCGCGCCTTGGGTCGGCACCACCCAGCATAGTGCCGTGACCGGTGAACTGAATCCCCTGGCCACCGCCCACACCGTTGTGCCAGTCCGGCGCTACTACAACGTGGTGACCTCGCCGGACGAGGTCGTCCCGCATGTGCTTCGGGAACCGGTTTTCCACCATGAGCGTCCCATCGTCGTAGAAACGGAAGCGCGGGGCTTCGATTGCCTCCTGCACGTTCATTCCAACGTCGATGTGGTGGTACATCATCTGGACCGTCGTGTGGAGAATCCCGTAGCTGCCGGGCGTCGAAAGCGACATACGAATTTTTTGGTCGTCGTCAGAACCCTCAAAAATCTGGCCCGGCGCTATGCAGAAGTCTTGCTGCTTGCCGGGTCCTATCAGGTTCGGGCTTCCGAGATCGGCGTCGATGTCGAACCACTTACACATGTTGTTCATGAAAACGCCGGTGTCACCCGCAACGACGGCAGAGCCAAACGCACCGCCCAGGGTTTGCGTAATCGTCACTACGTTGCCTTCAGAGTCGGCGGTTGCGAAGTGGGTTGTCAGACCGCTGGCGAACTCTGGTTTTACGCCCAGCGGTGGGTGCTCGACCCGCGAGCGGTTCCAGCGTTCGGGTGGCGGGCCCGAAGTTGCAAGAATGTCTATCCCGGCGGCTTTTTCGGCTGCGTACGCCGCCGAAAGTAACCGCTCCAGCGGAATTTCAACTTCGTTTGGGTCTCCAGCGTACTTCGCCCGGTCGTCAGCGGCGATGTAGACCGCTTCCACAAGCCTGTGGAGGGTATCGCTTGAACCGTACGGGAGCTGATCGAACTGGTTGAGGATATTCAGGGTTTCGAGTACTTGGAAGCCCGATGAGTTGGGCGGCGAAACGCGAATCTCGTAACCCCGGTAGTTCGTAGAAAGCGGCTCCTGCCAGAAGGCACTGTAAGCGGCGAGTTCCTCGCGGCTGATGATCCCGCCCGCGGTCTCCAGACCCGCCTGCAGACGGTCGCCAAGTTTACCTTCGTAGAACTCCTCCTGACCCCCTTCGGAAATCGCGGCCAGCGTTTCAGATAGCTGCGGCTGCCTGAATAACGATCCCACGCCCATGCCCGCCCGGTCGATGACTATCGCTTTTTGCGACGAGTCAAAGCGGTCGATGCGTTCGAGGTTTTCCTCGATCAGCTGTGCGCTCCACGGGGTCAGCGCCACTCCCTCTTCCGCGTAGCGAATAGCGTCCCTGAAAACCCGTTTCAGCGGCAGCGAACCGTACTCTTCGTGCATCGTCAGCCAGCCCGAAACGTTGCCGGGCACAAGCGGGGCGAGCGGACCTGTTTCGATGTTGAACCTGTCGTACATCTCAGGTCGGGCAGCCTCCGGGGCGTGTCCCGAGAAATTCAAGGCCCGTGTACGGCCCTCTTTCGCCACGTACACCAGTGCCAGCCCGATCCCGCCAACACCCGACATGTATGGCTCGGCTACGTTCAGGGTCGAAGCCACGGCGATCGCAGCGTCGATTGCGTTGCCGCCGTCCCTGAGCACATCCAATCCGGCGCGTGTCGCATACGGGTGTGCCGACGCAACCATGCCGTTTTTGCCGGTGGCGGGTGCCCGGCTCGAGCGGCCGTGCGTGGTCGCACCGTGTGGGAACAGTGCCTCAGGATCGATCATTTCAATCTGGTTCACGATTTTTCCGTTCGTAGCTCGACAAATTGCGCATTGTCAGAAATTAGTTCGCCCTTACGGCTGGCTAAACCAGCGTGCTAAGAGAATTCCGGGATTCTATTCGCTGTTCATCCGAACCATACGCCATCGAATAGTGCCCCCTGTAACCGGCGGTTTCGAGTCGGGTAAACAGGTTGGAGAAATCGAGGGTGCCCTCGCCCGGGATGAGGTGCACCTCGTAATCGCCGTTGTTGTCGGCCAGGCGCACCTCGCCGATGCGCTCGATACCGAATGCATCAATAAAGCCGTCTACGCCCTCGGGAACGAGGTGCGAATGGTTGGCAGTGAACGCCCAGCCCAACTGCTCAAGCGGAATCGCATTGAAGTAGAGCCGGATTTCCTCCACGGTGTGGGCCAGGTAGTGAACTTCGGCTTTTTCGGGCTCATAATTAAGGTTTTCGAGAAGGATTCGCTGGCCGGTGTCAGCACCGTACTTGCAGATCCGGACCAGTCGGTCGAGCGAGGCTTTTTTTCGCTCGGGCACATCGCCAGAGAAGTGATACCCGGCGTGCACAACCGCCCACGAGCACCCCAGTTGGTTCGCAAGATCGACACTTGCCCGCATATACGATTCAACACCCCGCGAAACGTAAGGCGAGAACTCCGCGACGTTTACCGCCGAAAGCGTGTGCAGCCCGATCGATATGCCGTTCGATTCGCACATATTCCTGATTTCACGGGCACGTTCGACGCTCCAGCTGTCCATATGATTCGGACCGGCGTCCGCGTTGAAGTCGAGGAAGAAAAACTCGTTGTCTATCGCCCACTGCACAGCATCTTCGAGTCGGGTCGTCCCGGCATCCACGCCTATCCGGTCTTTCAAAGTCATTGGTTTTTCCCGTTGTCCCAGAGTGAGTGGCGGCTTCGCGCCTGATCTGGCTACTCCCAGTGTTCGTAAAGCTGGCTGTTTTCGAGTTCCATCACCTCGAACGGCAGCCCGCTCGATTCGGCGACGCCTCGCCCTTCCTCAAGCACCAGCCAGGTGCCACCCTTGCCGATGGCACGGCCCATGTACATGATCAGCTCGCCAGCAACCAGCGACATCGACGCCCTGCCCGTCGCAGGGTCGATCACAGTGATATCGGCATCCGCGCCCTCGGTGAAGTGGCCCTTACTAAGCAGTCCGAGCATGCGCGACGGTGTGTAACTCAACTTGATAACGGCTTCGTCCATGCTTAGTGCGCCGAACGCGACAAGCGCCATCGTCCGCTCGATCGCCACGTTTCGGGGCAACGACCCGCCGTCGGTAGATATCGCATCTACGCGGAACGACCCATCGTCGTACTTGGCCGTTGCGAGGGTGAATGCGCTGGTGGGCGGGTTCACCGGGAAGCTGAGCGATGCGTCGGTAGACGCCGCCTCCCACACATCAACCGCCTCCTGCCCTGTAACCAGCACAGCCCGACCGCCACGCTCGACCAGCGCCGAGCCGTACCCATCGAGCAACGCCGCACGAATGCCCTTGTCTGTCGTCGGGTAGCCGCGTGCCTTCAGGCAGTTCTGGGCAACGTTGTAAACAAGGTTCCCGGCCTCGTCGCACAGGCCATTCGTGCCGTTTGCCTGGGCAAGATAAGCCTCGGTCACCCACTGCGACCGCATCCGCTCGATCATGCGGAGCGCTTCCTGCACCTCTTCATGCGGTTCGTCGACCATGCCGCGGGTGTACGAGTTGATATGTGCGACGTGCAAGCGACCGGCCCCGGTAATTTCCGGCACCTCCCTGAGACCGGTCATATCGCTGCCTGAATCCTTCGTGCCGACGTGAAATGCCACCCAGGCGAGCTGATCGTTCGCCTCTTTGACAACATCGGCCGAAACCTCGGGCGTGAACGGGTGGTAGCCACCGAGCAACTTTACGCCGATTCCGCCACGCTTTTTCACATCGGCGATAACGTCGCGGATCACACTCGGACTCGGATCGTCTTCTTTGATCGTCGAATGAGGCACCAGTCCCATCAGCGATGCCACATTCAGCCCCGCGCCGCGGCGCAACATACCGTTGGCCATTGCGGTTGGATCACCAGCAAGGTCGAGCGCGGTCGTTGTGCCCGACTCGACGAGCATCGCGTGGCCGTAGGCGCGGTCGACACTGCGATTGAACGGACTCGAAAGGTGGGCGTGGGTATCGATGTGACCCGGCATCACGATCTGGCCGGTAACGTCGATAATGTCGTCGGCCAGTTCTAAAGCGATGTTTTCGGCGACCGCCGCCACTTTGCCATGCCTGATGCCCAGATCGAACGCCCCGTCGATGTTGTTAGTGGGGTCGACGATTCGGCCGTTCTTCAGAACTGAGTCAAATTGCTGTGTCGTAACCAATGGTCCAGATACCTGCGCTGAGAAGTGTGTGTTAAGTTTGTGCGGCGATTCTACAGAGCCGTAACCCAGTGGTAACGATCCCTAAACGACCATATTCCTATCGAAGGCGTGCCGGAGAGATTCGTTACTAACTAGAATGGTTGCCTGCCGCATGTTGCCAGCGAATCTCACGGCACGTCTTCGCGATTGATCTCAATGCCCACAGGAGATCAACTGAAAATGCACAAACAATTTTATCGTTGATGTTGCCCGGGCTAACCGCGCTGGTACTGGTTGCCTGCAGCGGTGGTAGTGACGATGAAGAGACCGCGCCCGAGGCGACCTTTTAGCGACCGGTACCCACCGCAACCGCGCCGAGTGCCCCAACAGCCACTGCCAGACCGGGCGCGGTGCCCACTGCGACCAGCATGCATCTGCAGACCGCTATGCTGCGGGTGGCGCGGGATCGGATGCGGTCACCGATGCACCGGACCCATCGATTACCGCCGTCTACGTGACGACCGACAATATCGAGGTCTCGGTAGCGGGTGAGGGCTGACTGACCGTCATCGACGAAGAGATTACATTTGAACTGCTGGCCCTTGAGGGCGTCGAGGCCGTTTTCGGCACCGCCGAACTCCCGGCTGGCAAGTACACACAGGTCCGCCTCTCGGTCCCCGAAGTGCAAATTGAGAAAGATGGTGAGCTTATAACGGCCGAGGTTCCGAGCGACACGATCAAACTGGTCGGAAATTTCGAACTCGCGGACGGCCAGACAACGTTCATCAGTTTCGATTTCGAGGTGGACAAATCACTGGTGGATCGACAGCGACAGGGTTTCCTGTTCAAACCGGTTATCAAGCCGGCTGTTGGCGAGCCGGGTGAAAGAGGTTCGAGGACTGTCGTCCTGCCCGGTAAACCGGAAACAGTTGCAGAAACGGCTGTTCCCGTGCCAACCGAGGTCCCTACGCCTACGTCAGCGCCCATATAACTGGTAGCGCCCTCCCACTTCGACGTTTACTCCGGAGCCAACGGATACTCCAACGCCGACGCCAGAGCCGACCGAGACTCCCACTTCGGATGACACCGGCGTTGACCTGACGCCAACTCCGACGGGCGGACGACACCGGTTGTGGACCTCACGCCGCCCCCAACGTCCGATGACACCGGTACAGAGCCCGAGGGCGAGCCACCGGTGACACCGGTGGCAACCGTCGCTCCCTCGTTCCGGCAAAACGTCACGGTCCTCAGGTTCACCATCGTTCCGTCTAAGACATCGCGTTCACACGAGTGTGGCGTGGTGACTGACACAGGCGGTGGCACGACGACGATCCTCGATGAAAATGGAGAAGAGACCGAACTTTCCGGAGACGAAGGGACGGAGGGCGAAGAGATTTGCCTGATCACCCGTGGAAAGAAGGGTGGTGGCAAATAGACCACCGGATCAGCAGACCCCGGAAGTGTCGACGATCGACTGGCACAGAAAAACGAGGCGCTGGCCGAGAAACTCGCCGAGAAGCGGGCTGAAGCTGATGCCAGGCGAGATGAGCACTTGGAGAGGACGATCAACAACGCGCCGGAAGACAAAAAGTCCAGGCTCAGGGAGCCAAAGACAAGAAGGACAACGGGGGTTACGGTTCTGGCGGTTCATCCGGTGGAGGAGGCGGCAAGAAGTAATCCACTCCACTTCTTAGGAACAAATCGCACACCCGTGGTATTAACGCCATGGGTGCGTTGTTTAACGGACAACGCGACCAACCCTCTTCCCGACCACTGCGGAGGGATCACCAACCACCTCGAGATGGCTTATCGAATAAGCATTTCTCGATCCTGGCGTCATCACAAGCCGTACCGTCTAGAACCAATTCCAGCGCAATGAAACATCAGTCAGATGGATTTTGACCGGGTTGTGCAGCATCTCTCAACAGGGGTCGGAAAGAGGACGTTGTGACGATCGTAAAATTGGTATTGCACCAGTACCGGAGTGGGCAGGTCTAAACTTCCGCACCATACAAGTGCCCATGAACTCTTCAGAAAAAACATCCCAAATTTCAGCAGACCCGGTGATCCCGCCTAACCCCGTTGGCCGACCCCGCGCCGATGCCCTGATCGTTTACGCGGGCCGCGGCCTTCGTGACATGGGGCGTGGGCTCATCGCGGTGATACTGGCGATCTACCTCGCTGAGATCGGGTTTTCCATACCCCAGATCGGGCTTGTTTTGGGCGCAAGCCTGGTCGGTGGGTTCGTGCTGTCCCTCATCGTAATGTTCACCGCCAACTGGATGTCGAGGCGACTATGGTTTACGGTGATCGCGGCCATCACGGGGCTTGCGATAATCATGCTGTTCGTCACCGAAAACGTCTGGCTGATCGGCCTCGCATCGTTCTTCGGGTCGTACGCCGGTAGTGGCATGCACTGGGGTCCGAGCCTCCAGCTTGAACAGTCATCGCTCACCGATGTGACGACGAGTCAAACACGCACCCGGGCGTTCTCGAACCTGTCCGTTTCGTCTGCTGCCGGCCGTGCTATGGGAGGGGCGCTGGTCGGGATCGCCACGTTCCTGATCGGCGTGCGGGGATGGGAGTTGATCGACGCCTACCGGGTGTTGTTTGCGATCAACATGGGAATCAACCTGCTCAACGCCGCGATCTATCTGGGTCTGTCGGCGGCGGTCGAATCGAAAGCAGCGGTCGGGCAACTGCTCGTAAATCCGCTTAAAGCATCGTCACGCAAACCGATCCTGAAAATCTCCGGCCTTTTCGGAATCGACTCTTTTGCGGGCGGGATGATCTTCGAATCGTTCTTCGCGTTATGGATGGTCCAAAAGTACGGGATAAACGAGGGGACTGTCGCGGCGATTCTGATTGCCACCCAGGGATTGAACCTGATTTCGATCTGGCTGGCACCCTCGGTCGCAAAGCGGATTGGCCTGCTCAATACGTTCGTATGGACGCAGGTCGCGGCGAACGTCTGCCTGATCGCGTTTGCGTTTGCGCCATCGGTGATTTTCGCAACCGGAATCTGGATGCTGAGGGGCATATTCGATGAAATGGACGTGCCCACCCGTCAGTCGTACATGATGGCGCTCGTCCCGCCTGAGGAGCGCTCGGTAATGGCGGCTTCGGCGAACCTGGGACGGGGTATTGGCAGAATGCCGAGTTCAACCGCAACCGGTTTCCTGTGGGCCGGTGCGTATACGGTCGCACCCTGGCTGCTGGGCGGGGGGCTGAAACTGCTGTACAACTTCGCGATCTACTTTTCGTTCCGGAACGTCCAGCTGCCTGAGGATCCAGATCGGGATTAGGAAGAGGAACCCGCCCACTACGCGGACGGTTATAGTCGACTAACCCCGCCCGGCATACATCATCGCCTGCGCGATATCGACCGTCTGGAAGGGAATACCGGTGGCAGTAACCGCCGTTTGGCCCTGCTCCGTTGTGAGTATCGTCCCGCCGCGGCCAACCACCCTTCCCGCCATCATGATCACCCGACCCGCAACGATGCCGTAGCTGGCCCTGCCTCCCGCGGGATCAATTAGGGTCAGGTCGGCATCGTTGCCTTCAGAAAGCCGTCCTTTGGATGCGAGTCCGAGCATTCGTGCCGGGTTAAGGCTTAGCTTGAGCACCATATCGAGCGGTTCAAGCGCACCGAACTTCACGAGTCGCATCGCCTGCTCGATATTGACGTTTCGCGGCAGGAGACCGGCGTCGCTTCCGATCGCGTCGATGATGAACTCGTCGCTCTGGTTACGTGCAGCGGTCAGTTGAAAGGCCGATGTCGCGTTGTTCACCGGAAAACTCAACGGAAGGTCGCCGTCGCCCTCGTCGAACAGCTCGACCCCGCGTTCACCAGTCACCAGCACAAGTCCGGTCCTGGTCTGCTCAACGGTTGATGCGTACCCATCACGCAACGCAGCTCGAATTCCGTCGGCTGTGGGCTCGTAGTCCTTCAGACGAAGGCAGTTCCTGCACACATCGGCTTCAACATTGCCGTCGGCGTCACTCTTGCCGCGAGTGAAATTAGGCCGCGCAAGGTGGACCTCTGAAACGATCTGATCGCGCAGGTCTTCGAGGATTTGCAGTGCTTCCCTGATTTCCTCCTCGACCGGCAGTATCGATCCACGGCAGTAGGCATTGATATGTGCAACGTGGACACGGCCCGTGCTACCCAGCAGCGCCGGTAACTCTCGGACGCCATCCAGCCGGGAGCCAGTTTCGGTGGTCCCAATGTGGTAGGCGATGTACGCGCCCATGTCGTTGGCCGACGAGATAAATTCGGATGTCTCTTCGGGAGTGAATGGGTAATAGCCGCCCAGCAGCTTTACGCCGAGCATGCCCGCGTCCAGCGCCGTGCCGATCACCTCGCGTATCTGGGAGGTGTCCAGTCGACCCTCCGGCACAGTCTCGCCGGGCCTGAGATACCCGAGGCTACCGACGTTCACTCCGGACCCACCCGCCGAAATGCCCGCGGTAAGCGACCCCATACTCCCGCCGAGGTCGAGCACGGTGGTAGCTCCCGCGGCGGCCACCATCTGTAGACCCAGTCCATGGGTCCCACCGAGATCGCGCGCGCCTGCAACGTGAACGTGGGTATCGATCATGCCGGGTATAACCCAGTGACCCGAGGCGTCGATCACGTCGTCGGCCAGTGCAGGGTCGATATCTGGTTCGATCCGATCGATCAGGCCACCGGAAACAGCCACGTCGGCAACTCGATCGGAACCGGATTCGGAGTCGAGAACACGTCCGCTCTTGATCAACAGGTCGTAGTTTTCCAAGTAGAAATTCTCTCCAGTCAGCCCCGGTCAGCAGATTCGTGCGCCAGAATTGGAGGCAGTTTATTCAACATAGACCTTCCGTGCCGGGATTCGTCAGCCGTGTCGGCGGTAGAACTGCCACACGGACATTTGAAAAGCTCACACAGGACCAGCGAAATTAAATTGGAAACTATTACTCTCCCCATGCGGCGCCACGTCGCAGTGCTCTTTGCACTCGCGGCTATCGCATTCGCTCTACTCGTGTCTCCGGCAGTTGCAGTAGCGCAGGACGGCGCTCAGGAGGATGCTGAACAAATCGTCGGCTACGTGATTCTGGGTGAAGAGATCGCCGGGCCGTATCTGATCCAGGTGCAGCTAAGCCCCGGAGCCCCTCAGGAAGGGATCGTGCGGTTCGCGGTGCGGATCAGGGATTCACAGACGGGAGAAGATATCGACGATGCGATCGTTCGTGTTTTCGGCACCCCCTCCGAGCAAGGCGAGAAGCAGTACACACCAGGGCTGAATTCGCCGTTCGACCCGGTTTTCTACCTGGCTCAACTGGAACTCGAAAACGCCGGCATCTGGGCGATCGATGTTGAGGTGGAGTCCGAACTTGGATCAGGCGCTACCGTGCTTTCTCTCCGGGTCAATCCTCGAACACGCGGTGTGACGGAGGGCAACTGGGGCACCATACTTTTCTTGCTCGTATCGCTTGCATTCGTCAGTGGTGCTTCCTGGTTGTGGTATTCGTCGAAAAAAGCGCGCCGGGGCCAACATTCCTAAAAGTCCCACAAGTTGTAGCAGCGGTAATCTACGCCGACCTTCGAGTTCCACGTAATATCCGTAATTCGGTGTCTCCGCTTGTGCCAAGCCACATCTGTCGCACCGTCGACCGACTTAATTTCTGAGTCTGAGTAGCGCACGCGGAAGGATTCGTTGATCGGGCGGCCAGCGCCAGGCCCGATGTTTCAGTTTGAAAAACGCCTAAAAATTGACCCCGCTGGTACGCAGTGCTACTTTGACAGCACCTTTGCGTGGCCCGCGGTTGTGAATGAGGAACCGGCCTTCCCGGTGCACCGCCAAGTTCACACGTAGAGGCAGAACAAGTTTCTGACCCCAGTTCTGGTGTCGAACATAGACGCCAAGTCTGAAGTACGAGGAGCACGATATGACGGAACCAGTTCGCTTTGAGGCCGAGGAAATCGCTCCGGATGAGAGCGGCAGGGGGGCGTTGGCCGCAGCAGCCCCATTCGTCGCGTCGGTCGAACGACTAATGATCAGGGTTCGCAGTGCGAAACTCAAAGACCATGATCAGATGATTGAAAACCTCCAAGCATGGATCGACAGGGCCATGGCAGGTGGAATTGATGTTGTACGAGACGGTGATAAAATCCTCGGATCGCTGAGCGCCAACGTTGGTGAAATGATCCAGTCTCGCACGATTCTTCGCCGAGTCGTGTCGCCGATGGCTGGACTTACGATCCTGGCAGGGGCGTTGGCCGGCGCAACCGCGCTTGCGAACGGCAACAATGCCAATTTCCTTGGCGTGCCGCTGGAAATATTCATCAGTGCAATTATCTTCGGAATCGCAGGAAGCGCACTCGCTGTGCTACTGCGAACTATGACGATGCAGCACGAGTACACCGATAGGGTAGCGCTGTTGATGGTAGGGCTGGCTCGACCGCTGGTCGGTGGTGTCCTTGCGATGGCAGTGTTTTCACTATTCGGTGCAGGGATCATCTCGCTGCCCCTGATCGCCGATCAGAACTCCACCACTCGTGTGGCTTTCCTTGGCGATGGACGATTTGCCGGAATCATGGCAGGTCAGCTGGCACTGTTCGCTTTTGCGTTCGGCGCCGGAATCCTCGAGGGATGGGTCACTCCCCGCTTCGCACGCGGTGTAGAAAAGGTGGCCGGTCGAATCGGCTCGGCTACCGAGTAATTGTCGGCAGTCATAAATCTGCAAAAAAAACGGCCGGTTCCAATTTCGGAACCGGCCGTTTTTTTGTGTGTTTTTCAAAGATCGGTTTATTAGCTGTATACCCAAACAAAGAACAGGACAACTATCAGAATCAGCGCGCCCAACTTGAACAGTAAGGACTTTACAGACGGCCCTCTATTGGGAATGCTGGGGTGCTGGCCACGAAGTTTGGATTCGGCGCTCATCCGCATACTCTCGACCCCAAACCTGCCAGGATCGTTTCTCATTGCGATACTCCAATTCCATGTGACAGCTATCCGCATATCATATGCGCAATCAAATTTCCGCTGCTTCCTGCGACTACCGCCGAGTCAACTTTTGGCCCACCAGATGAGCGCGGCGAAAAGCACGGCGTAAAACGCGAACCTGATAAGCAGCTGGCGCCTGATGACGGGTTTTTTAGGGTCGCGACCGTCGTCCGGATCCTCGCCGCTTCCCGGGTTCCAGAAACTCACCATTTACCCTCCTCACGACTGCTGTTTGAAATTAGCCAGTTGCTCGGCGAAAGTGAACACCGCAGGCAGACCACCGGTGTGAATGAAGATAACGGTTTCATCGTTGTCGAAGCCGCCCTGCTCAACCTGGTCGATTAGTGCTGCCATCGTCGTGCCCGTGTAGTTGGGGTCAAGAATTATCGCGTCGGTCTGGGCTGCGATATGGATCGCCTCGGCAACTTCAGATGTCATCACGCCGTAGCCCTCGCCGATGTACTGGTCGAGCACGCGCATATCGCTCTTCTCAAACGTTACCGTCAGGTCGAGAATCTCCTGGATGTCCTTGTTGTGATCGAAGACGTACTCCTCCAGAGGAACGTCGTAGTTCACAGTCACACCGGTGAATTTCCAGTCGAGCCCCATGACCTTCGCCGCAATGATGAGGCCACAAAGAGAACGGCCTGCCACGCCGATAATGTGGACGTTTTTGAGATTGGCGTCCTCGATCTGCTCACGCATTTCGATTCCGGCCTGTACGAACCCCACCATGCCGACGATCCTCGGGAACAGGTGGTCCTGGATCAGGTACGGCTTGTGCCCTTCGGCTTCGAGTTCCTCTTTGAGTCTTGTCGCGTAGCCCCCGGCGTCGCCCGACTGATACTCATCGAGCAGGTGTAGCTCGGCGCCGAGAATCTTGTTGATTAGCAGGTTGCCCTGCACGTTTCGATTGGCTGCGTTCTTTAACACGAGGATGTACCGCATGCCGATCTTGTTGGCTGCCGCAGCAGTCATGCGGGCGTTGTTCGAGTGGTAGTCCATGATGTTGATCATCACGTCGTAACCCTCGTTCTGGACATGCGGCATCTCGAACTCGTAGTGACGGGCCTTGTTGCCGCCAAATGCAAGGCCGGTCATGTCTTCCCGCTTGATCCAGATTTTCGGCCCGCCAAGCCGTTCGGTCAGGCGCGGCATTTCTTCAAGCGGAGTCGGCAGGTGGGCAATGTCCATGCGTGGCAATCTGTCGATGTGTTCCTGAAGTTGTGCGGGCGTGAGGATCTGTGTGGTGGTCATGGCGAAGGATTGTAGTGGAGGGAGGTGACGATTGAAATTGGAGATCGTAGGGAGCGATAAGTGTGATGCGCGGCTAACAGCATACTGTCATCCCGAATTCATTTTCAGGATCTTCCCCGCGACTGCGTACAACGATATGAGCAAACCTCCAAGAAGATACTTCGTCTACATGCTCTCCAATCCCGGAAAGATGCTCTACACAGGTGTCACGGGAGACCTGTTCCGGCCCGTATGGCAACACAGGAACGAACGTGGATCTGAATTCACGGCTAATTACCGAGTTCACGATCTCGTTTGGTTTCAGGAGACCGACGATATTTCCGTAGCTGTCGCAAAAGAGAAACAGATCAAGACCTGGCGGCGACGCTGGAAGACGAACCTGGTCGAGTTTGAGAACCCTGACTGGTTGGATCTGGCTGACGGTTGGTATGAGTGAACAGTAGATCCTGAAAATGAATTCAGGATGACATTCTCCGATTGGGCAGCCGATTCCGCAGCACACAGTTACTCAGTCAACAAACCTGTCGGCGTGGGCGAAAAGTTGCGGGAGGCCCCCTGAGTGGATGAAGCAGATCGTTTCATCGGGGTCGATTCGGCCTGCGCGCAGCTCGCCGATCAGCCCCGACATCGACTTACCGGTGTAGTTGGGGTCGAGTATCAGACCCTCGGCCTTGCCTACCATCAGGATCGCCTCGATCGTCCGGTCGTCTGGCACCCCGTATGCGGGACCCCGATAGTCCTCAAGAACTGTCAGGTCGGTCTCATCAAGCCCAATTTCGAGATCGAACATTTCGGCGACCTGTCCCGTTCTGGAAGCGGTCACTTCGAGAAAATCTTCGACATTGCCCGGTGAATATTGCACCGCGGTCGCACGCCAGTCGAGCCCGCGGTTCTTGGCGTAGAAGCGCAACCCCGCAATCGACCTGCCGGTAAGCCCCCAGAAACGAACCGCGCCTTCGACCTCGGCGGTTTCGAGTTGTTGTTCAAGTTCGAGACCGGTTTCGAGAAAGCCGATCGTGCCCATAATTTCGACAAACGGATCGTCAGGCAGGATGTACGGCTTACCGCCTTCTGCCGTCACCTGCGCAAAAATCTTTTCCGCGACCTCCCGGCCGTATTCCGCCGGGGTACGGTGAATCTCAGCACCCATCAGCTTGCACAGCAGGAGATTTCCGGTGAGCGGCGCCGTGACCATGTCGAGCGAGACGATGTGGTATTTCAGCCCGGCCTTTGCGCAGCCAGCGGCGATAAAGCGGGCCTGATTCGAGTGATAGTGGTTGATGTTGATAACAGTGTCGTAACCGCCTTCTAGGATGTTTGCGATCTCGAACTCGAAGTGGCGGCCCTTGTTGCCACCGAAGGCAAGGCCGGTCGTGTCGTCGCGTTTCACAAGCATGCGGTTCGGAACCGACACACCTTCGTCTATCAGCGTCTGGCGTAGACGGTCGAGCGGTTCGAGCGGGGTGTTGAGATGTGAAAGCCTGAACCGCGGGAGCTCTCCGAGTTTTTGCCGGATATGGGCCCGGGTAATTGTCATCTGCGCTACTCATCCCTGGTAGTGGATGGCGGGGGAGTTGGAGCCGGCGGGATAGGCGAGGTCGCTGGGATCGGCGGGCTTGGGTCGGCCTGTACTGACTGGACTGGTTCGGGAGCGGCTGCGGGTCTCGTAAACTGGTCGTTTTTCGACGGCAACCAGCCCCACGGTCGGGGACCAAAATCGACCGGCATCGGGATACCCTCTCGCACTGCAAGCACCGGCCTGATCGCCTGGGTGCCGGTTCCAAACGAGCCGTTGGCCCCGTGAAATTTAAAGTCCCCCTCGACCAGTTCGAGTATCGAGATGTCTGCACCCATGCCCACACTCAGCGAGCCGATCTCGTCGGACATGCGGAGGAATTCCGCAGGCCTTGACGTTGTCATGCGAATTGCATCCTCGAACGAAATGCCCAGCGACATGACCTTGCCCATGCACTCGGTAAGCGAGAACACAGGTCCCGGGAACCGGCTCATAACCGTGATATCGGAACTGATCGTATCGGGAATGAAGCCCGCATCAATCACTTGCTGGCCGGCCTCGAAAGAGAAGTTGGACCCACCAACACCAACATCGAAGTAGACCCCGTTTGCGCGGGCTTCCTGGGCCTGCGAGAGCAGCGAACCATCGGCCAACAGCGCCCCGACTTGACCGCTGAGCGTGTGAGTGACGATGTCGCCCGCCGTAAGTACACTCGTGAGCAATTCAGGAGTAATTTCCGCGGCCGCCGGGTTCTGCCCGTAGATATCTCCAACGTGAACCATGATCGGAACCCCGGCTTCTCTCGCAATTGCCTTGGCCGCTCTCGGCAACCCGATTCCAAGGGCCGTGATTCCAGGCGACACCATGCGGACCTTCACACCCTTGATGATGTCCGGTGACGACTGGATTGCCTCGACGGTTGCTGCAGGGTCGATGTCCTCGGCCGTCCTGACCTCCGGGATGTTCGTAACTCCAATTGACCCGACGCTTATCAACGCCAGCACACGGGTGATGGCCTGCGGGGCAACCGCATTGACGAACCCACCGATGTTGAGTGCCCCGGTCGAACCGGCGTCAAGGACTGTTGTGACGCCCGCAATCACTCCGGCGACATCGGGACTGACCATTAGATCTTCACCAGCGGGTTTGCGAATGCCCGCCGCGACGTGAGTGTGAAGGTCGATAAGACCGGGTGTGACCGTGAAACCTGTCGCATCGATAACGCGGGTTGTGTTCGAGGTGTCGATACCGGCTGCGACGGCTGCGATCCTGCCGTCACTTACCGCCACATCGAGCAGGGCATCGACGCCGTTCGCAGGGTCGATAACTCGACCGGCGGAGATTACGAGGTCGTAGGATGGGGAGTCTGTTGTCATGTGTGGCTCAGAAGCTATTGCCATCCTGAACTTGATTCAGGATCTGCGGGTCATAGGGGTGATCAATGGTTGAATCAGCCCGCGATTGTGACGCAACGTGGGTAAGTTGTCATAGTAATTTTGTTCCAACAAATCGTGCCACCGGCTCCCTAATACTCCCGCAGTGACCCATCGGGGTTGATCAGTGCCGGTCGGTCGTAGGG
>Ga0207991_1000552_pt1 | contig 24890 bp, 16 predicted proteins | sample ETN07SmetaG_FD_185786 | JGI IMG/M metagenome (GOLD analysis project Ga0207991, IMG submission 185786) | Marine microbial and viral communities from oxygen minimum zone, Eastern Pacific Ocean - ETNP2014F14-07SV275 (SPAdes) (version 2) | ecosystem: Environmental > Aquatic > Marine > Oceanic ...
TCACCAGGAACCAGGGCTGATGAGTCTGTATAGTACCAGTCTCCACTTGCCACACTCCCATCCCATACACCATCATCGAAATCATATGCTGTTGAGTCATAATCGTAATACAAATAATCTTCACTTTCCGCCAAAAAAGCGTAACTGATTGAAAATCCCTTTAATAAACCTAATTTTGCACCAAGACCGTAATTGAGCCGATCTTCTAATCCAATTGTTTTATCAAAAGATTTCTGAAAGAATAAAAATGGTGAGACTCTTTTGTTTGCCCAAAGATCAAATTTTGATGTGATATATTGATCATCAGAAAAAGCATCACCATCGAGTCTATCATCACTCCGAGAATAATCTAAGCTGAATTCAGTGTCTTTAAAAGGACCAACATTACCTACGATACTGAAACTAAATCCATAATATAAAGATAGAAAATCAACATTCCCCTTTTCTTGGGAAAAACTAATATCTACCATGGTGAACATTTCTCTCCCACCATCGTCTTCTGCCTCATTTGAACCAGTATCCTGCCCCATGATCGCAGACAATGTGAATATTAAAATGATGAATCTATTTAGAAGTTTCGAAATCATTGCTAATTCCTTCAATTTTGTTGGTGCAATTATAAATGAAATATAGGAAATAAAAAAGGGTACGATAAACGCACCCTTTTTTATGTATTCTTAAAAAAGAATAAGGTTACTTAGAACCAAAGATTTTTGAGAAAAAACCTTTCTTCTTCTTTTTACCTTTTTCGGAAATTTTCTTTCCTTTTTTCTTTTTCTTCTTTACATCAGCACTGGCAAATACAGCGTCATCGCTGCCTTTTTTAATGGCAAATTCAACTTGATCAGCTTTAACTGTTGTTTTAGCTGGAAGAACGGCCACAAGTGATAAGATTACCAGAGTAGAGATGACAGATTTAAAGATTCGAGTCATATTACTCTCCTTTGTTGTTTTGTTATGGTATACCAATACTCGTCAAAATTATTTGACTAGTCGGATAGAATCTATTTGATTACAACGTTTTAAGTCAAGTTAAATCATTCAAATGTTTTAGCCCTGTGGCATTCATCACATTGGGGTAAATAATTGCTATTTACCTCATGAATATATTTTTATAATATTGCGGCACATTTATTGGAACATTTCTTTACTTTATACTTTTAGTATTCTTTAAATCAGGGAGACATAAATTGATACGTGTTGAAAATTTATCAAAAACCTATGGTCAGGTTAAAGCGGTGAAATCAATTTCATTTACTTTGAAAGATCGTGAAATTGTTGGGTTTTTGGGTGCAAATGGTGCCGGAAAAAGTACAACTCTAAAAATGATAACGGGGTATCTTGCCCCCACCAATGGAACTATTTATATTGATAATAAAAATATTGACGAGCATGATTTAGATGTACAAAAGGACATTGGGTATTTGCCAGAATTAAATCCCCTTTATAGTGATATGAAAGTTTATGACTATTTAAAATTTCATGCTGATATTCGAGAAATCAAAGGTGATGACTTTAAAAAAGCATTAATCAGAGTCGTTCAAGATTGTGGATTGAAAGGAGTTGTACATAGAACGATTGGAAATTGCTCAAAAGGTTTTAAACAAAGAATCGGTCTTGCTGCTGCAATGATCCATAATCCAAAAATTTTAATTTTAGATGAACCTGTCACCGGACTTGATCCAAATCAAATTGTTGAAATTCGCAAATTGATAAAGAAACTGGGTAAAGAAAAACTCGTTTTAATGTCATCACATATATTGCAAGAAATTCAAGCGACTGTCGATAGAATTATTATAATCCATAACGGTGAAATAGTTGCTGATGGAACCAGTGATGAATTGATATCTGAATCTAAAGAAATGACAGAACTTCAATTAGAAATTCAAAATGCGGACGAAAATGCAATACAAGATATGAAAGCAGTCATTCCAAGTATTTCTGTCCAATCAATCAATAAGCAAGATTCTTCCTCCCTTGTTATCATAGAATACCCAAATACATCTGATCCAAGAGGCGATATATTCGATTATGCAGTAAAAAATGGGTGGACAATCATTGGAATGAGTACCTCGAAACAAAATCTTGAGGATATCTTCAGGATTCTCACTCATGAAGGAGAATCTACTCATGAATAGTATACTAACTATTTACAAAAAAGAACTGAAATCTTTTTTTACAAGCCCTATGGCTTATATCTTTTTGGTCGTTTTTGCGTTAGTCTGTGGATATTTTTTTACGAATACGTTTTTCCTATACAACCAATCGGATATGCGATCATTATTTGGGATTATCCCTTTGGTATATTTGTTTTTTATTCCAGCTGTATCCATGGGACTTATATCTCAAGAAAAAAGTTTAGGGACGATTGAGATTATTACAACTCTACCAATTCGAGGAAGAGATATTGTTTTGGGGAAATATCTTGCAGCGCTTACACTTATTCTTATTGCGTTATCGATTACACTCATCCATTACATTACTTTAATCCAAGTTGGGACAACAATTGATCATGGAGCAGTTTTTACGGGTTATTTAGGTTTAGCTTTATTGGGCGGTGTTTACACGGCAGTAGGAATATTTGCCAGTAGTATTACAGAAAATCAGGTCATTGCATTTATTGTAGGAATCGCCATCGTCTTGACCTTTTTCCTGATGGATAAACTCCTGATATTTGTCCCATCTGGTTTAGCTGGTATTGTTCAATATATGAGCACAGAATTTCATTTATCCAATATTTCAAGGGGTGTAATAGACACTCGAAATCTTATTTATTTTGGATCCATTATAGGTTTTTTCCTATTTATGACTACCCGAATCCTCGAATCCCGGAAGTGGAGTTGATCTATGTTGACAAAAAATAAAAAATCATTTTTCCTTTTTACAGGTATTTTAGTCGTTAGTCTAATTCTTTTGAATTTAATTGCTCGAGATAATTTTAAACGATTTGATCTAACGGATACAAAAATGTATTCTCTCTCGTCATCAAGTAAACACATCGTTTCTAAAATTGATGATTTGTTAACCATGAAAGTTTATTTCTCCGACAATCTTCCAAATCAATTAGGAAATACGCGTCGGTTTTTACAAGATATTTTGGAAGAATATTCAGCGTACTCTAAAGATAATATTCGGTTTTTCTTTCACAATCCTGAATCGGACAAAGATTTAGAAGACCAGGCAAGAAAGGATGGTATTCAACCCGTTCAAATGCAAGTGATTGAAAATGATAAAGTAGAGATTAAAAAAATATACGTTGGAATGGTCTTACTTTATGAAGACAAAAAAGAAATTATTCCTGTTATACAAACAACGACTGGTTTAGAATATTTAATCAGTACTAAAATTAAATCATTAATTGATATTGATAAAAAGACTGTTGGATTGGCTCATTTAAATTCTGACTATGAGTGGAAAACAGAAAACTTAGCTACCCAATTAAGTCAGCATTATGACTTTAGAACCATTGATCTTGCTAGTAACGATTTTTTAGGATTAGATGTGCTTTTAGTTTCGGGTGCGAATGACACGCTTGATTCCCTATCGCGGACCCATTTAGAATTATTTCTTTCTATGGGGAATTCAATCTTAATGACTCAAAGCGGAGTTATTTCCAATATTCAGACGCAACAGGCGAATATTGTATCTTCAGACGTGTTCGACTTCTTAAGCAAATACAACCTTGATTTACAGAAGAACCTGGTTTTAGATGGAAAATGTAGCAATGTACAAGTGCAAGAAAGACGTGGAATTTTTGTAATGAACCGCCCAATGGAGTATCCCTTCTTTCCTATAGTCCGATCATTTAATCAGGATGAAATTGTCGTTTCAGAATTAGAACAAGTGCTTCCCTTCTTCCCAAGTGAAATCAAAATTGACACTTCCCTTAATGATATTGTTGCGGGTACTGTTCCATTATTCTTATCATCAGATAATAGCGGAATAATGGAAAGTAATTGGATGTTGAGTCCTGATCCACAACAAAACCCATTTATCCAGATGCTGGGACAAAAAGGAAAAATTCTTGCAGCCACAAGTAAATTAACGAATGGTGGAGAGTTAATGCTTATTTCCGACACTAAATTCATGTCAGATGATGCTGGAATGTCTGTAAAAGACAATCTTACATTCATGTTAAATGCTGTGGATTATCTTGCAGGTGATGAAGATTTAATCGCATTAAGATCCAGAGAAATAACCAATCGTCCTTTGAATGAATTAGAAGATAGCACACGTAAAGGATGGAAATGGTTAAATATGATTTTACCCTCTTTATTAATAGTAATATTTGGATTTTACAGAATGCGGAAAGATAGAAATCGAGCAGAAGTATTAAAGGAAATTTATGGTTAAACCAATGAATATAGCTTTGGGCGCCTTAGTGGTATTGGGCATTTTTTATATGATAAGCCAAAGATCTCAAAAATCTCATTCTATTGTTGGGAATGCAATTTACTCGGGTGATTCTGATAGTGTGTTCAGAGTCGTTTTAACAGAAGGCGAGAAGGAAATCGAATTAATTCGGTCTGATTCAACTTGGAAAATATCTACCGCTGACACACTCATAATTAAGGACAAGCAAATAGATAAATTATTTAATAAGATCCTTACTGTTGAGCAAGAAATGTTGATTTCATCTAAATCTGAGAAATGGGAAAAATTTGGTGTAGATGATTCGCTGGGTCGACATATTCAAGTATTTAATGAAGAGAATCAAGAATTATTACATTATATATTTGGTAATTCCGGCTCAGATTTTCAGCATAATTATGTACGAGAAGTCAATTCTTCAGATATATATCGCACAAACAATAATATTTTCTTTTTACTTAATACTGATGCGACTTATTGGGGAAAAATTCCTCCAAAACCAACGATTGAAAGCACCGAGAATTAAACCAAATAAACAGGTTTTTTAAACCTGAATAGTAAATTAGTTTAATTATACCGAAATAGACTTCGGGACGAATTTGGTCTAAAAGTTTAATCCCATCTCATAAAACATAAACGCCCACTTTTCCGCATATTCAGCAATAATCTTTTTGGTGGGTTTCCCTGCTCCATGCCCAGTTCTCTGACCAATCCGAATTAGAATAGGATTCGGTCCACCCTGCCCATTTTGCAATGCGGCAGCATATTTAAAAGAATGAGCCGGGACCACTCGGTCATCATGATCAGCAGTGTACACCAATACAGATGGATATTCAACCCCATCTTTTATGGCATGAAGTGGCGAATATTTTACCAAATTATCAAAATGCTCCTGTTCTTTCACAGAACCATATTCCACAGCCCAAGCATAACCAATGGTAAATTTTTCATATCTGAGCATATCCATGACACCCACTTCCGGAAAGGCAACTTTACAAATATCCGGTTGCTGATTCAAAACGGCGCCAATTAGGAGTCCACCATTAGAGCCACCGCGAATTGCCAGATAATCGGATGATGTAATTCCACTTTCTTTAAGGTAATCTGCCGCCGCAATAAAATCATCGAATACATTTTGTTTTTTCTGAAGCATTCCTGCTTCATGCCAATTTTGACCATATTCACTTCCGCCACGCAAATTTGCGATAACATAGACGCCATCATTCTCCAATAGAATCATATTGGCTTTGCTGAAATAGGGCTTTATTGGAATATTGAAGCCTCCGTACGCATAGAGTAAGGTTGGGCGTTTTCCGTCCATTTTGAGTCCTTTTTTATGGGCAATAAACATAGGAATCATGGTGCCATCCTTAGATGGATAGAATTCTTGTTTTAAAACATAATTATCTCGATTAAACTTTGCTTCTGATTCATGATAAACGGTGGAAATATTTAGCTGGATATTGTATTGGTATAGGGTAGGCGGATTCACAGAATTATTAAAAGTGTACCAAGTAATCATTTGATCTTTATCGCCACCAAATCCACCCACAATTCCTTTTCCTGGAAGATCGACGTTATATAAATAGGTTCCATCCAAGTCATATACTTTCCAAACGGATGTTACATCTTGGGTAAAATGGGCAAAGAATTTTCCACCCACCAAATTCACAGATGATAACACTTGATCCTTCGTTCCTTCGATTAATGTGATCCAATGAGATTCATCCGGATTGTTTGTGTCAATTCGAACAATTTTCTTAAAGGGCGCATTTCGGTCCGTTTGCGCAATCAATTGATCCCCAATATTATCCATGATATAGCAATTTGAAGTCAAATCATCCACCAGTGGAGTCCATCTTTCATCGGAGACTTTTGTATCTCTGAAAGAAAGCATATTTCCATAAGTGCCACTTGACCGATACAGGAACATAAATCGTCCATCATCCGAAACATTTATACTGGGCGAAAGCTTAGGATTATCCGCTTCATAATAGATCAATTCATCTGCTTCTTGGGGCGTGCCTAAGCGATGATAATAAACTTTCGCATTTTCATTGGTAGCCGATAATTCTTCATTCTCGTCCGGTGTAGGATATTTTTTATAATAGAAGCCATTTCCTTGCCAAGACATTCCACTAAATTTGATCCAAGTTAAATGATCCGAAAGCAGTTCACCTGTGGTCAAATCTTTTACAAAAAACTCCTGCCAATCCGAACCGGCCACATTAATTGAATATCCCATGTATTTATGATTTTGGGAAAAATAGATTCCACCTAATGCGATAGTCCCATCATTGGAAAACTGATTCGGGTCCATGAAAATTTCAGATTCGCTGGTGGGAGAATCTTGAACATAAAGTACCGCTTGATTCTGCAATCCATCATTTTTATAAAAATAATATTTATCACCTTTCTTAAAAGGGGCACCTTGAGATGGATAATTCCAAATCTCCGTTAACCGTTTTTCAATTTTTCGCCGAAAAGGAATTTTGCGCATATATGAACTCGTAAATGCATTTTGTTTTGTCACCCATGTTTTCGTTTCACGAGCATAATCGTCCTCTAACCAGCGATACGGGTCTGCGATAGTTGTATCAAAATAGGTGTCCGTGACAGTTCCCCTATCTGTGCTTGGATATCGTAAATCTTCTGGCGCTTTTTGATGAAGGATAATTATCAAAAAAAATGTTACTATGAGTATTACAAAAGGATTTTTCATGTTTTTACCTTAATGAAATAATTGAGTTAAACCATCGCTGGCAGTTGATCGAATCCGTTGATCATAAAGTGGTGAAAGTTCAGTCTCTTCCGGATTAATCTCAATACAAAAAGCACCGGCCGATTTTGCCAATTTTGGATATCCGGCGGCAGGCCAAACGGCTGCACTTGTTCCGATACTTATAAAAAGATCACACGTAGAAATAATATCTGTTGCTTTTCGAACTGTATCTTCATTCAGCATGTCTTGAAACCAAATAATGTCCGGCCGCAACCAAGCACCACATTCACATTTTCGCGATTGATATTTACCCCGATTAAGATCTACAAATATTTTACCTTCCGCTTCACACCGTAATCTCCATGCACTTCCATGGAGTTCAATCACAGGATCAGTTCCTGCTCGCTGGTGCATTCCGTCAATATTCTGGGTTACAATTGAAACGTTAGAATTTTCCTGTTGGACGCGTGTAATTATCTGGTGACCCTCATGTGGCGAACATTTTAAAGCTTCCTTACGTCTCAATTCATGGAAATCAAGGACGCCTTCAGGATCTCGATTAAAGGCTGACTGACATGCATAATCTTCCCATTTATACTCATGCCAAATTCCGCCTGCTCCTCGATAAGTTGGCACTCCGGATTCTGCGGACATTCCAGCGCCGGTGAAAAATATAATTTTATTATAGGCTGTATTGTTGATCTTAATGGAAAATCTAAAAACTAATTATTGTTTGTAAAGTTTTCTGATAGTGTTTGAGCGATATGGTTCCTTTCACTTTTCAATAAAGGAACATTATAAAATTCTACATACTCACGATCATGACCACTGTATACTAGGTTAAGAACTTTCATATAACACCCATAGCTTAAACCGTTATTCTTTGAAAATGGACTATTATCTATTGTTGCAGTAAAAAAATCTTGTTTTTGAATCAAAAAACCCTGCATCCGTTTCAGCTGGGTACGGTGCTCGAATATTCCATCGTGTTATAATTTGTGCTGATGTGGCATTATTTTCATAATTCTCAATGTGATAATTATTATCGAGAAGCACTTTATTAACTATGGTTTGATAGTCGGCTGTTGTTCCTACTCCGAGATAGTAGTTGAAGGGTATATTTTCCTTTTTCGCCTCCATTATTTGATACTGAAACGCAACCATTAAGCCCAAGAGTCAAATGGGTCTATGTAAAGATGCTTTATTAATAAAGTGATTCATACGTTTGAACTACTGACTAATTATATTGAAACTGAATCAAATCTAGAATTGTCTCATATTTAGTAAAAATTCATCTTTAAGATCCTTTGCGATTTTATTTATAATCGATTTTAACTCTGGGGAATTATAATATTCTACCCAGTCACTTCCATTAAAGACCATATTTTTGATCTCCATTGAACAATTGAACAGATCCGCAGTGAACTTAGATGTAGCGGATCGTTCAAGATTTGCTGAAATAATTAATTGGGTTCTTGAGTTAGTAAATCCATTAACAATCTCACTTGTCGTTGGCTGTCTCAATTTCCATATGGTTTCAATTGTCAAATATGATGAACGATTATCATATCTATCTATTGTATAACCATATTTTGAAAGAGTCTGCCGTGAGATCTCTTGAAATCCAAAAGAGGTGGCTTTTCCTAGATGATGACGGTAGGATATTTTGTTTAATTCCTCCGGAGTACCAGGTTGCGTATAACAGCCTATTAACCCTATAACTGGTAGATAAATGAAAAATACTCCTACAATTAAATTTCTAAACTGCAGGAGCATTTTTAAACGATAAATCTTGATATATTTATCTGGGCCTATATGGCATTGGGCTTGAAGAGAGAGTTCTAGGCGCTGAATACGTGCCCTCACCTCCACCACCAAAAGTATATTTATCTAAGAGAGCTACTTCCAGTTCTTTAGCGGGAATTGGGAAATGCAGTGGTGTGCCGCTGGGCAATTCAGTCACCTGACCCGTTTCAGGATCTCCTTCCCAACCACGGCGATCAAAATAAGCTAATCCCGGTGTGTGATAGGTCTCGATCTTCTTTTCATATTTAAGCCATTTAAAGAAATCAGGTTCACTACCTGTGAGAGATGGCAACTGACCGTTGGCTTCCCTGGTAAGATTAACCAACGCTGCTGCACCTGCCAAATCACCCTGGCGATAAAGACCTTCTGCTCTTAACAGGGGCATTTCTGGTGCATAGAGGGTGATCATCTTAGTATCCAATGTAGCAATAAAATCAATATGCCTGTCAAACCAGTAGTATGAAAAATGATAGGTACCACGGGCAGCTTGGAACGCACACTCTCCCTGATTTGAAAAATATGTACCGGCCGAATCAGGATGCCCGCCAGTGATTCGTGCATCAGCAGTATGAATGTCAAAATAGGTTCTTTCATGGACTGGTGTATTTAGCCATGCTTCATAATTTCCAGATGTATCAGCGATTCCGACTGTTTTGTAATCTGCCCTTTTCCAAGATGCTAAATTCACTGCATAGCGATAATCATTTCCCCAGTTAACATACCCATCACAATATGGGCCAAAATCATCTGTATAGCCAAGTTCTGCATGTGCCAGGATCGCATTCCAATCCAGGGCAGCACGGTCTGCGGGTGTGCGGGCAACACCTGCCATGTATCTAGCAGCATAAGAGTGTGCTAAAGCCGCTAATTCATCATTTGTAAATGCATTGCCATAAATCCAGGTTGATGGCAGTGTGAACGTGTTTGTTTCACAAATGGCTATGCAATCTTCCAGATAACTAATTCCAGCAGCAACTACTTCACTATAGGGCGATGGAGAAAAGTCAGCACCACCGGCGATCGCTTCCATGTCTGTGGTTTCATCTACGATATAAGCCTTATCAAAAAATGAGCCAAGATAACCATAACATATTCCCTGTATGAATTTGGCAAAAGCTATTCCTCGCTGTGTATTGGCACCATTGTCACCCAATTCCATTGGATTATCAGGATCCAGGATAGTTCCAAGGGCTTCATTAACGCTTGAGATTGCAGAATAATTCCGATACCAGGGATCTTCAACATGCAACTTATCAATATACCCTGTTGAATTATTGTATTCAGTTCGGGGTTCAACCGATAAGTCCTTCATACCTGCGTTTCCCCAGGATGAGGTCTGTTCATCTGCGATCACTGAAAGACCATGTGCCGGTGTCCACCCTTCCGTTGCATAAAAATAGGAATTGTAGGCACCCCCGATCAGGTTCTCAATATCTGATGGGGACGTCAAAGCACGAGCTTTATCGGGCTGGTTCTGGTTCTCAACGTTTAGATCAATATCACATCCAGATATCAAATAGATACAGGGCACAATAAGGATGAGTTTTAGATATTTCATTTTTTACTCCTTAAATCATTTGGATTAAATTTCTACTTCAAGGGTGAATGTCAGGGTCCTGAAATTTGGATACTGATACCCATCAAAGCGTGCTATAACAGCTGAGCCCCCGTCATTGTTTGATGCGCCTACATCCGGATCATATCCAAGATAATCTGACCAGGTCATGAGGTTTCTGCCAATAACTCCCAGCGTTACCCTGTTGTTAAATCCAAGACGGGAAAGATTAAGGTCATACCTGATGGCCAATTCCTGAAGTTTTAAGTAAGATGCATCCTCAACAAAATGACTGTTAGGAGCGGACACGTCATAGAGGTCATCATAATAGAGCGTCGGTTTCTTTTTACTATCCTTTTTGTCTCCCTGGTTATCTTCAGGACTTGCATGGTCTCTAAATGCCCATTGACGTGTAAAATTGTAGATATTTCCACCCTTCTGTCCTTCAAAAAGCATGTATACGGACAATCCTTTAAAGCGGAAATCGGTCCCAAATGCATAATTAAAATCTGGATTTGTTGTACCAATATTTACAATATCATTTCCATCCTCTTCAGAGTATATAATTGGCCTTCCCCAGTTATAACTGGAACTTGAAGAACTGTCACTACTGTAAAGCGTGGTGCTGCCGCCCCAGAGATTGTCAGAAATCCCCATTTCATAATTATTGCCACTGCCAACCCATACAACATATCCATCATCATTTTCCTCAAATTCAGAATTTTCTACATAGCTTGGGAGATCATCAAGATCTCGGATAAATTTATGGCCGTAAAGATTCCCCAGCAGTTCACCCTTCTTATTCATAAATATAGGGTAAACCCACCAAGACTCTTCAGGAGACCAAAGATAGGGCGGTAAATCGAATTCTGTGATTTCAGACGTTGATTTGTCATACAAAACATTGGCGGTCCACTGCATATTTCTAGTACTCATTAAGACGGTCTGTAGTGACATCTCAAGTGTCTCGCTTTTTAGAGTACCTGAATTTTTCCATTGACTTTCATAACCATAAAATCCTTGCAGAGGCACCAAAAGGATCTGATTTTCAATGATGGAAGTTGCTTGTGTGATCTGCACCGAATATTTATTCATGATTGAAAAATCAAACCCCAACTCCGTTTCAGTTGAAAATTCCGGTAATAAGTCTTTATTACCCAGATTCTGCTTTGAAATAATACCGCCTGAAACATTATAGGTCTCATACTGGGCGGCAAACGAGGGGCGATTGCCAGCCGTCCCTTTTGAGAATCTAAATTTTGCCTCATTTACAGTCCCTTTCAAAGATGACCAAAACGCTTCTTCGGACAAACGCCATGCACTGCTGACGCGATAGTAATTTTGCCATCTTTCATTTTCACCGAAAAGAGAGCTGCCGTCTTTTCTAAATAACATATCAAGAATATATTTATCTTTGTAATCTATACCGCCAATGGCGAAGTAACCTTCACTAAGTATTTGATCTTCGTAAGAGTCAACTTGCATCCCTTCTGTGGCGGCGCCTAAGGAATAGATACCCTTGGAAGCAAATTCTCGTCCTTCGGCATACAAATCGTCATACTTATCGCTCTCATAAAGATATCGCAGTTTTCCGCGAAGCGCCAGTTCATTAAAGCTCTGGTTAAAAGATCCCGTCACATCGTAATTAATCGCTTCAGTTGATGCTTTAGTATGGTAGACCCAGCCGTTATAGAGCGCTTCTCCGATATGGGATTTAGTTCCATGTTGGACACGGGTCACATAATCGGCTTTTGATTGATCTAAACTGAAATTAGACTGCACACTCATCCATGAGAGGGGGGTGTAAGTCAAACTAACGTTAGTTAGATACCTGTTTTTTTCTTCAAAAATATCATGATAAAGCTCATCATACATTGGATTTTTATTTGATGGATTAAAAGGATCTGGTGTAATAAATATCTGATCATAGGTATCATTCCAGGGGCCACCGATTGCTTCTTTCTCATAGTTCTGATCATCAATCATTAAAAGATCTAAACTGGGATTCATGAACGTTAATCTATAAAAAGGGCTGCTAACTGACTCTCTTGGTTCATCTGAGTTTGATTGGCTAAAATACGTACTTAGAGAGAATTTTAATCTATCTGCCAAATTATGATCCAGATTGATCCTGAGACTGCTTCTTTCATACCCATCCTTGTCATACATTATGCCAGGCACGTTTATATTCTTAAAGGATGTATAAAAATTGGTACTGGGAGAATTGTGAGAAATGGAAAGTGTGTTGGTTTTAAAAATACCAGGATTGAAAAACAGGTCTAAATTATCAAAACCACCTTTTTTTAGTAATGTAGGTTCGGCTGACCCGCCTGCATTTGCCGGAACGCCTGTTTCTACGTAGCGGTACTCATTATCCTGAAAATAAATTCCATTTCCAGGATCACCAAAATATTCAGGTACCCTACCGCCAAACCTGTCTCTTGGGTCTATCCACTGTCCTGATGCAGAAATATAATCACCCGGCACAACCGCATGCCCGGAAGAATCACTATAACTTGTCGATGACTGAAGATTATAATGGTATTTAACGGTCCCGATTTTTTTAGGAAGTTCATTTGTACCGTATTCGGCTTTATAATTAATTCTTGTCTGGTTAAAACCAAGATTTTTTCCGCGGGATGTTTTGATCTGGACCACACCCTGGGCTGCTCGTGCTCCATAAAGTGAAGCACCGGCTGCGCCCTTTACAATTTCGATACTCTCAATATCCGAAGCATCAATATCGCCCATATTTGCGTCACTGCTCAAAATAACGCCATCGATAATGAACAATGGATTCTGCGATCGTCCACTGGCATCAATACTGGTAGCGCCCCGTAATTGAACACTGGCGGAAGAACCGGGCAGTCCACTTCCCTGAACCACTTTAGCGCCGGCAACCTTACCGCGGATTGCACTTTCAGCAGACAAAGCGGGAGCTTTTTGGAGTTGTTCCTTATTAAGAGAAGAAATAGCATAAGGTGTCTTTGTCTTTTCTCGAGCACCGACCATACCTGTAACCACAACTTCGGATAACCCAAGAATGTCTTTTTCTAGTACAATATCGTAGCTGGATTGATCATCGGTTATGGTAACTGTCTTAGATTTATATCCAATATAGGAAATCATTAGTTTTCCCTCGGATGCTAACATATCTGCTTCTGTTAAATTCAGGAAAAATTTTCCATCCATATCCGTCATGGTTCCTGATGTGGTTCCCTTGACAACGAGATTTGCTGCAGCCAGGGGGCTCCCGTCATCGCTAACAATCTTACCGGATATGTCATAGGGAAATAGAATACTTGAACAAAACAAAAGTAGTAAAGCAAATATTTTAATAAACCCAAAACTTTTCATATGAAGCCTCCTATTTTAAACTAAGAACAATAGTATTTAATTACTTCCATTAATGTATGAGATTATAATTTTATATCAAAAGTTTATTTTCCAGATTATAATTTTTTAAGCCGAATATACTCAGGATCATTCTCCCATTTATACTCATGCCAGATTTTTCCGTTGTTTTGAACTACTTCCTTTTCGATGATAATGGTCAAGACAATGGGAGGCACATCACTGGTATCATACCAGCACCGGTGAAAAAAATGATTTGGTTAAATTGGGATATATTTTGAATCAGTTCAGCTTGTATAGTTTGATAAGTTCGTTGTGCTGGGGAAGATGTTTAAATGGATCCAGTAATGGATCAGATTTGATGTAGATATATGGATTCTGTTCTTCAATGTCTTGCTTCATAATTGCGAAACCTTCATCTATTTTATCAAGGTACATTAAAACGATTCCTTTTAAACTTTGTATACCATCTGCAGTTCCAAATGTGTCCAGATCTGTTATAATTCTTTCAGCTTCGGTAATATGTCCCTGTTTTGCATAAACGATTCCCTTTCCAGTTAAAGCAAGCGCTTCAAAAAAAGAGGATAAACCAAAGAACCCTTTTTGGGAATCATCGAAGGCAGTTAGAGCATTTTCATAGTTTTCATCAAAAATCCACATCCACCCTTCCACCATTCTTGATAGAGGTGTAAAAGGTGCTATTTCATACCCCTGTTCAATAAAGGATTTGGCTTGAATAAAATCTTTCTTGAGATAATATGTGAAGGCTAAAAATTCAAATGGAATGGGAGAATTATCATTCAATTTTAAATAACTGTTGAATGCATCAATGGCTTCATCGTGCATTCCCATGATCATATTGATCTCACCTAAGGAACGGAAAGAGTTCCCATCATTTGGATTCACTTTGATCCAGGTCTTGGTTGTTTTTATTGCTTTATCCCACTCGGCTTGTCTTCTATAGATCAATGCCAATGAGCCATAGGCTTTTGAGAAATTCGGATTTAGATCCAGTAAGGATGTAAGCACTTCTTCAGCTTCCGTGAGTTGACTTAGCGCCTGATAACTGTTACTCAGATTAATACGTATAATACCGGAGAGTGGGTCCAATCGTTTTGCGGATTCACCAAAAACCAATGATTGTTGAAAATCTTTTTTCACCATTCTTAAGAAATCAGAATACCAGTGGTAGGCTGTGGCATAGTTTGGATTCAACTCAATTGCTTTTAAATAATATGACTCTGTTATTTTTGGATCATCCTTCCTGATCATACTAACGTAAGCATTTGTGACATGAACTTCAGCTAATGTCGGTCCCAGATCCATTGCTTTATTGGCATTATGTTCAGCCAAGGGGAGGTTCTCATCAAATGAATCGTAGCCATAGTCCGCTAAAAGAAGATATGTATTTGCTAATCCTACATAGGCTAAGGCATAATTGGGATCTTCACGAACTGTACGTTTAAAGAAGGCCAACGCTTTACGCATCCCTTCCTCATCTCTACGATCCTGAAAATGGATTCCCTGTAAATAAAGATTATACGCTTCCACAGTTGTTTCTGCAGTTTGTGGAGCAGCGTCACCAGAATGGGAGATATAATCCATTTTAAGGGTTCCTACAATGGTTTGAGCGATCTCATCCTGAACGGCGAAAATATCCTTTAGCTCTCTATCGTAAGTCTCTGACCATAAATGTGTATCATCTTTTGAACGGATCAACTGGGCGGTGATCCTTACTTTATTCCCAGCTTTTCGCACACTGCCTTCCAACACATGAGCTACATCTAATTGGCGGCCGATATCAGCGATACTTATATCTGTTCGCCCTTTATAGGTAAAAACAGAAGTTCTCGATATAACCCGTAGACCTTTGATCTTTGCTAGATAGTTCAGTATCTCTTCAGTGATACCATCACTGAAATATTCATTTTCTTTATCTGAACTCATGTTTACAAAAGGTAAAACAGCAATAGATTCACCGGAGCCACCGGGATCTTTCCCCATAAACATGAAGCCCACTATTAAACCAATAACGATAATAGCGCCTCCCAAAATCATGGGAGTTTTTGATGGTGGCTTTTGAGAATCCTGAATAGCCTGGCTTAAGGGTGAAACTTGTTCAAGTTGACTGCTTTCCAATTTTGCGGAAACTTTTGAAATATCCGTTTCCGGTAATCCATGAGATGTGATACAATGTAGCGTAACGTCCTGGAGAACACCTTTTAGCGCTGGTTTACCGATAAGTTTGGTTTGGTAGACAGGATCACGAAGAAGACTTGCATTCACCTGTTCTGTCACAACAACTCCTCCTGGGGCAGCGAAGGGTTCAATCCTTGAGGCAACGTTTACATCATCCCCAATCACATCTCCCCCACTAACCACAACTTCTCCCTGGTGAATTCCAATTCGCAGATCAAGATTTTCGACTTTTTTAATTGTATGCTGGATTTCTATGGAACAATCAACTGCTTCAGTTGTGGTTGTGAAAGTTAGGAGTAATCCATCTCCTAATTCTTTCAGCCATTCCCCGCCATGGGCCTCAACAATGGGTTTTAATAGAGCTCGTTGCGTTTCCAGAAGCGCCAGTGCAGCCGGCTCATTTTTTGCTGTAAGTTTCGTAAAATCGACAATGTCGGTAAAGACGATGGCGGCGAGTTTGCGGGTGGCTTTAGGCATAGGATTAGTTCAAATTCATTTTTTGTTTTAATTCTATAAACTTTGAGTTATCCTGTACAGTATCAAATATTGGATGGACTGTGATATACTTAGGACTTTCATACCGGTTAATCATGGTTTCAATTGTTTCAAATGCAGTATCATATTCTCCCATTAATGCATTGATAAAAATATTAATTGGACTCGTAGTTCCGATTCCGACATTGTGACCAAAATATGTAATACCGCCACGATGAATTAATTGATTATTTTCTATTGTTGAAAATTCAAGTATCATTTTTTCAAAAGCCGCTCTGGATTCAAATTCGTCTTCCAGAATATTGATGGAAGCCTGATGAAAATATTCATATTCTACCAATTCATCCGGTGACATAGAATGCCAGGAACCATAACTTGGATTTTTATGGCATTCTTCTCGCCATTGATTTAAACTTCCTTCAGCGCTTTCTATCCTACCAAGATGTTTCATGCCATATGCATAATCAAGCCCAAACCATGTTTGGCATGGCTGTTTTTCGTACATTTTTTCAAGGGTTAAGATCATGGATTTATAATCCCTATTGACTACCGCGTTGACTGCCATAATAAAGTAAATATCAATGATGCCTGGGGAGTTTTCTCCATCTTTAAGATAAATATCTGTTATTTTTTTTAAATATTTATTTGCCTTATCGTTTAGCCCTCTTTCAATGTAGTGACTGGTCATTCCCCACAGTGTACCAAAAAAGGTTGAATCTGTCTGGTAAGCATAATTCCAGGATTTTTCGGCTCTTTCCCACTGAAAGCATTGTTCCAGGAGCGATGTATACTCAAAATTAACAGAACCATAAACTAGGTATGGATCTAATTCAAAGGCCTTATCAAAAAAGGATAATGCTTTTTCATAATCCTTAAACCCTATGTTATATAGTTCCCCGCCCCTCATATTCACACTCGCAGATAAAGGATCAATTGCAAGAGCTTTATTAAACATTATTTCGGCTTCTTCCTTCCTGTCTTTACTCCCAGGTGATAGCATATTGCTATACCAAAGGTATGCTGGAGTATACTTAGGGCTCAAGTTAATAGCTTTTTTAAAGTATTCTTCTGCCGTTTTTTTATCATCTTTCCAATGGCTGCTTATTTGATTGCCTCCATATAAGACACCTAAAACAGCAAAGGCTTCTCCCAATTGTGGTTCAATACGTAAGGCTTTGCGAGCATGATCTTCCGATTTCTGAAAAATTATACTGCGTTCTTCATTAGATACTGTCCAACGTTTTATGACACCTAGAGAATAAAAACCATCAGCAATTGCACTTTCTGCCAAGGCATATTGTGGATCTTTTTCTAATGCTTTTTCAAAATATTCAATTGATCGAAGGACAGCTCTTTCTTGGTTTTGATTCCAAAGGAAACGACCCTGCATATACAAATCAAGTGCTTCCGGATGTTCAGTAATACCTCGCCGTTTAACAATATCTTCACCAAAAAGTTTAATTTTCATTTGACTTACGATAGCATTGGAAATCTCTTCCTGAACTTTAAAAATCTCCTTGAATTTCCTATCATAGGTATTAGACCATAAATGGTACCCATCACTTACACGAATCAGCTGTGCTGTAATTCGAATATCTTCGCCAAATTTTCGAACACTCCCTTCAAGAACATGTGCAACTGCCAGTTTTTTACCTATGATGCGTATGTCCTCATTCTTCCCTTTAAATGCAAACGAAGATGTTCTTGCTGCCACACGAAGTGTCTTGATCTGGGCAAGGGCATTCAGTATTTCTTCGGTCATTCCATCGCTGAAATATTCATTCTCCTTATCGGTGCTCATATTGGCGAAAGGAAGAACTGCAATGGAAAGATTGTCAGGAGCTTCTTCACCAAATGGATTCAGCAATATAAATCCAGCAACTAATACAACCGATGCAGCAGAAATAACATATATATACCAGTTTGATTTGTTCTCAAGTTTTGCGGTAACCTTAGATAAATCTGTTTCCGGGAGTCCATGAGACGTGATACAATAAACTTTTACTTCCTGTCCAACACCTTTTAATTGTGGTTTCCCAAGGTATTTCGTGGTGAAATCTGCTTCCCGAACCAGGGCATCATTCACTTTATTTGAGATGGCGATTCCGCCGGGAGCTGAAAAAGGTTCTATTCTTGCAGTTATATTTACATCATCGCCAATAATATCATTTTCTTTCTCTAAAAATTCACCGAGGTGAATACCAATTCGTAACGACAGATTTTCGATTGATCTTGCTTTTTCCTGGATCTTTAGACAGCATTGCACTGCATTGGTGATAGTGTCAAAGGTGAGAATGAGTCCATCACCTACTTCTTTGATCCAGTGTCCACTATGGGATTCTACGAGTGGTTTTAATTCAGAACGTTGCAGATCAAGAAGATCACTTGCTTTTTGTTGATCTTCAGCGGTGAGTTTTGTAAAACCGACAATATCGGTAAATACAATAGCAGCGAGTTTGCGGGTGGGTTCAGGCATAGTTTTTAGACCTGCCCTTTTATATTAAAGCTTTTCCTGTAAGTAATAGGGAACAATTCAGAAAAGGCCCTCACGGAACTCATTTTCTCACTGATCTCAATTGCTATATTATATTGACCCGCATTAAGATAACATTTTGCTTCAAGGTCATACAAAGCGGTCCGCCACTTTTTAGATTCCTGAACTTTTTCAATCAACTTTAATGATTCATTAAAATCATCTTTGCCCCAATGATCCCAAGCTTGAGCTGCGTAAATAGGGTTAAAATCAATTTTATTTGTTGAATTATAATCGTTAGCCAATTGTATCATTTTTCGAATTTGAGCAGAAATCGAATCACTTTCTTTTTCATCTGCTAGAATAATGACGTTTAAATATCCCATCAAAAGACGATTTTGGACATCTGTTTGTTCGATCCATTTTTCCATATTTTTAAGAATCTGGTGTGCTTTTTGGGGTTTATTCATCATCAAATAGGTTTCTATCATGACCCAGGAAGCCATAATGGAAGGCTGCTTTAAGTAGGGATCATTAAAGTTTATTGCTTCTTCGTAATAGCTTAGGCCTTCCCTGGACTCACCCTTCATCAGGTATATATTGCCTAAATGTATTTTTCCTGCAAATTGGGTGCCTTCTGATTCTTTTTTATCAATCTGGCTTTCTGCAAGCATCTCTGCCCGATCTATTTTGCCTAAATATAATAATGGTGCAATCACCATTGGATTTTCCGGTTCGATGCTCAAGACTTTATCAATATCGGACTCTGCCTTTATTTTATCACCTAAAGCTAAGTGATATTGTCCTCGGTAGAGATATCCAACAGCATTTTCGGGAAATAATTCAAGGTATTTTTCAACTTTTCTTAACCCGCGCTTGAACAGTTCCCTATTCAGGTAAATATCAAAAATATGAACATAGGCTGTGGCAAATCCCGGATCCAAATAGACTGCACTCTCGAAAGCATCCAGAGCTTCCAGCATATTGGCCCGGCCATGATAAATTGTTTCTGCGTAGTAGTACCAGTGCTCCTTATTATCTGGTTCTTTTTGGGTGAAAATTTCGAAAATAGATTCTGCATCCAAATAGTCTTCCCGAATAATGAGTTCTGTCCCGCGGATGATTTCCTGTTCATCCGGGGTGATATTCGACAATTCGGACAACTTTTCTAAAGTCTCATGACTGTCATTAAAATAATAAGCCCAAAGCTGGGTATCAGCTAATTTGAAATAAGCCTGTTTAAACTTGGGGTCTAAAGAGATTGCCTGTTTAAATGCATCTATGGATTCATCATAAAGGGTTTGATAAAGATAATCAATTCCTTCCAGGTAATAATTATAAGCTGACATATTGCCTGTGGTCTTTTCACGAACATCAACATCTAACACCTCACCCGCTGCCTGAATCTTAAGATCTTCCTGAATTAATTTTGTTAACTCATCCACCATGGAATATATATCCATCCCATTCACCTGCCTTGAATGGGAGATGGTACCATCAACGACGGCAAGGACATTCCCTGTAACTTGTTGTTTATTATCCAAGGAAATAATATTCCCGGTGAGCATATGTTCTGCACCGGCTTTCCGGGCAACATCCAGTGCTATTGATTGGTCAATCTCCCTGCTGTCAATACCCATTTGTTTTTGAATGGCAAATAATCGCTGGGAACTGAACACTTTAAAATCTTTTATGCCGGACAGGTCTGCGATAAGTAATTCCTGGACAATTTGACCCAGCCTTGATGAATTTTCTTCTGCAAGATTTTCAAAATTAAAAATTGCGAAGGAGTTTTTTATGACATCAACTTGTTCTTCACCGGGTTTAATGAAAGCAATAAAAATAAGGATAGCTCCAACAGCAGCTGCGGCTAAACCCAAGCCAATTTTATTAAAACCGCTGCCTTCCAGTTTTGCGGTAACCTTAGATAAATCCGTTTCCGGGAGTCCATGAGAAGTGATACAATAAACTTTTACTTCCTGTCCAACACCTTTTAATTGTGGTTTCCCAAGGTATTTCGTGGTGAAATTTGCTTCCCGAACCAGGGCATCATTCACTTTATTGGAGATGGCGATTCCGCCGGGAGCTGAAAAAGGTTCTATTCTTGCAGTTATATTTACATCGTCGCCGATAATGTCACCTTCTTTAACCAATATTTCCCCGAGATGAACGCCTATCCGTAACGACAGATTTTCGATGGATCTTGCTTTGTCCTGGATCTTTAGACAGCATTGCACTGCATTGGTGATGGTATCAAAAGTAAGGATAAGTCCATCACCAACTTCTTTCACCCATTTTCCACCGTGGGATTCTACGAGTGGTTTTAATTCAGAACGTTGCAGGTCAAGGAGATCACTGGCTTTTTGCTGATCATCTGCTGTGAGTTTGGTAAAACCGACAATATCGGTAAAGACAATAGCGGCGAGTTTGCGGGTGGATTCAGGCATTTTTAATTACTTCTTAAACCACCCTAAATTAATTGAGGAACAATGATTCCTGTACGTCGTCCCATCCTTATCAAAGGAGGGGATCGAGGGGTGGTTTAAAAATAGTGAAATCATTTACTTGTTCTACATATATTGAGATTATTGCATTTTTCCCGTCTTGCTTAACTCAATGAGCGAAGACGTGGCTTGTCTGCCGACAGGCAGTCAATCCCATTCTTTTCAAGTCATTCGAGATTGCTTCTTCGCCTGTAAAAATAGGCTCCTCGCAATGACATGGTTTTTTCCATCAATCCAAATTTTGAACTTTCCGTATTTCTGTAATCAAATCTTTAAATGGCGGATAATCCTGGATATTCGCCATTTCTGCATCATGCAATAAATATCCAATCCAGGCGTTTTTGGGCTTCACCTCATACACTTTTCTCAATTCCTGAATGGCAAGGTCATATTCACCTACGAGTGCATAAATATTGGCTAAATGATAATTATAATCCCCACCCTGCAGTTTATCTGTCTCAATTGATTTTAGTGAAATTGCTTTTTCACCAAGCCTAACTGCTTCTTCTTTTTTACTCAAATAGGCAAGAATCTTTCCTTTGGACAATAGCATCCGGGCATCATCGGGTAATTCTTCCAACTTGTCATTCACATCATCCAAGGCATCTTCAAACAATTGTTTCGATTTTTCCCCATTACCTTTTGTTTTGTAAATGATAGCTTTCCAGTATAAATCACTGACGTAACCTGTTTGATATACCGCATCTTCAGATTTTCTTCGCTCAAGATGCTTTAATGCCATGTTATAATCCCCCGTAATCACATAATAATAAGCTATATCTACATGGAACCAAGTATCATGATCAACCTTATTTGCTTCATCCACTATTTTTCTATATTCATCAAGGTCACCGTTTCTTCCAAATTTTTCTATCTCCTTTAAATATAAACCAAATGATACTTCCATTCCCAACTCGGTGGCAATTGCAAAATAATGATCAAATTTCTCTGCATTCCCCACCATAGTGGCCATTCCAACTAATTGACTTGGGTAAAGATAATTTTTTGGATCCAGAACCATACATTTTTCCATCAGATCATAGGAGTCCTGGAATTTTCCTTGCCGTCTGTAAACAAGTGCTTGCCGCCAAAATGTTTCACTATTATTTGGATCGAGACGTATGGCTAAATCAAATTCCTTTAACGCTTTTTCATAATCAGCCAGCACATAATGGTAGAAGCCTAGACCCTGGTGCACTTCTGCCAAGAGTGGATCAAGTTCCATGGCTCTATCTAAAGTGGCTTTTGCTTTGGCTAAACGGGCTTCACTGCGGTCGCTTCCAAAGAAATAGATCCAAGCGTGTATTACCCCCAGTTCCGATTGGATATAAGCAGATTGCGGATCCAGCAAAGCTGCTTTCTCTAATAATTCTTGTTTTTTAAAATTATCATCGGCAATAAAAAATTTCAGAGATTTCGTTTTGTGGAGTAACTCATAAGCATCCGGATTGGTGGTCATTGTTTTGTTTAAACGTTCTATGTCCTTGTCCGTCATTTCCGTTTCCAATGCTGCGGCTATGCTCTTTGCCACTTCGGTCTGGACCGTGAAAATATCATCCAGGGTACGGTCATACATTTCTGCCCAGAGATGTTCATCTGTTTCCGCATCAATCAACTGTCCAGTAATACGAACTTTATCTCCGGACCGCCGCACGCTTCCTTCCAAAATATTGGTTACACCCAATTCCTTGGCAATATCCTTCAAATTCATTTTGGTATCTTTATACTGCATGATGGATGTGCGAGAAATGACCTTTAGACCTTCAATCTTGGACAAATATGTGATGATATCTTCCGTAATGCCGTCACTGAAGTAATCGGAATTACCTTCTTCACTCATGTTATCAAACGGCAAGACAGCGATGGATTTACGTTCGTCTTTTGGTTTATCGGGAGTGGTATCACGTATAAAGAATAAAACCCCAGCCAAAACCAAAGCACCTACGCCGGCTATAAGTCCCATATTCATTCCGGATGATTTTTTAGCACTGTTTGCTTCAAGTGATTCCGGAGTTGGCGCCACACCCATTTGGGTGAAAATAGAATAAACCTTGATGGGCTTGTCCACGCCTTTTAAAAGCTGCTCTTCCTGGAAGGCAGTACTAATCTCTGGTTTATTCCTGATGTCTTCGTGAACCCGCTCGGAAACGCAAATTCCACCCGGTTCAGCTAAGGGCTCCAATCGTGATGCAATATTCACACCGTCGCCAAATACGTCACCATCCTTTTGAATCACATCACCCACATGGATTCCGATTCGTAGCGTTAAATCTGGATTATGAGCAAGGATTCGTTGAATCTCCAATGCACAAGTAACAGCCATAACGGCACTGGGGAATGATATTAAAACGCCATCGCCGATCTCTTTCAGCCATTCGCCCTTAAAATTTTCGACAATGGGACGGAGTAATGCTCGATTTTGTTTGAGCAAATTCATGGCTTTGGCCTCGTCCCGACCCATGAGTTCTGTAAAACCCACAATATCGGTGAATACGATGGCGGCTAATTTTCTTTCTTCTGTGGACATAGTATTCTTCTCTTCCTTCAGTTTGAATTTAGGAAAAAGTATTGAAGGATATTTGAATTATAAATGAGGAAAAGTCAAATTGCATACAATTAATCCCACTTATTTAAAGGGGGTTTAGGATTATAAAAATACGGGATGCAGGTTGGGTTTTTCTCGTAGCCACCAATTCTTAAGTCAAGAATTCTCCTTGGGTGGAGTGGCATCCTATAATTTTAGGTGTGGAATAATTGACTCAAGTATTGGAAGAGAAATATTATTTTTAAAACCACTCGAGATTGCCGCATTCCTCCGCAAGATTGCGGATCCATTCGCAATGACATATTAATTTTTTACATTTCAGGTTCAGGATTGCCTTTATCCTTATAGGCTGAATATCCTAAAAGGGCGACCATAATGACCAAAACCCAAAGCGTGGCATGATGATATTCTGCACCAGAATAAGTGATCAATTCAACAAATCGACCGATCAATAATGAAATCCGTCCCATGACAGCAAATCCAAATGATGCACCAAAAGAGATCATAAGGAAATAAATCCCAACGCGGGTGACTTTTCCAAAATTTCCTGTATGCTCTTTTGAGAAAAAGAAATACAATAATCCAGTAACGGTTCCCACCAAAATGACCAGGTTATTGAAATGAGATGCGCCCAACAGACTAAACATAGGGAGATCAGAATTTGCTAGTGGAATAATTGTTCCCCTGATCTGTCCAAGTACATTGGAGTTAAGATAACCATAAGCACGAAGTCCTGCCGCCATACCAACCGTATAGGCAATCCCCCACCGTGCAAACCAACTCAATTTTTTAAAAAGGCTCAGCAACATCATGATCCCCAACGCAAAGGGGATCAAATAGATCAAATGCATATCATGACCTTTATC
>Ga0207991_1000553_pt1 | contig 24857 bp, 23 predicted proteins | sample ETN07SmetaG_FD_185786 | JGI IMG/M metagenome (GOLD analysis project Ga0207991, IMG submission 185786) | Marine microbial and viral communities from oxygen minimum zone, Eastern Pacific Ocean - ETNP2014F14-07SV275 (SPAdes) (version 2) | ecosystem: Environmental > Aquatic > Marine > Oceanic ...
GACCAAAATACTGTTATCGATGGCAAAGTGATGACTTCTCAGGGTGTAGGAACTGCAATAGACTTCGCTCTTAAAATTGTCAGAGAACTGCAAGGAGAATCCTCATTTAAAGAACTCAAAGAAAGTATTTTGGCTTAACTTTCCTCACACATCAAACGAAGTTTAGATATATATCTTTTATATTTAAAGCTAATCAGAGCACCCTAAACATTTTGATGTGCTCAATTCCAGCTTCTTTATAAACCTCGCCAACACAAACAAAACCAAGATCTAAATAGAAACTATGAGCGTGCCATTGCGAAGACAACCAAACCTTTTCTAGACTCATGTCTTGGGCACACTTAATGAGCTCTTTCATAATCAACTTGCCAATTCCAAGGCCTCGGCAATTCTTTAGAACAGCGACCCTACCAATATGACCATCACTTAGTATTCTGCCAGTGCCTATTGGCACACCATCAACAAAAGTCAAAACGTGTTTCGCTTTGCCATCAAGGCCATCGATTTCTAGCTCCTCTGGTACATTCTGCTCGTCAACAAAAACCTCGTATCTTATTGCACAGATGTTCTCAGTATGGGATTCATAGTCACAAATTATGGATGTAGTATTCATTCAAATTTATATTGTCTAAAAGGTCACAAAAAATAGGTTGATTGCAAGAGCAAAATATATTGAAGCTGCAAGTATGTTAAGGTTCTTGTTTACCGTTTTCGATTTCTTGAGTATGTCTTCAAGAAAACTAGCTAGATATGCAATTGATGTAAAGACACAAAGCGCACTGAGGATAAATAACAGTCCAAGTAAAGATATTTGGATTGAGACATTGTCATTACTGGTGTTTACAAACTGTGGCAAAAAAACCAAAAAAAAGAGTGCCACCTTTGGATTAGTCAAATTCATAATAACGCCAGTAAAGTAGTAAGAGCGATTTGTACTGTCTTTGTCAGTTGCGCCTAAATTTAACTCTTTGTTTTGAACCGAAAGCCATGCAAGATAAAGAAGGTAGAATGCACCAATTATTTTTAGTCCATTAAAGGCAATGGCACTGGTTTGAAAGATAACGCTAACGCCTATCGCAACAAGGACTGTGTGGGCTATCAATCCTGTACATAGTCCCAGTGTGGTATAAAAACCAATCTTCCATCCCTTTAAAGCTGAGTGAGACATAACAAAGATATTATCTGGACCTGGAACAAGGCTTAATACTACCGAGGCAGTAACAAAAGCTATTATTGTTTCAGTACTTAATATTTCAAACATTTACTGTTCAATAATAAACTATTGACTAAAAACTTCATTTGGATTCCGAAAAGATTTAAATTCAAGAGCGTTCTGAGAATAGTCCTCAAGAAACATTGTTGCTTGCTCTCCAGGCATACCTTCAAACCTAATAGTAGGTTCAATAATAAACAGAATTCCTGCTGATTTTAATTTATCAGCTAGATTATGAAATAAGTCCCAATCAATGACACAACCAAAGTGTGGTAATGGAACCTCTACATTGTCCACCCTAGAGTCAGACTCAAGTTCTTTTATCGTCTGACCAATATGCAAAGATAACTGATTTCCAAAGAAATCAAAATCAACCCAACTTTCTGTACTTCTACCCTCTTGACAACCCAAAAGATCGCCATAAAACCTTCTTGTAGAATCAAGATCGTTAACTGTATATGCTAAATGAAAAACACTCATAATCTATATAGTTATGTATTACCCATAATTAAGCCAACAAGAATCAACGTTAAACCAGTAACTCTATTTTGCCATAATATTTTTTTAGGGTCTGATAGTAAAGACTTTGATATTTCAGCAAGCATTGTATAGCCAGTCATTACGATTAAGTCAACACCAATCAATGTTGCAGTAAAAATTACACAGGTAGAAAGTTTAAGTGCTGTTAAATCTATAAATAATGGTATTAATGCAAGAAAAAAAACTGTACCCTTAATATTAGTTAAATTCACAAAAAAACCTTGAAAAAGTCCTTTTAAAGGGCTAAAACTACTCTGCAATACCTCTTTAGATGTAGATATTTGTTCAATTTTTTTAAGCCACTGCATGATACCTAACGCTATTAAATAGATCATTCCAACGGCCTTTATTACTTTAAAGATAGCTGGAAACTGATCAATTAAAACTCCCAGACCAAAAAGCAAAAATATAATTTGACTTATCAAACCAAATTGCAAGCCAATTACTGAAAACAGTGACCTCTTAAAGCCATACTGAGTTCCCTGACTTATTGAAAAAATAGCACCAGGTCCTGGTGAAATGCTAATAAAAAGTGCAGATGCTAATAGGCCAAGCCAGATAGTTAAATCCATTATTATATTTTGTTAGTTTCGAATGGAGTTATTGAGAATTTTCTGCATTGCAGTTCCAACAGTAATCAAATGTTTGATCATTATCTTCAAAGCATTGATCACATTGCCAAGTTATTGAGCTTATATCAGTATCAAACGACTCAACAATTTTTAGGGCTTCTTCTAAATCATCATCTTTTAATAGCCAAACTTCTGGCCAAGTATCAAAGGGAGCTAGACCACCTGCAGCACTTGATGCAAATTCATTATTAAGGGCTACCTCAAAACCATGATTAATCAAAACGTTTTTGACATTTAGAACCATTATTCGATTTTCATTAGTATAGATAAGCTTCATTATTAGGTTCAGTCGAAAAAGCTAAATAAATAGAGCTGCCAAACCTAGAAATGCAACAAATCCAATGACATCAGTAATGGTAGTCAATATTACGCCTCCAGCCAAAGCCGGATCTATCTTTAGCCTAGTAAGTAAGAGCGGTAAGAAGGCACCAGAAAAAGCTGCCACAACTAAATTAACAATGACTGCTACGGCTATAATAAAACTAAGCAAAAGGTCTGAAAACCAGTAGTAAGTTATCAGTGCTATCACTATCGACCAAATAATTCCATTAAGCACACTAACAGCGACCTCTTTATTTATTAAAACTCTAATATTGGCTGCGCTTACCCTTCCTGTAGCAATACCTCTAGTTACAATAATTAAAGTTTGAGTACCAGCAATACCGCCCATACTTGCTACCACTGGCATTAAAATTGCTAGTGCAATTTTTTGCTGCAATGTTGCTTCAAAAAGACCAATAAAGTAGACCGCAATAAACGCAGTAACTAAGTTAACTCCAAGCCAAATACTGCGACGCCTTGAGCTTAAAAAAATTGGTGCAAATACGTCCTCATCTTCATCCAAACCTACCATTGACATGACAGAGTGTTCAGCCTGATCACGTATAACATCTACCACATCATCAATAGTAATTCTTCCAACTAATTGGTTATTTTCATCAATAACAGGTGCTGAAATTAAATTCCTTTCTTCGAATAGAAGTGCGACTTCTGATTCATCAGTTTCTGCACTAATAGGTTTAGAGTGATCACTATTAATTAAAGACAAGATAGTTTGCTCTGGCTCTTCAGTTAGGATAGTTGTAATAAGGAGAGAGCCTAAATAATTATAATTTCTATCAACAACAAATACTTGGTCAGTATCGACTGGCATCTCTTTAAGTAATCTAAGGTAACGAGTTACAGCTCGAATTGTGACATCTGGTCTAACTGTAATAAAGTCTGTGTTCATTAAACCACCCGCAGAATTCTCTGGATAACTCAAAATTTTATCTAGATGTTCTCGGTGTTTAAAATCAAGCGTAAGCAACAAACTATGGACAGCTGATTCGGGAAGGTTTGGAACAATATCAGCTAAGTCATCTGTATCTAATTTTTCAGTAGCCTTAACAAGTGTATCAACTGACATTTCACTAATCAATTGAGATTGGACATCTTCGCTTACTTCTTTTAAAACCTCACCCTGAATTGAAGATCCTATGCTAGGCCAAAGAATCGATCTATCTTTAGGTTGTAGGGCTTCTAATAGACGTGAAATTTCACCAGGATGAAGTTCTTTAATTTGAGCTTTAGCCTCATCAAGATTCGATGCTTCAAGTGCAATCATTAAATTTTTCAGACTCACTTCGAAAGTCGTGAGTTCAACTTCAGCCATAATTATAATCCCTCAATCGCTATTGCATAACAAGCAAAGCTTGTTATGCAATAAATACAACATATTATAATTTATATAGCCTAACCTCTGTGGTTATGTAGCTTTTCTTTGTGTTTAATTATTTGTGAATCTAACTTGTTGATCAGTTGATCAATTGATACATACATATCAGTGCTTTGTGCCTTGGCAAAAAGATCTGTCCCACTTAAATGTATCGTTGCCTCGGCCATTTGGACGTCTTTTTGAACCTCTAAAATCATATTGACATTCATGACATTGTCAAAGTGGTGTTTAATTTTTGAGAGTTTTTCGTTTGTGTGTTTCTTGATAGCTGAAGTAATATCAAGGTGATGGCCAGAGATGTGTAGTTGCATTTTTACTCCTTAGATTAATGAAATAAAATTTTGATTTTTGCAACTCTATTGTTTCATAAATCTGTAAGCAATATAAACTTTTTTTTCTTTTATTTAGATGAAATTACAGAAAGTTTAAACCCAATGATTAGGATATAATTATTCTTTTAAATTATTTTGAAACTGAAATGTTAACGACATCTAAACATTTAAGACGATACACTATACGAAGATACACTCTTCATTCATATTTATCAATGGCGGTTTTTTTGCCCTAATACGGCAATCGATTTAGTTTCAAAAGCCCCATTATGGGGCTTTTTTGTTTTTATTAGGAATTTATTATGTCTAACTTAATGTCTAACTATTCACCACTTGATGTTACTTTTACAAATGGAAATGGATGTTGGCTAACTGACTCGGAGGGAAAAAAATATTTGGATGCCCTTTCTGGGATTGGTGTTGTTAACCTCGGTCACTGCCATCCAGCAATTACCCAAAGCATTATTGAGCAATCACAAGCGCTTTTGCATACGTCAAATGTTTATCGAATCGGAAACCAAGAAAGATTAGCTGAGCGCCTTTGTAAGTTATCTAATATGGATAAGGCTTTTTTTGCTAATTCTGGTGCTGAAGCTAATGAAGCGGCAATCAAAATAGCTAGACTTTACGCGCGCTCTAAAAACATCAAAAATCCAATTATTTTGACCGCAAATAAAAGCTTCCATGGACGAACAATGGCAACCCTATCTGCCACAGGTAATAGCAAAGTTCAAGCTGGTTTCTCCCCTTTAATGAGTGAGTTTATTCATGTCGATTTTGATGATATTGAGGCCATTAAGAAATATAATGAAAATAAAGATATTGTTGCATTAATGGTTGAGCCAATTCAAGGAGAAGCTGGAGTTATAATTCCACAAAGTGACTACTTAAATAAAGTGAAATCAGTTTGTGATGAAAATGACTGGCTCTTTATTCTTGATGAAGTACAGTCAGGTATGGGTAGAACAGGCAAACTCTTTGCTCACCAATATAACAACCTTACTCCTGATATCCTTTGCTTAGCTAAGGGCCTAGGTAATGGTGTTCCGATTGGAGCATGCCTCGCCAAAGGAAAAGCAGCTGAAATGCTTATTCATGGAAGCCATGGCTCAACTTTTGGAGGAAATCCTTTAGTAACAAGGGTTGCCTTAAGCGTTCTTGATGTTTTTGAGAATGATTCAATTCTTGACAATGTTAACGCAATGAGTCAGTACTTTGAAGTTCAGCTTAAATCAAAACTAATAGATTGCAAAGTCGTTAAAGAGATTCGTATTAAAGGACTCATGATAGGTATTGAGCTTGATGAAAATAGTATCGATTGTAGTAAGCTAGTTCAAAAAGCGCTAGATGATGAGTTGCTAATTAATATTACTGGAAACTCGATTAGGATGTTGCCACCACTTATAATATCCAAAGAAGAGGTAAACATCTTGATTAAAAAGATTATAAAACTTATAAATTCCTAGGAAAAGATTATGACAAAGCACTTTATCGATTTTGACGATCACTCACTAGAGATTTTACAAAATATTATAGACCGAGCAATCTCTCTTAAAAAAGAGCATAAAGCAGGCCATGTGAATAATTCGCTTAATAATAAAACACTAGCAATGATTTTCGACAAGTCATCTACTCGTACTAGGGTTTCTTTTGAAGCAGGCATGACGCAACTTGGCGGTCAATCACTTTTTCTATCTGAAAAAGATATACAACTAGGAAGAGGAGAGCCGATTACTGATAGCGCAATCGTTATAAGTTCGATGGTTGATGCAGTAATGCTGAGACTTTCATCCCATGAAGATATTATTGAATTCTCAAAGCATTCAAGTAAACCAGTCATTAATGCCCTTTCTGACGAATCTCATCCTTGTCAAATACTTGCTGATTTAATGACTTATCAGGAACAAAGAGGGGCGATCAAAGGCAAGAAAATTGCCTGGATAGGAGATGGATGTAATGTTTGTCAAACCTATATGCAAGCTGTAAACATATTCGACTTTTCATTATCCATTGCAACTCCTGATGGTTACGAGCCATCTCAATCGTATGTTGATAAATATCAAAACAATATCGAGTACTTTAATAAACCGTTAGATGCCTGCATAGACGCTGATATTATTGTTACTGACGTTTGGACTAGTATGGGCCAAGAATCTGAACAAAAAGAGCGAGAATTAGCGTTTAAAGGCTTTCAGGTTGATGAAGAGATGATGTCTAAGGCAAAAAATGATGTAATTTTTATGCATTGCCTTCCTGCCTACAGAGGAAAAGAGGTGAGCGCAGATGTGATTGACGGCAAACAGAGTGTTATATGGGATGAAGCTGAAAATCGACTACATGTCCAAAAAGCATTATTACTCTATCTTATAGAGAATTAGTCACTCTGAGATAACTTAAGTTTTGCTTCTTGATAAAACTTTACACCTCTTTCAACTTTTTCTCGGCCCTTGGAAACTCTCCAATTGTTAGTATCTCTCAAAGAATATACACAGCCACAATACTCTTGCTGATAAAAATTTTCTTTTTTTGATAACTCTAGCATTCTTGAAGAGCCACCTTTTTTTCTCCAATTAAAGTCCCAATAAGGAACATTATGTGGCTTAGATGATCTAGCGCCTGAATCATTAATTTGATTCATATCTTTCCATCGAGATATACCTAGTGTTGATGAAATAATGTCAAAGTTATTTTCGGAAGCATATCTAGCCGTTCTTTCAAAGCGCATATCAAAACATGTTGTACATCTCTTCCCTCTTTCAGGCTCATTCTCTTGCCCTTTTGTCCTCTTAAACCAGTCATCACGATCATAATCGGCATCAATTATTGGCATACCAAGCTTTTGGGCAAAGCGAACGTTCTCTTCCTTTCGAAGCTGGTATTCTTCAACAGGGTGAATATTTGGGTTGTAGAAAAAAATTGTTGTATCAATATCCGAGGCGGCTAATGCCTCCATAACTTCACCAGCGCAAGGAGCGCAACATGAATGAAGTAGTAGTTTTTTCTCGCCATTAGGGGTTTTTAGCTTTGGGCGCTCATAAGAGCTCAATGAATAATTTATCTGAGACATAACTTAACCTTTTTTAACACTTCCCAGACCTCTCTTTTAAGTTTATTATTTTTTAGAATATCTCTTGGGTGATGGGTGGAAAATAGAAAAGATAAATCCGAATTAACCTCTGAACCCATAACTAATACAGCCTTTGCAGGATTAGCCCTAATGCACTCATCAAGATTATCTTTTTCAATTGACCTTAAGCAAACATTGCTTAACGTTAAATCAATGGAAGTCAATATTTTTATTAATAAATCTTGGCTTTCACCTGGCTCACAAAAAGAATCTTGAGAGGTAGTTTCAATTATCAAACATTTCACTTCAGGAATTACTTTTTTTTCGGAATCACTTTGAGAATAGAAAAAATCAGGTATCCCTAGGGCTTCTAGATAGTTATTTCTATTTTTTATCGTCATATCTGAGGGTGCGCCTTTTCTACATTTGCCATCACTTTATTTAAAGCATTAACATATGCCTTGGCTGAAGAAGTAATAATATCGGTATCAACTCCCTGACCATTGACAATTTTCCCTTCATGTTCAAGGCGAACATTAACTTCGCCAAGCGAGTCTGTTCCTTGGGTTACATTTGTAACTGAATATAGTTGGAGTTTTGGCTTAATATTAACTAAAGACAATATAGCAGTAAAGGCAGCATCAACTGCGCCCGACGTTTTTGCTGAGGCACTTTGCTCATTTCCATTAATTGATAGTGTTATATCAGCAGTATTATCTTTTCCAGTTTCAGCAGAAACTTTGAGAGAAACTAATCGAATAACTTCTGTTGCTTCAGTTTGTGCTTCAGTAACTAAGGCTTGAAGATCTTCATCGAAAATATCATGCTTTTTATCAGCCAAGGTCTTAAAACGAGAAAATGCATCATTTAATGCCTCGTCTGATTCAAAATCAACCCCGAGTTCACCAAGCCTAACTTTGAAAGCATTTCTGCCAGAGTGCTTACCTAGAACTAAAGAATTAGCATTCCATCCAACATCTTCTGCCCTCATAATCTCATAAGTTTCTCTGTGTTTAAGAACGCCGTCTTGATGAATTCCGGCCTCATGAGCGAAAGCATTAGCACCAACAATTGCTTTATTAGGCTGAACAACAAACCCTGTGATTGAGGAAACCAGCCTTGAGGCAGCTAAAATATTTGTAGCATCAATATTTGTATCACAACCAAAAACATCTTGTCTAGTTCTAACCGCCATAACAACCTCCTCAAGAGATGTGTTACCTGCCCTCTCACCCAGGCCATTGATGGTGCACTCTACTTGTCTAGCGCCACTTAAAACTGCCGCGAGGGAGTTAGAAACTGCAAGACCAAGGTCGTTATGACAATGAGCTGAAAATATTGCTTTATCAGAGTTTGGAATTCTTTCAATAAGCTTTCTCATAGTCTCACCAAACTGATGAGGGATGTTATAACCAACCGTATCAGGAATATTAATTGTTGTGGCACCTGCTTTAATTGCTGCTTCAATGATTCGACACAAAAAATCAATATCGGATCTACCAGCATCTTCAGGGCTGAACTCAATATTATCTGTAAATTTTGTTGCTCTTTTAACTGAGCGAACAGCTTGACTTACAACTTCATCTGGAGTCATTCTCAGCTTCATCTGCATATGAATATCAGATGTCGCAATAAAGGTATGAATTCTAGCTGAATTTGCACCTTTTATAGATTCCCCTGCACGATCAATGTCTTTATCAAGGGCTCTTGCTAGAGAACAAACTGTTGAATCTTTAACCGCTCTTGCTACAGCCTGAACTGCTTCAAAATCGCCTTGTGATGCAATTGCAAAGCCAGCCTCAATAACGTCAACTCTCATTTTTTCTAAAATTTTAGCAATACGCACCTTTTCGTCCTTTGTCATCGAGGCGCCTGGCGATTGCTCACCATCTCTAAGGGTTGTATCAAAAATAATTAATTTGTCGGACATAAGTTTGCTCCTTTTGTAGTTTCGAATTTTATCTCAAGTTTTAGTGATAGACCTTCGTCTATTATGATTAATTAATGCCTTACGGCAATAATCGCAACAAAGCAAAGAGCTTGCTTAGTGAATGTGAAGTCGACAATTTAAAATCTATATACATAGGATGTGATTATAAAGTAACTAAAGTCGCTTAACATTTTTTTTCTCAATCCGCTTTTTATTAATACCAACTATTGTAATAAATGGTCCGGAAAGCATATACACAAAAAAGCCAGTAAATAAAAATATATTTGGCCTCGAAAGCAACACAATTAAACTTAATACGATAGCTAAAAGAAATCTAAATGAAGCCTTTTTGGAGTCCAACTCCTTAAAGCTATAGTAACGCACATTACTAACCATAAGAAGTCCACAAACTATTGTTATGCCAATACCAATGTAGTAGCTTAGAGAGACTATACCAAAATCAAAGTATTCAAACTTCCAAAATTTTAGCCATATCATACTAGCAATAACACCTGCCGCTGCAGGTGAAGGGAGGCCTTGAAAATAGCGCTTATCAGAAATGCCAACTTGAGTATTGAATCTTGCAAGTCTTAGGGCTGCACAAGCTAAAAAGATGAAGGCAGCAAGCCAACCAACTCTTCCCATGTCAGATAAAGACCATTCATAGACAAGAAGAGCTGGAGCAACACCAAACGAGACTAAATCAGCAAGTGAGTCATACTGAGCTCCAAAAGCACTTTGAGTATTTGTTAGTCGCGCGACCCGCCCATCTAATGTATCCCACATCATAGCAATCATTATTGAAATGGCTGCTAAAGTAAAGTCACTATTAATTGATGCAATAATGGAATAAAAACCCGCAAACATCCCAAATGTAGTTAGAATGCTTGGCAGTAAATAAATGCCTCTAGTTGGTATTTTCTCAGTCACAATTACTTAAAATAAGCTGATACAATCTAAAGATTTAGTTTTTAGATTGGTCCACTAATTTATTTTTTGCAATCCAAGGCATCATAGAGCGCAAACTCTCACCAACTGTTTCTATTTGGTGTTTGCGTTGAACTTCACGACGGGCTGGCAAGTCACCAACATTACTAATAAACTCCTTAGTAAAAGCACCACTTTGAATCTCACTTAGAATTTTCTTCATTTCAGCTTTTGTTTCATCAGTTACAATTCTAGGACCTCTTGTAACGTCTCCATACTCAGCTGTATTAGAAATTGAATAACGCATATTAGAAATTCCGCCTTCATACAATAAATCTACTATTAGTTTGAGCTCATGCATACATTCAAAGTATGCCATCTCTGGTTCATATCCTGCTTCTACTAGAGTCTCAAATGCTGCTTGAAGAAGTGCAGTTGTTCCACCACACAGAACCACTTGCTCTCCAAACAAGTCTGTCTCAGTTTCCTCTCTAAAGCTTGTCTCAAGTATGCAAGTTCGACCTCCACCGATTGCTGATGCATATGAAAGCGCAATATCCTTAGCATTACCCGTAGCATCTTGCTTAATCGCAATTAAATCAGGAATACCACCGCCCTTAACAAATTCAGAGCGGACAGTATGACCAGGAGCCTTAGGTGCTATCATAATGACGTCTAGGTCTTCTCTTGGAATAATTAAATCAAAATGGATGTTGAGTCCATGTGAAAATGCTAAAGCAACACCTTGCTTTAAGTTTGGTTCAATATTTTCTGAGTAAATATTTGCTTGAAATTCATCTGGCGCTAGAACCATAACAACATCTGCCCAAGCACTTGCTTCTTCAACAGACATCACGCCAAGACCTGCCTCTTTTGCCTTAGTTTCTGAAGATGAACCCTCTCTTAGACCAACAACAACTTCTACACCTGAATCCTTTAGATTATTAGCTTGAGCGTGTCCCTGCGAGCCATAGCCAATAATAGCAACTTTTTTGCCTTGAATAATTGAAAGGTCTGCATCTTTATCATAATATCTATTCATTTTTTTTCCTTAAATTTAAATTAATTTTTTTCCTCTAGAAATTCCAGTGACGCCCGTCCTTGAAACCTCAATAATGTTTGCTGCATCAAACGCATCAAGAAATGCGTTAATTTTTTTTGTCTTTCCAGAGACCTCAATGGTGTAAATTTTTTCAGTCACATCAACAACTTTACAACCAAAAATTTCCACTAACTCTTTTAAGTCAATACTATTCTTTAAAATCGAGGAAATCTTAACAAGCATCAACTCTCTCTCAACATGATCTTGACTAGTCAAATCACTTACCTTGATCACTTCAATTAATTTATTGAGTTGCTTAACAATTTGCTCTAATACACGATCACTTCCTGACGATACGATCGTCATTCGAGATAAATTCGTATCATTAGTTTTTGCAACAGTAAGAGATTCAATATTAAAGCCGCGTTGACTAAAAAGACCTGCAACCCTTGAAAGAGCGCCAGCTTCATTTTCTAAAATAACTGAAATAATATGCCTCATAATCTATACCGCATTAAAATCTGTTTCATCTTTTGATACCATTTGATCGCCTGCTAACAACATATCGCAGTGAGCACCGCCTGCTGGAATCATTGGAAATACATTTTCAGATGGGTCTGTCAAAATATCTAGAAAAACAGTCCGATCTTTTTGCTTAAATGCTTCAACAAGAGCAGACTTAAGATCAGACTCTTTTTCAACTTTTATTCCAACATGCCCATAACTCTCAGCCAGCTTAACAAAATCAGGTAACGCATCCATATAGGACATTGCATAACGCTTTTCATAGAAAAACTCTTGCCATTGCCTAACCATTCCTAAGTAACCGTTATTAAGGTTTATGATTTTAACAGGCGTTGAGTATTGAAGCATTGTCGAGAGCTCTTGAAGCATCATCTGAATACTACCTTCTCCAGTAACACAAGCAACATCTCTATCAGGCATTGCAATTTTAGCGCCCATTGCAGCCGGAAGCCCAAAGCCCATAGTTCCTAGACCTCCAGAATTAATCCACTGTCTTGGCTCATCAAATAAATAATATTGAGCTGCCCACATTTGGTGTTGACCAACATCTGAGGTCACAATAGCCTTACCTTTGGTAACCTCATAGAGCATTTCAATAACTGTTTGAGGCTTAATAACACCTGATTTCTTAGTATATGCCAATGAATCAACCTTTCTCCATTCATTAATCCGCGACCACCATTTGGAAATATCTGCATGCTTTTTATCCTTCAGCTCATCAATAAGGGCTTGAAGAACTTGCTTTGTTTGACCAACAATAGGGATATCAGCAACCACATTTTTAGAAATCTGAGAAGGGTCGATATCAATATGAATAAACTTAGCTGTTGGGCAAAATTTTTCTATGTTTCCAGTAATTCTATCATCAAAACGAGAACCAATAGCAACTACACAATCTGAATCATGCATTGCCATATTAGCCTCATATGTTCCATGCATTCCCAACATACCAAGAGATAATTTATCAGTTCCAGGGTATGCGCCTAAGCCCATCAAAGTTTGTGTAATTGGAAAACCAAGCATACGTGTTAATTCACGTAACTCTTTTGAAGCATTACCTATGACACATCCACCACCAGAATAAAATATTGGTCTCTCAGAATTAGCAATCAACTCTGCAGCTTTTCTAATTTGGCGGTTACTTGCTTTAGTTGTAGGTTTATAGGATCTCATCTCAATAGTCTCAGGATATTCTTCCATTTCCATCTCAGCAATGGTTATGTCTTTAGGAATATCAATTACAACGGGACCTGGTCGTCCAGTTGTGGCAATATAAAATGCTTTTTTAACCGTACTTGCAACTTCACTAATATCTCTGATAAGAAAGTTATGCTTAACACATGAGCGAGTAATACCTGTGGCATCTACCTCTTGAAAGGCATCCATCCCTATCAGTGGTGATGGAACTTGCCCAGAAATTACTACCATCGGGATAGAATCCATATGTGCAGTTGCAATTCCAGTCACGGCATTAGTGATACCTGGCCCAGATGTAACCAATACAACACCAGGCATACCGTTCGCTCTTGCATAGCCATCAGCTCCATGAGCTGCGCCTTGCTCATGCCTAACCAAAACATGAGCAATATCGTCTTGAGCTTCTAGAGCGTCATAGATATGCAAAACAGCACCACCTGGGTAACCAAAAATATGCTTAACACCCTCTTTCTGTAGGCAATGTATCAGTATTTGAGCACCATTTAATTTCATCACTAATAACTGTAATATAAAAAGTTTTCGATTATACCAAAAGAATTAAGCTCGAAAAAGACTTCGTGAGTAACAGTTATTGCTTTTAAATAAGGAAAATAAAGGTATTTATTATTTAGTTAATGGAATAGAAAAAATAGTTTTTTAGAGGTTATTTTGCCAATCTTCTGAATAAAAGTGAATTGGCGAGTCGACCTCCTTATAGGTTTTTGTCGTCGTTGCCTGAGGTTGAGAAAGTATTGCAGAAAGCAACTGATCATTAAGCATATGTCCAGTCTTATATCCTTCATATTGGCCTATCATATTTCCACCTAAAAGAAAAAGATCTCCAACAATATCCAATATTTTGTGCTTTACAAATTCATTATGGTATCGCATTCCGTCTTCATTTAGGATGTCATAATCAGAAAGACCAATTGCATTATGAAGACTTGCCCCCAATGCAAGTCCCCCAGCTTGAAGCGCCTCAACATCACTCTCATATCCAAATGTTCGGGCACGAGATATTTCTTTTAAATAAGACTGCTCTGCAAAATCAATTGACAGCTTCTGTCCACTTTCTTTTATTTTTTTATGTTCAAAATCTATTTCAAGTGTCACCTTGAATCCATTATAAGGAGAAACCTGTGCCCATGCTTCGCCATTTTCAACCCTAATAGTTTCTTTAATGACGATGAATTTTTTTGGCGCTTCTTGTTCTTCAATTCCGGCTGACTGAACTAAAAAAATAAATGGCGCAGATGAGCCATCCATAATTGGCACTTCAAATGAATCTAACTCCACCAAAAGGTTATCTATTCCAAGCGCTGAAAGAGCTGACAATAAATGCTCAATAGTTGAAACCTTTACACCTTTACTTTCAATACCTGTTGACAAAATAACTTCATTAACGAAAGCACTATGAGCATGTACTTGCCTACCACCAGCATCTAACCGCTTAAAAACTACGCCATGATCTATTCCTGTAGGAATCAATGTCATATTCACTTCCTTGCCGCTATGAATTCCTACACCACGAGCCTTAACTACTTTTTTAATTGTTCTTTGCTTTACCATATATTAAAAGTTCCCTACGGTCCATTTTTTTAATTTACCCATAACGCCATTATTTCCATTAGAAATAACATCAACATCCTTTCTCAAGTCATCTTCATGCAACAAGAGTCCTATAGAGCCTGTATATCTATAGTCAGTTAGTATGTTATCTAAACCAGAAATCCTCGAGCGATGAATAGTACCCATTTTAACTCTTCTAGTAAAGAAATCACGAACAAGCTCTTCGCAAGAAATAACTTGTGCTCCACCACCACACAATACAAACCCCGATTTAATAATTGTATCCAACTTACGGTGTTTTAATTCATTTTTAAGTGCCAATAAAATTTCACGATAAGCCTCCTCAATAACTTCTGATAACTGAAGGCTAGAAAGTTGATGCTCTTCTTTGTTAGTGGCTTGAGTGAAATCAATCAATTTCTCTTCCTTAAGTGCAGACGACTTAGCAACTCCGTAAAACTCTTTTAATCTTTTTGCTTCTTCAAAGGAAGTATCAAAAGCAAATGCAATCTCTTGAGTAACTTCATCACCGCCCATTGAAATAACGCCACTTCGAACAATACCTTCCTCATCAAAGACAGAGAAACTAGTAACTCCAGCCCCAATGTCAACTATACAAACACCATTATCTTTTTCTTCTTGAGTTAGTATCGCATGAGACTTAGCAATAGAGGTAAGTACAATTTTATCAACCTGTAAATCACTCTGCTTTAAACAATTCTCAATATTCCTAACGCTGGCACTCGAGACAGTTACTATATGGACCTTAGATTCTAAAACTTCAGCTTCCATTTCCAATGGGTTATCTACAACTACACTCTCATTAATAGTAAACTTCTTTTTAATGATGTGTAATTTTTCTTTGTTGCTAGGAGTAGACATTGCCATCGCAGATGCTAGAACTGCATCTAAATCATCACGAGTTACAACTTCATTTACAGAAACTTTTCCTTTGCCATCAGTGCAAGTTAGATGAGTGTCAGAAATATTGACACGAAATAAGCCAGGTGTTAAATCAAAACTTTTGTTAGTTTCTTTAATGAGCTTTGTAATTACTCTTGATAAAGAGTCTATAGAAAAAATTACCCCCTTTCTAACGCCATCAGAGGCGCAAATATTGTGCCCAATAATCCTGAGTCGATTATCAAAATCTTTTTCAGCAGCCAACAGCGCAATCTTATCAGTTCCGATATCAATGCTCGCTATGTAGTTGTCGCCTGCCATATTTTATTAGAGAAGAATTTTCCTATGAAATTTTACCAAACTATTGAGTACTTTCATTATCGGTTAAACTATTTTTTTTAAAATCTAACCACTCATTTAAATGATCCAATCCAACTACCTTGCCACTTAATGATCTGCGAAATAATTTGGCATTAACTTCACCATGATATAAACCCAATATATGGCGTGTCATCGACCTTATAGGCACATCAATTTTGAGTTGTTCACTCATATAAACCATATACTTTTTTAAAACCTGTTCACGATTTATTGAATTCTTTTTTTCGCCGAATATATCACTATCTACTTCACTTAATAAAAATGGATTATTGTACACCGCCCTTCCTAGCATAACACCATCAACATAATCAAGATGACTCTTTATCTCTGAGCAGTTTGTAATGCCACCATTTATAGTTATTTGAATTTGTGGAAAATCTCTTTTTAGCCCATAAACCCAAGGATAATTTAGAGGCGGAATTGTTCGGTTCTCTTTCGGACTCAGACCCTGAAGCCATGCTTTTCGAGCATGGATTATAAAATGCTCACAACCTTTACTATTGATGCGTGATACAAAATCACTCAACTCATCATAACTCTCCATATCATCTATTCCAATCCGACTTTTAACTGTAACCGCAATGTCGCATTTCTCAATCATACTTTCAACACAAGCTGCCACCAAGTCAGGCTCCTTCATTAAGCATGCACCAAAACTTCCAGAATGAACTCTGTCGGATGGACAACCAACATTTATATTAACCTCATCATAACCCCACTTTTGAGCAATTTGAGCGCATTCAGCCATCTCCTTAGGGTCACTACCACCTAATTGAAGAGTTAATGGGTGCTCACTTGCATTAAAGTCTAATAAACGATTTTTATCTCCTCTTAAAATAGCCTTTGAAGTTATCATTTCAGTATAAAGCTGAGTATTTTTACTAAGTAGCCGATAAAAATATCTGCAATGTCTATCTGTCCAATCCATCATTGGAGCGATGGATACTGCTGCTGATTCGATCACAGCTTTAAGGCTAACTGAACTAAAGCATAAGAAATGCTTTGAGATACAATATCGGATCTAGCACCTGAAAAAAATTGCGTAGTTGTTGTTATCTCCCCATCAAAGAAAAAACCAAAACAAACCATTCCAACAGGTTTTTCAGTAGAGCCACCAGATGGCCCTGCAATACCTGTTATTGATACGGCAAGATTACTTTGTGATCTTTCACCAGCTCCAATTACCATTTCATAGGCAACCTTTTCACTAACAGCCCCATATGTTTCAATTGTTTCTATGCTCACACCAAGCATTTGAACTTTTGATTGGTTGCTGTATGTTATATATCCACAATCAAAGTAAGATGAAGCTCCAGCAATTGAGGTCAGAGAGCTGGAGAGCGCACCTCCTGTGCAAGATTCAGCAACAGAGACTGTCAAGCCTTTGGAAACTAGTAGTTCTGACAAATGTTTAACGTCTCTGTAGGACATTAAACCTTTCCTTTAAGAGAAGTATTAACAATTTCATAGACATCATTAGATAACTCATTTGAATTACTAATTATCTTCAATTCATTTTCTTGAAGGGAAGAGTATTGTTCAGTAAATCGTCTCCAATGATTAAATATACTTGCAAATCTTGCTGCAATTTGAGGATTTAAAGCGTCCAACTCTAGGATAACTTCAGTCACTAGCTGATAACCTTTTTTGCAATGAAACTGAAGACTGTTTTGGCTAAAAGACCCTATTACTGAGCGAATTCTATTTGGGTTGGTCATTGTGAATAATTCATGGCTCATTAATTTTCTAATATCATCAACAGAAGTGATGGGTGAAGCACTCTGGGCGCTAAACCACTTGTCCATTACTTGGGCATCTTCTTTGTGTTGGTTATAAAATCGATCTATAACTTCGTCACGATATGGATTTACATTACCTAATAAGCACTGAAAAGCACTAAACTGGTCAGTCATACTGTCTGCACTATTAAATTGTTCATAAGCCAGCTCATACTCACCCAACTTAATCAAGTAACTTAAACATTTATTCTTTAACGCGCGCTCTCCTACAGATTGAGAAGACAAATCGAAGGTTTTTTTGTAATTAAATTTATGAAAAGTTTCTAGGAAAATCTCTTTCAAACCCTCTCCCAAAGAAAGGATAGATTTTTCACGCTTATTGTTCACTTCCTCTATATTAATTTTTCCAACATTTTGATGGATAATTTGCTCTGAAGGTAGACTTATCATTTCAGAAAGGAGTGCAAAATCAGAATCTTTATTGAATAGATTTTTGATCATATCAAACAACTCTTTTTCCTCAACTTTCTCAGGGCTAAGAATATAGTCTAACCAAAGACTTTGAACACTATCCCAACGATTAAATGGATCACTATCATGAGATACTAAATAAATCTTATCACTTATTGAGAGATTAGAATTAAATTTAATTGGTGCAGAAAAACCCCGAAACCAAGAAGGGATAGGCTTACTCTTTATGTTTTTAAATTCAACAGTCTTAACAAGTTTATCAATAAGAAACATACCTGATTCAACTTCCTTGCCATCATCTCCTAATAAGCCGAACCTATTAGGAATAAGAAAAGGTGTAGTTAGATTTTTTTGAGTAAATGTAGCTTGATAAATATTCAGTTCTGAGTCATATTCATCATCAACACTGACTTCGGGTGTTCCTGATTTACTATACCAAGGCATAAAATTATCAAAATTATATTGATTTGCATCTGCCATACTCGCAACAAAATCATCAATGGTAACTGCACCACCGTCATGTCGCTCAAAATATAAATTCATTCCTTTTTGAAAGCCCTCTTCTCCGAGTATGGTATGAATCATACGAATAACCTCTGCACCCTTCTCATATACAGTTGCTGTGTAAAAATTATCCATTGCAATATAAAATTCTGGCCTCACTGGATGAGCCATAGGTCCTGAGTCTTCGGCAAATTGCCTTGTTTTAAGGGTAGTTACATCGGTAATTCTCTGAATCGCTCGAGAACGAAGATCAGAAGAAAATTCTTGATCTCTAAAAACTGTTAAACCTTCTTTTAGACTTAACTGAAACCAATCTCGACAGGTAACACGATTTCCAGTCCAGTTATGAAAATACTCATGACCAATAATAGATTCAATTCTGATAAAGTTTGAATCTGTTGAAGTCTCTTGATTAGCGAGCACACAGTCTGAATTAAAAATATTTAATCCCTTGTTCTCCATTGCACCCATATTAAAATCATCAACTGCCACAATCATGTATATATCTAAATCATAGCTCAGGTTAAATCTGCTCTCTTCCCATTCAAATGCTTTTTTAAGTGACTCCATTGCAAAGGCCGTTTTGTGCATATTGTGTGGCTCAACATAAAGCCTTAAATCGACCTCTTTGCCTGTTGACGTTGTATAGTTGTCCTGAAGACAATCTAATTTACCAGCAACTAGAGCAAATAGATAGCAAGGCTTTGGGGCAGGATCATGCCAAATAGCTTGATTACTTGTTTCTTTGACCAAATTTCCATTACTAAGAAGTACCGGGTAATTAGCCCTATTGGCATTTATTGTAGTTGTAAAGACACTCAAAACATCTGGCCTATCAAGGTAGTATGTTATCTGCCTAAAGCCCATAGCCTCACACTGTGTGCAAAAATTACCACTAGACTGGTAAAGACCATTAAGGTCAGTTTTACTTTCAGGATGAATTCGAACTTTTACATCCAAAATAAAATTGTCAGGAGGATTCAAGAGAAATAAGCCATCATCCTTTAGCTCATAATTAGCGCCTAATCCATCAATCTGGATGGATATTAACTCCAAGGATTCTCCGTTTAAAAAAAGCTCCTTTGCTTTTTTCTTGGCATCAGGATTCTTGTAAAACGAAATACATGATGTGACGATTGTTTCGTCGTCCTTGAGGTTAAAGTCAAGCTCAGTTGTTCTAATAAGATGAGAACTAGGGGTGTAATCTTTTCGATAAATCGGTTCTGGCGTTAAAGTAGTAATAGCATTGCTCCCAATAAAATTCTATAAATAACGAACGGCATAAAGCCAATTCTTTCAACTAATCGAATAAAAAACACGATCGTTGTATATGCGGTAATCAATGCTATTACAAAACCTATTAAAAGTAGAGTCCAATCAACTTGATTAACCTCATTAACTAAATCAAAAGTTTTTAAAAGAGTTGCTAGTGCTATTACTGGGATTGATAGAAGAAATGCAAATTTTATCGATAGCGATCTTGATAATCCAATTAATAGTGCAGCAGTAATAGTTATCCCTGAGCGAGATGTACCAGGAATTAAAGCTAATGCCTGAAAGAGCCCAACAATTAAAATATCAGAGCTACGAATAAATTCTCGACTGCGGCCAAGAAATCGGTGAATCCAGTCAGAAAAACCAAGCAAAAATCCAAAAAAGATGGTTGCAAATGCGACTACCTCATAACTTCTGAGATTTAACTCAATACTGTCTTTAAAGAAAAGTCCTGTAAGCCCAACTGGTATAGTCCCGAGCAAAACAGCCCATGCGAGCATTGATTGACCTTGCATCTTTCTTGTAACAATTGAGCATGCAAAATCCTTAGACATTTCAACTAAAGTTAAGCGGTAATAATAAACAATCGCACATAAAGTTGCAAAATGAAGTACGACATCAAAGGCCAATCCCTGATCTGGCCAATCTAAAAACTTTGGAAGAATCACAAGGTGTGCTGACGATGAGACTGGCAAAAATTCTGTCAAACCTTGTATTAAAGCTAAAGCAATTGTTTGAGTAATATCCATATTTAATTATTAAAGCCTACTAACAAGATTCTTCTCTTTAAAACCATCTAATTTTACTGTTTGTTTTTTTGATAATGCTAACACTTTAAATACTTCCCCCATTGTCCCTGGCAAAACGAGTTGTTTAACTTGTTGAGCAAGTTTAATCCTTTCTTCATTATCCTTCTCTTCTGTGAGATAGCTCTCAATACCTAGAGAAATTAAAAACATTGCTTGAGTACAATAGCCTGAAATTTTAAAGCCTTCATTAATTGCGCTATCGGCAATATCTGAAAAATTAACAGAGGTTGTAATATCCTGCATTCCAATGTTGCAAAAAGGGTTATCACTAGCTTTATGCTTATAAAAGCATCTTAAAGTGCCTTCATTGCGCTGAGGATGGAAATACTCAGTTCTATCCATCCCATAATCAATCAATAACACGGTACCTTCAGTAATTGCATCATACAAAGAACTAACCCATGCCATGGCCTGTAAATTAACTTCGGTAGTGTATTCATTTTCAGGCTTTAAAGGCAAACAAACTTTAGAGTTTAAATATGGTTCATTAAATTTTTGCCAATGAAAGCCACATTCATCAACATTAACACCTAACTCAACAAAATGCCCTTTAGAAAAGGTCAATCTTTTTGCAGGCATTGCATCAAGAACCTCATTGGCAATAACTACTCCGCTAAAGCCAATTGGAAGCTCTGTTAACCATTCAATACGATCAATGAGTTCGGGTAAAACTCGCCCAATAGTTTGTTTCTGTTTATGCCTTAGATGGGCGCTTAATTCGATAATGTAGTATTTATCAGGTAAAGAGTTAAGCCTTCCTAATTCAAACAAAATTTGACTAGCCAATACACCACTTCCAGCACCAAATTCCAATATATTGCCGCCATTAAGGACTTGTTTGCACTGCCTCGCAATACAATACCCAAATAAGTCAGAAGTTTCTGGGGCAGTTATAAAGTCTCCTTGATGTCCTAATATGATATTTTTAGACCGATAATAACCAAACTGTGAGTGATAAAGGGCAAAATTCATAAATACATCAAAGCCTATTGGCTTTTCATTTTTCTTAATAGATTTAGATATAATGTTTTCTAGGTTCATATGGAAAAATATTTTATACTGTCCATGCGACTCTTTCATTGGAAAACTAAACTAACTTACTAGATCTTTATTAACCAATTAATATACTTATGAAAACTGCTTTAATCACCGGTAGTGCGGCTAGAATTGGCGCTGAAATAGTCAAAACACTCCACAGCAATAATTTCAAAGTTATCATTCATTGCAATCAATCTCAAGTTAAAGCTCAAATACTTAGTGATGAACTTAACTCTCTAAGGGAAAATTCAGCTCAAATTATTATAGGTGACCTAAACAATATTGAGGCCATAAACTCAATTAATGAAGAAGTAACTTCTTTAGATTTATTGGTAAATAATGCTTCTGTTTTTTACCCAAATTCAGTTGAAAGTAGCAGTATTGATGATTGGGATAATATATTAAATATCAACCTTAGGGCTCCTTTTTTCTTGTCTCAGGGACTAAGTAACAAGCTGGCAAAAAATAGTGGTTCAATAATAAACATAATTGATATACACGCAGATCGTCCATTAAAAAAACATGCGATTTATAATATCTCAAAAGCTGGACTTAAAATGCTTACTCAAACGCTTGCAAAAGAGTTAGCACCAAAAGTTCGAGTTAATGGTGTTTCGCCTGGCTCTATTCTTTGGCCACAAGAGAACGCTCAATTATCAGATGATGAGAAAAGTTCTATGCTTGAAAAAATTGTCCTTAAAAGACAAGGCTCTCCAAAAGACATAGCAGATGCTGTATTGTTTTTAGCAATGGCTAACTATATCACCGGTCAAATCATTAATGTTGATGGCGGAAGAACCTTGAATCAGTAAAGAAGCTAAATTGGCCTATTTATGGTATAATTCATCTGTCGAACATTTTTTTCGACCAACAAGAATTTTTTTACAATTATTTCAAACAAAAAAGAAATATTGTAACGAACGTATTTTTTTTATGGGCTAATTGATGCCACATGCAAAACCCTATTTAGCAATTGATGAATCTTATTAATCAAACCTTTATTTCAATTCAATACTCAAGTATTGAGGCTTTGTACGTACTCAATAGTCCAGATATTATAGGACTTAAAAATGAACCACATTCTTATCAACGCGACCCACAAAGAAGAAATTCGGGTAGCAATTGTCAAGGACAAAAAGCTTACTGATCTTAATATAGAAACAAGCCTTAATAGAAAAACAAAGGGCAATATATACAAAGCAAGGATTTCTCGTGTGGAGCAATCTTTGGAAGCAGCTTTTGTTGATTACGGCAAAGAAAAACATGGTTTTTTACCTTTCAAGGAGGTCTCTCCTTTCTTTTCAGATGGTATTAAACCCAAAGGTGAAAAACTAACAATTAGCGATGTCCTCAAAGAAGGGCAGGATATTATCATTCAAGTTGAAAAAGAGCAACGAGGCAACAAAGGTGCTGCTCTTAGTACCTATATCAATTTGGCTGGTGCTTATATGATCCTTACACCAAACAACCCCAAAAGCTCAGGAATCTCAAGACAAATCAATGCGTCTGATCGACAAGACTTAAAAAACCTATTACCAAAACTTGATGTTCCTAAACACTCTGGGTTAATCATTCGCACAGAAGGAGCTGGTAGAGGAATTACCGAATTGCAGTGGGAAGTAGATCATTTAACCCAACTCTGGAAATCTATTAAAACTGCTACCAAGAAACAAGATGAGCCTTTTTTAATTTACCAAGAAAGTGACATAACTGTAAGAGCTTTACGTGACTATCTGAGAGAAGATACCGATAGTGTCATAATTGATGACTTAGAAACCTACCAAAAAGCAAGGAACTTCATTAACTTCGTCATGCCGCACTACCTAGATAAGATCAAATACTTTGATATTACTGGTCACTCTCTGTTTGCACATATGAGTGTTGAATCTCAAGTTAAGAGTGTCTTTAATAGGGAAGTCTCTTTAAAGTCTGGAGCGACTATTGTCTTTGATACTACCGAAGCATTAACTGCAATTGACATCAACTCCGCTAGAGCAACTAAAGGTATCAGTATTGAAGATACAGCATATAAAGCCAACTTAGATGCAGCTGAAGAAATTGCATTACAACTACAACTCAGAGATATTGGAGGCCTAATTGTTATTGACTTTATCGATATGGCATCAGAAACAAACAGATCATTTATTGAAAAGTTAATGGAAAAAGCAACTTCTAATGATCGTGCTCGAGTCCAAATTGGAACAATATCCAGATTTGGATTATTAGAGTTATCTCGTCAAAGATTAATGAATTCAGTTGCAGAATCTACAGGAAAAGTCTGTTCAGTGTGTAATGGTAGCGGTACAAATCCAACTATTCCTTCATTATCATTAAGAATTATTCGTCAACTTGAGGACTCACTTAACTCAAGCAAAAATGATGCAGACATTACGATACAGTCTAGCGTTGAAGTGATCACTTATTTGCTTAATGAAAAAAGAAAAAACATAATTGATATGGAAGAGAAACATAACCTAAAGATAACTCTTCTGCCTAATCAATATATGCATTTCCCACACTATACTATAAATAAACAAAAAGGCGAAAAAAATACTCATCATAAGAGTTTTCAAGCTATATCAAAGCCACTAGAAAATTCAAATGAAATTAACTATATTGATAAAGAAGAATTGCCAATAATTTCAGCAAATCACCCTTCCACTAAAATGCCTGAAAAGCCTGAAAAGAAGGTCTCATTTATGAGCAAACTATCTGAAATGTTTTCTCCTGATAAGAAGGAAGCGCCGCAACCAAGAAACAATAAACCTCAGAATCGCAACCAGAATCGCAATCGCAACCAGAATCGCAATCGCAACCAGAATCGCAATCGCAACCAGAATTTACAAGAAAATAAAAAAACTGGTGACAACTCAAAAAATATCGGTAATCAGAATAAAAGTGAAAACAAAAAAAATAATCTAAATCAAACTAGAAATCGTAATCAAAGAAACAACTCTAAATCACAACAAAAATCATCTGATAATGTTGTAGCTAAGCCGAGTGAGAATGTTGTAGCTAAGCCGAGTGAGAATGTTGTAGCTAAGCC